>ENA-OPXH01001907-OPXH01001907.1-human-gut-metagenome-genome-assembly--contig:-NODE-1907-length-12886-cov-2.077391_pt1 | contig 12886 bp, 7 predicted proteins | sample MGYA00241521_ERZ502034 | MGnify/ENA primary metagenome ERZ502034 (study PRJEB25962, sample SAMEA2042103) | human gut metagenome | biome: human gut; feature: human-associated habitat; material: faeces... | reverse complement strand
TGATCAAAGGAACCAGTTTGGGTACTGTGACTGATGCGGAAGGACACTATGTTTTGACAATCCCGCAGAGAGACGAACTGGTTTTGGTATTTTCGTTTGTAGGGATGAATTCCCGGGAAGTCACTTACAAGGGGGAGAAAGAATTGAATGTGGAACTGGAAGAAAAGATCGCCGAGATGGACGAGGTGGTAGTGACCGGAATTTTTCAGAAGTCACAGGCTAGTTTTACCGGGTCGGCGACAACAGTTACCGCCAAGGAATTACAGCAATTCGGGAACCGGAATTTATTACAATCCCTGCATAATATCGATCCGTCGATTAATATTATCGAAAACAATGCCTTTGGTTCCAATCCGAATAGATTACCGGAGGTGCAAATCCGGGGAAATTCCAGTATTCCGAATGTAGATGAATTGAAAGATCAGACCCGGGTGGATTTGAATACTCCTTTGATTGTCCTGGATGGTTTTGAGACTACCTTGCGGACTATCATGGATTTGAGTATGGATAGAATCGCATCTGTTACAATTTTGAAGGATGCTGCTTCAACGGCAATTTATGGTGCTAAAGCAGCAAATGGTGTGGTGGTCGTTGAAACTAAGGTCCCTCAAGGTGGTAGATTGCGTTTATCATATAACGGTAGTTTTGAGATTTCTTTTGCAGATTTGACTGATTATAATTTGATGAATGCCGCAGAAAAGTTGGAATTTGAACGTTTGGCTGGAAATTTTAAATCAAATATTGCAGATAATCAAGAATTGAAAGAAGTTCGCTATAATAAATTATTGGGCAACGTGTTGAGAGGTGTGGATACATATTGGCTTTCAGAGCCTATTCGTACTGGTTTTAATCAGCGTCATAATCTATATGTAGAAGGTGGTAATGAGCAGTTTCGTTATGGATTTGGAGGTAGTTATAATAAAATCCAAGGTGTAATGAAATCTTCGACCCGTGATATTTTTAGTGGAAATCTTGATTTACTGTATCGTGTCGGCAAGCTAACATTTTCTAATAAATTAAGTGTAGATGTTACAAAACATGATAATCCTGTTGTCCCTTTTTCAGAGTATGCACATGCAAATCCATATTATCCCAAAAGAACCGCTGATGGAGCTGTGGAAAAATGGTTGGAATACAAGGAAGATGAAATGAGCGCAACAGATGCTTCAGAGATTGTTGGTAATCCATTGTGGAATGCAGCCTTGAATAGTTATGATAAAAGTGAAATGTTTGGAGTTCGTAATAATTTTAATCTAGAATATCGTCCATTTGATTTTTTGTATATAAGAGGTCGCTTTGGGATTTCTAAGCAAACAACAGATTCTGAAAGATTTACTTCTCCTGATGCTACGGAATTCGACCAGGTGGAATTACTGAAGAAAGGTTCTTATGATGATATGAGAGAAGATGACTTTTCTTATGATGGCGATTTGACTTTGACTTATGGGCAAATATTTAATGATGCACATCAGATCAACGCAGTATTGGGAGTATCAATCAGTGAGCGAAAGAGTATTTCCAAAGGATTCTCTGCTGTCGGTTTCCCGGAAGGGAATTTTACGACTCCTGGTTTCTCTAATGAGTATCCTGATAATGGAAAGCCTTCTTATGGTGACTCTAAGAATCGTTCTGCGAACTTTTATTTTAACGGGGGCTATTCTTATAAGAATAAATATTTGTTGGATGCGAATGTTAGAATGGACGGTACTTCAGTATTCGGCTCTAATAAAAAGTTTACTACGACATGGGCTGTGGGGGTGGCTTGGAATATTCATAATGAGTATTTTATCAAGGATAATACAGATATATTCGATATGTTGAAAGTTCGTACATCTATCGGTAATCCTGGTAACCAGAATTTTGGTTCATATAATACTATCACAACCTACCAGTATAATAATTGGATGCAGAATAATTTCGGAACAGGATTATTGGTTAGTACATTTGGAGATCCGGATTTGCAGTGGCAGAAAACGACCGATATTAACGTAGGTTTCGATTTAAGTATGTGGAGTCGCTTCCATATTAATTTTGATTATTTTCATAAGAATACAGATCCATTATTGGCTTCTATCGGGATTCCATCGTCTGTCGGAATGTCATCACGTCTTAGCAATATTGGTAAGCAGGTGAATAAAGGTGTTAGTGGAACTATTCGGTATGCTATCATTTATCGTCCGCAAGAACGTATAAATTGGACAATGAGCCTTTCTTTCAGAAATGTTAAAACGTATTATGATAAGATTGGTAGAAAATTAAATCAATATAACAAACAAAATATATCAAAGAACTTGACTCGTTACTATGATGGAGGAAGTCCTACTGCATTGTGGGCTGTACGTTCAGCAGGTATTGACCCGGCAACCGGTCAGGAAATATTCTTGACAAAAGACGGTAAGCCTACCTTCCAGCATAACTATGATAATGAAGTTGTTGTGGGTAACACGAATCCAGATGTGGAAGGAGTTTGGGGTAATTCTTTATATTGGAAGGGTTTTTCTTTGAATTTGCACATTCGTTATAGTTTGGGAGGACAAAAATTCAATAACACTTTGTATGAAAAAGTAGAGAATATTTCTGTTACCGGGTTGTCGCAGAATCAGGATAAACGAGCTTTGTATGATCGTTGGCAAAAACCCGGCGACAAAGCCAAATTTAAGGGTATTTCTCAAACAGATATAACTCCTATATCTTCACGATTTGTACAAGATAATAACTATATTGCTATTGAATCTGTGCGTTTAGCTTATGAGTTTCCACAAAGATGGATGGAACGTATTAGATTTTCTGGATTGACGGTGAGCGCCTATATGAATGATATTTGCCGTTTTTCAACCATTAAAGATGAGCGGGGAATCAGTTATCCGTTTGCACGGAGTGTTTCAATGTCCATTTCTGTTAACTTTTAAATTGGATTGTATATGAAAAAGTATTTGATAATTTTTATGTGCTTTTGGGGAGGAATTAATTTTTCTTGTTCCAATTGGCTGGATATAAAACCAAGTGATAGAATTTCAGAAGAGAATAATTTTTCTGCTTTGGCGGGATTTAAAAAAGCACTGAATGGAGTTTATATTGAATTGAATAATCCTGATTTGTATGGAAAAAATCTTTCTTGTGAATTTATAGAAATTTTGGCTCAGCGGTATGCTGTCGGAGATGAAAATAAGAGCAATAAAGAGTTGATGAAGTTTTCATATAATGGTTCTGCGGGTAGGGGTAAGTCAACCAGTATTTGGGGTACAGCTTATAAATTAATAGCTAATGCCAATCTTATTTTGAAGAATGTCGAGCAGCATAGAGACATACTTGTAGGAGAGTATTATAATTTAGTCAAAGGAGAAGCATTGGCATTGAGAGCATTATTGCATTTTGATTTGTTCCGTTTGTTTGGTCCTGTGTATGCAGAAGATTCAACTGCAATTTCTATACCTTATTACAAGGAATTTCAGTTTGATGTTGCTCCTTCTTACGCAGCACATGATTTTATGAATATGGTTATTGCGGATTTATTGGAAGCAGAACGATTGTTGGTAAATGATCCGATTGTAGAATTTGGAGTGAAGGGAAATACTAAAGATGTTTTTTTACAGGATAGAAATTTGCGATTAAATTATTACGCAGTGCAGGGTTTGTTAGCTCGTGCTTATTTGTATATGGGTAATAACGAAAGAGCGCTTTATTATGCAGAGTCCGTTATTAAAATACAAGAAGAAAAATTCCCATGGATAACTCCTATGAAATTGAATAATTCAAAAAGTGCTGATTGTGTGTTCTCTACCGAAATTATGTTTGCCTTGCAAAATTTGGACAGAAATGCATTATATACTTCGTTGTTTGATGGTGCTAATTTGAAACTTAATTCTTTGTTGGCTCCTCGTGGAGATGTCGTTGATTATGTATTTGAGTCTGATAAAACCGATTATCGTTATTCAAGTTCTCTTAATGGAACAGTGGAGATTTCTGGTACTACTTATCGTGTGTTTAATAAATTCCAGGGTACTGATTCTCTGTATAATCAAATGATACCGATGATACGTATCAGTGAGATGTATATGATTGCAGCAGAGACTTCAACAGATGGACCGACACGTCTTGGCTATTTCAATACCTTTAGAAATCATCGTAATTTGGCAAGTGTTCGTGAACGGGATGTTGATTATTATTTGGAGAAGGAGTGGAAAAAAGAGTTTTATGGAGAAGGGCAGTTATTCTTTTGGTATAAACGCAATAAAAAAACAGAAATGCAATCCGCTACAGACCAGTATGGTACGGTGTCTGTGAAATTGTCAAATTATGTGCTTCCGATTCCTGATGCAGAAAGTCAGTATAACTAAAATGTATTTATTATGAAGAATTTATTGTTTTTATTATTGATATTGGTCGGTTGTGTGTCATGTGAAAAAGAGATTGACACCTACGAAGGCGGTAGTGGGATTTATTTTGCAGACGGAGGATTATTTTCTGATACGCTAAGGGTGGCATGGGGATTGAAAAATTCGGATGTAAAAAAACAGTCTATTCAATTAAAAGTATGTCTGTACGGCAATACTGCCGATTATGATCGTAAATTTAATATTGAAATATATTCGGATACAGATACTTTGTCGGCAATTGAAGGCGTGGATTTTAAAGCGTTTGATACCGAGTATGTGATTCCGGCCAATCAAGCTGAGGCTTTTATTGATATAGATTTATTACGTACGGAGGATTTAGTAAAACATCCGAAGCGTTTCGTGGTGAAATTGATTGAAAATCCAGAACTCCAGTTTATTTATACTCGTGAAGTCGCTGTTCAAATTGATAGTGTGAATTTTAAAATGCGAGATATCGATTACCAACGTGTGATTGTAATGAATGAGAATTTTCCAATGCCGGCATGGTGGTATGTGTATGGTACAAAATATTTTGGAGTTTGGACTCAGAAAAAATCTTCATTAATATGTGATGTGATGGGTATTGATCGGGAAGACTTTGTGGGGACAAAATTGACCGAAGGGTATTTGAAATTTGTTGGAAAATATATGCATCGCTGGTTACAGGATAATCCTCACACAGATGAAGATGGTAAACCGATGGAAATGGGGGAAGCTTCTAAGGGTTAAATGATTAAATGTTTGATGTTATGAAATTTAGATACATATTGATATTGTTGAGTGTGCTGTTATTAGGGGCATGCGCAGAGGATAAAGGTAATTATGTCTATCATGAAATTAATGAAGTGGCAATCGCAGAAGGTTTGGAGCAAGGTAAGTTATATACAAAAGTTTCCTTTGTTGATAATCTTACGTTTGATCCTGTGATTAATTCGACATTAAAGGATTTCAATGAAGCTGATTATGAGTACGAATGGAAAGCAATACCTAGAGGTGCAGATTTTGAAGACATAGAAAAGGCAGATGGTTTGGTGCTTTCAACAGAACGCAGAATAGATATGTTGTTGACATTAAAACCGGGTGACTATTCATGTTTTTTTAATGTAACCGATAAAGAAACAGGCGTTTGCTGGTCGACACCTTTTTATTTGCGAGTGAAATCCATGACTAGTGAGGGTTGGATGGTATTGTGTGAAGAAAATGGCGAGTCTCGTATGGATCTTGTGTTTAATTCAAGTGAAAATGAAGACTTAATAGCACATAATATTTGGGAAAATGAGCCATTTAAGCCAGGGGTTCCTCAACGTTTGATATATAATTATAGTAGGGGAGAAGTTTTTCCTATGCTAGTGACAGATAAAGATACCTATGTGATGGATTCAGAAGATTTGCGGGCAGGTGAAGATAATAGTTTGAAGTGGCGATTTGGTATTACTCCGGATGCGGTTCATTTGCTTACTGCTAATTTGTCAATGTTTTCTGTAAATAATCGCTGGGTGATTATTGATGACAAACATGATGTTTATGGTATTGATATGTCTGTTTATGGTAGTGTCTTTGAATATCCTATAAACAAGATTGATGGAAAAATTGATTTTAAGGCAGCTCCTTTTGTTGGAGTAAGCTTTGATGATAATTATAGTAACGGTGGTTACGGATGCGCTCCTGCTGTTTTGTATGATGAAACCCATCAGCAATTTTTGGTAATTAGAAATAATTCTACTTATCCTTCGGTGATGACTTTTTCAGGAGAACAGAAATTTTCAGTACAAACAGGATGTGACCTTGTGCACATGGAGTCAACGAAGCCCGGATTGATTTATGCTATATTGAAAAATCCTACGACACAGGAATTTTTCTTTTGCGGAATGAAATTGAGGGCTCATTATGAAGAACCAGATAATTGGTGGGAACAAGGTGAGTATGAAGAGTATAATGTCCAAGAATATTATGGTAAGGTTACAGGAGTAGGCCTGGATAAAGCAACTATGTTTGCTTGCCATCATTCTCTTCCTTATTTGTTTTATTCAGATGGGCAAACAGTTTATCAATTTGATATGGGGCATCCTGATACTCCAGCAAAGAAGGTGTTAGATTTTCCAGGAGAAAGTATAAAGGTTCTCAGATTTAATCCTTTTGTTGCTTGGGAAGCTTATGAAGATTGGGAACGAGCTCGAAATTACCAATTAGTTATAGGAACACATGCTCAAGGAGCTGCAGAAAATGAATGTGGTATTATGCGTTTGTATGATGTCCCGAATTTGATGGGTGATTTGGTTCAGAAGAAAGAATTTAAAAAATTAGGTAAAATTGTAGACATTGTTTACAAAGAAAGGAAAAAGATAAATTAAATATTTGTATATGAAAAAATCAGTAATATTAGTGGGATTACTACTTATGGGACTGCAGATGTTCGGGCAGTATAAAATTGAGGGACAGATAAAGAATCATGGAGGGCGTATTTTATTGCTTGTACAAGATGCTATTGGCCAATATGATACTCTTGGTAATTCTATAACGGCAGATGGGAAATTTTGCTTTACCGGAAAGGTAGAGCAGCCTATTGCTGCAGAGATTCGAGCAGTGAATACACGTTTGTGTTTTCCTGTTTTTTTGGAGAATGGGAATTATGAGATAGATGCGGACGTTAAGCAGCCGAAAGCATATAAAGTTGTCGGTGGTGGTGAAATGCAAGATCTCCGTAATGAGTTTAGAAAGAAAGAGTTTATGCTACAGCATGAATGTGATTCTTTGCGGAAAGAATATGAAAAGACCTATGGTAAAGACGATTATTTTGGCAAATTGCAGATAAAAGGTTTGTTGTTGCAGTATGAAGATCTTTACGATAAAGCGGAAGATGAATTTTTGAAGGCAAATGATAATATTGTGAGTGCTAGTTTGCTAGCATGGCGGAAGGATCGTTTGATGGAGAAAAAGAATTTGTCAAAGAAATATGATTTGTTGGGTAAAAAGGCTAAAGCAACAATTCCAGGGTGTTATGTGAAACCTTATGCAGAAAAGATAGCTGCGCTTATTGTTGGTGGTATTGCTCCTGATTTGCAAATGAAGACACCGGATGGAAAATCTCTTTCTATTTATGGTGTGAAAGCTAAAGCGAAAATCATTGATTTTTGGGCTTCTTGGTGTGGACCATGTCGAGCTGAGAATCCAAATGTTAAAAAAGTTTATGAAAAATATAAATCTAAAGGCTTGGAGATTATAGGAGTTTCTTTAGATGTAAAAGTTGATGCTTGGCGTAAAGCTATTGAAACAGATGGATTGCCTTGGTTGCATATGTCTGATTTGAAAGGTTGGAATAGTATTGTTACGGATGTTTATCAAATTCATGGTATTCCAATGTTGTTTGTATTGGATGAGAATAACCGAATTGTGGGTGAAGGTTTGAGAGGAGAAGAGTTGGAAAAATGTGTACAAAAGGTTTTGGCACAATAAGTTTGTCTAAATGAAGGGGCTATCCTAAAAGTCGGATAGCCCCTTTCGCTATAGTTTATTTCGGTAAAAAGTCACAATCCTTTTAACTGTGCTTCGATTGCGGCAATTTTAACCTCTGCATCGGCTTGTTTTTTACGTTCATTGGCCACTACCTGTTCGGGAGCACCGTTGACGAATTTTTCATTACTGAGTTTTTTCATCACTGAAGTCAGAAAACCACGGGTATAGTTTAATTCTTCTTCCAGTTTGGCTTTTACTTCGGCTGTGTTTACTTCACCTTGTGCCGGAATAAAATATTCGACGGTATCGGCGATAAAACTCCAGGCTCCTTTGACCGGTTCGTTAACCAATCCGATCTGACCGATATTGCCCATTTTACGGATGATACTATCGAAGGAAGCCGGATAACGTTCGTTCTTTTTTACCTTCAGCTCCAGGACATCTTTGAAAGCGATATTATTTTGTTTCCGGATATTTCTTATACCTACGATGATATTTTTTACCGCTTCAAAGCGTAACAGATAACTCTCGTCATAACTTGTCGCCTTCGGGAGTCGTGAAATCATGATACTTTCACCGTCTTGTCGTTCGCGTAAGGTTTGCCAGATCTCTTCTGTTATAAATGGCATAAACGGATGTAGTAATTGCAACAGTTGCTCGAAGATATTCAGCGTCTCCTCATACGTTTTCCGATCGATCGGTTGGCCGTACGCTGGTTTGATCATTTCCAGTAACCAGGATGAAAATTCGTCCCGGAAAGTGGTGTATACCGTCATCAGTGCTTCGGAGATCCGGTATTGGTCGAATTGGGTATTCAACGTTTCGTTTACTTTTCCCAACAGGTGTTTGAACCATTCCAATGCCAAACGGGAATGGGCCGGTTGGTCGATGGAGGCTACCTCCCAGGATTTTACCAGTTTGAAAGCATTCCACATCTTGGTAGTGAAATTACGGCCTTGTTCGGGTAGACTTTCATCGAACAGTAAATCACCTCCTGCCGGAGCACATAATAACATCCCTACCCGTACCCCATCTGCTCCGTATTTGTCGATCAAATCCAACGGATCAGGAGAATTTCCCAAGGATTTAGACATCTTACGGCCTAGTTTATCCCGTACGATACCGGTGAAATATACATTTTTGAACGGCATTTTCCCTTCGTATTCATAACCGGCCATGATCATACGAGCCACCCAGAAGAAAATGATGTCCGGGCCGGTCACCAGATCGTTCGTGGGATAGTAATAATTGATTTCCGGATTTCCGGGATGGTTGATTCCGTCGAATAAGGAAATAGGCCATAACCAGGAAGAAAACCAAGTGTCGAGACAATCTTCATCTTGTCGTAGATCTGCAATGGTCAGATTCGAATTATGACTTTTCTCCCGGGCTAAGCGTAAAGCTTCCTCTTCGTTATAAGCGACGACATACCCGCCTTCAGGCAGATACCAGGCCGGAATCCGGTGTCCCCACCAAAGTTGACGGCTGATACACCAGTCTTTGATGTTTTCCATCCAGTGTCTGTAAGTATTTTTGAACTTAGAAGGGAAGAAACGGATATCGTCGTTCATTACCGGCGATAAAGCGATCTCCGCCAGATGTTCCATTTTCAGGAACCATTGCATAGATAGTTTCGGCTCGATGGGCACATTGGTCCGTTCCGAAAAACCGACATTATTGGTGTAAGGTTCCACTTTCTCCAATAACCCTGCTGCTTGCAGATCTTTTTCTATCTGCTCCCGTACGTCGAAACGGTCCATGCCGACATAAATTCCGGCCTGCTTGCTGATCGTACCGTTGTCATTGAAAATATCGATAGAAGGCAAATGATATTTTTCACCTAACATATAGTCGTTGACGTCATGAGCTGGAGTTACTTTTAAACAGCCTGTACCGAATTCAATATCGACATATTCGTCTTCGATAACCGGTATCGTGCGCCCGACCAAAGGAACGATCACCTTTTTTCCCCGTAAATGCTGGTTTTTAGGGTCTTTGGGATTGATACACATAGCAGTGTCTCCCATGATGGTCTCCGGACGGGTGGTCGCTACTAGGGCATAACCGTCTTCTCCTTCTATTTTATAACGGAGATAGTATAATTTACTATGCTCTTCTTTGTAAACCACTTCCTCGTCGGAAAGAGCGGTCAGTGCTTTCGGATCCCAGTTGACCATACGTACTCCCCGGTAAATCAGTCCCTTGTTGTAAAGGTCGACAAAAACTTTCAGTACACTTTCACTTCGTTCTTCATCCATGGTAAAAGCAGTACGGTCCCAGTCACAGGAAGCTCCCAGGCGTTTTAATTGCTTGAGGATGATTCCGCCGTGTGTATGTGTCCAATCCCAGGCGTGTTTTAAAAATTCATCCCGGGTCAGATCGGTTTTTTTTATTCCTTCACTTTGAAGCTTACCTACTACTTTGGCTTCTGTGGCTATCGAAGCGTGGTCCGTGCCAGGCACCCAACAAGCATTTTTCCCTAACAGACGGGCCCGGCGTACCAAAGCATCCTGTATTGTATTGTTCAGCATGTGCCCCATGTGTAGAACTCCGGTGACGTTAGGAGGAGGGATGACGATGCAGTAAGGTTCTCTGCTGTTATCTACTTCCGAATGGAATAGTTTATGATCCATCCAGTACTTGTACCATTTCTCTTCGCTTGCTTTCGGATTGTAATTTGTAGCAATCATGCCTGAAATTTTAGATTTTAGATTTGAGTTCATAAAGTTCATAAATCCTATAAAGTTGATGAGAGGCCTTGACTTAATGTACTTGAAGTGACAAAGGAAAAACTTTATAAGTTTTAAGAACTGAATTCTCCTTTACCATTTGAAATGATAATAAAAAGGCTGCATTTGCAGCCTTTTCTTATTCTTCTGATTTTTTGATTCGTCTTCCTTTTTTCTTTTGAGCTTCCATCGCTGATTCGAGATCTGCTTTTTGCATGCTGCCGTCATAGTCACAGATATATTTGTCGATCAGGATTCGTCCGCAATACTCACACACGATGATTTTTTTCCGGGAGCGGATATCCAATTGCCGCTGTGGCGGAATTTTATTGAAACAACCTCCACAAGCATCCCGGTCGACGGTGACGACTGCCAGGCCGTTGCGGGCATTGTCACGGATCTTCCGGTAGGCTGTCAACAAACGCTCTTCGATATTCTGAGATAATTCCTCGGATTTTTGGGTCAATGCTTCTTCATCTTTGTGGGTTTCAGCGATGATGTCGTCCAGTTCCGCTTTCTTCGCTTCTAAATCTGCTTTCTTTTCTGTATATTGTTTGTTGGAAATTTCCAGATTTACCTCTTTTTCGGCTTTCAGTTTTTGAGCTTCCCGGATTCTTTTTTGCTGTAATTCGATTTCCAGTTTCTGAAATTCGACTTCTTTGGTCAGGGCATCGTATTCCCGATTGTTACGGACATTATCCAATTGCTCTGAATATTTTTTTATCAGCTCTTCCGACTTGGTGATTTCCTGTTTTTTGTTTGTTACACTTTTGTCAGCTTCACTGATTTCATTTTTCAGATTTTCAAGACGGGTTTCCAGACCGGCGATTTCGTCTTCCAAGTCCTGAACTTCAAGAGGCAATTCCCCTCTTAACGTCTTGATTTTATCGATCTCCGTATCAATGCGTTGTAGCTCATAAAGATGCTGCAATTTTTCTTCGACAGAAAGTTCTTGCAGTTTTTCGTTGTTTGTTGCCATATTTATAAAGTAACTCTAATTTATTTTTGAACCATCAGAGGAAGAAACACCCTATTATAAATAATGTATGGGATTTGTTTCGACCTTCGAAAACTGAATCGCAAAGTTAGATATTTTTTTTGTAACTAACTCATAAAAAATCTCTTTTGTGAACTGTTCGCTTTCATAATGCCCGATGTCTGTCAGGATCAACCGATTTTCTGCCTGGAAGAAATCGTGGTATTTGTAGTCTCCGGTGATATATATATCGGCTCCCTGAGCTATTGCGGCCGAAGTGAGGAAGGCTCCGGAACCGCCGCAGACGGCTACTTTCCGGATCTGAGATTTACAGATTGCAGTGTGACGGACGACTTTACAACGGAAAGTCTTTTTTACCTGTTGCAGGAAAGTCAGGCTATCGGCTGGCTCGGCGAGTTCGCCGATGATTCCGAAACCCGTTACAGGATTGGTATTATCCAGGTTAACGATGTTCCATACCGGTTCTTCATAAGGATGTACCTTCAGTAAAGTCTCTATGCTTTTGGAGAGGAGGTATTCAGGGACCGTAATTTCGGTTTTTATCTCTTCCTCCCGGTGAAGGGTCCCGATCACTCCGACATAGGGATGACTGCCTGCCTCGGCGTGAAAGGTGCCTTCTCCTTTCTGGTTGAATGAACAGTGACTGTAATTACCGATGTGGCCTCCGCCTACTCCTAATACGGCTTGTCTTACTTCTTCTGCCTTTGAAACAGGCGTGTAGAAGCACAGGCTGAATAATTTACCGCCCGGTTGCAGGATTTTCCGGTTTTGTAATCCCAGTTTGTCGGCCATTCTGCCGCTGACACCGTGTAATACGGCATCCAGATTGGTATGTGCGGAGTAGATATTGAGGTTGTGCCGAATGGCTTTGATGAGGCAACGTTTTACATAGCTGTCCGGACGCAGATTTTTTAATCCCTGTATCGTGAGCGGATGGTGGGAGATGAGCAGATCATGTCCTCCCTGTACGGCTTCGTTGATTACTTCTTCGGTAATATCCGTGCTTAACAGAACCGAATGTATTTCGGCTTCCGGATTGCCACAGATGAGTCCGGCATTATCGTAACTTTCCTGTAAACTCAAAGGAGCGAAGTTCTCTAAAATAGAGAGGATGTCTCTGACATATAGGGGCCGTTGCTGGTTTTGCATGTCTGTACTTGGGACCGTAAGTCCTGATTATTGTAATTGGTCTTTAATCTGAAGTAATTCTTCCTTGATTGCTTTCAGGCGTTTTACCACTTCGAAGTTGGTTTCGGTTTCCGCTTTGTTTTCCCGTAATTTCATCTGAGCACCTTTGAGTGTCATGCCTTTTTCTTTGACCAGATGATAGA
>ENA-OPXH01001903-OPXH01001903.1-human-gut-metagenome-genome-assembly--contig:-NODE-1903-length-12912-cov-2.772497_pt1 | contig 12912 bp, 10 predicted proteins | sample MGYA00241521_ERZ502034 | MGnify/ENA primary metagenome ERZ502034 (study PRJEB25962, sample SAMEA2042103) | human gut metagenome | biome: human gut; feature: human-associated habitat; material: faeces... | reverse complement strand
GCAGGCGGTCGGGAGATGATCGGGGGAGTCGGATTCAGTGACGAGCACGCAGTCCATGTCGCTGCGGAAAGCCGTCACGGGACCGGGGCGGCCGGTCTCAAGCACCGCAACAGCGCCGGTGTAGCCGCCCGTTTCATCAATGAAGCTCTGCGGAACGCCGGCAGCGAGCGCACGCTTAATGGCGGCTTCCACCAGCTTGGGATCACGGCCCATCACCGCTTTGGGATTGATGACTTGTGTGCCGAGCAGCACCTTAAGCCCTAAAGCACGAAGCCGCTCTGCGACCAGCCAGGTGGTTTGGAATTCCGTCCAGCCTTCTTCGGGCGTTTGGTGGATCTTCCGACGCGTGGCGATCATTTCCTCAACGTACTGTTTTTCGGTGTATGCGGTCATGAACTTGTCTCCTGACATTGTCTGGAAATTGCTTGTTATATGGTGAAGGGCTGCCGCAGGGGTGCAATGTGCTTTACGCCCAGTCAGCCTGCCGTCCTAGTGAAAAGCATAGAGAATGAATTCTACGTCTGCCGGCCGAAAAGAACCGCGGACATTTAACTGACCGCGGAGGTTTTTCGGGTGCTCTCTCCAATAATTATTTCTTGGAACCAAAAAGCGACTCTTTCACAGAAGACCCGGCTTCCTTGAGTCCGTTCCAAGCTGCGCCGGCACCTTCGACAACGCCGTCCTTGGCCTTGTCGTAAGCGTCTTTGGAGCCTTCCTTGACGTCTTCATAGCCGTCTTTGGCGAGTTCCTTCGCTTTGTCGTAGCCCGAAACGGCGCCCTCTTTGCCGGCGTCGTAGCCCTCCGCAAAGAAAGCCTTGGCGGCGGTATAGCCTTTGCCGATGCATTCCTTGGCTAAAGCCCCTGCAGGATCGAGGCCCTCCTTATCCGCCACCAGTTTCAGGTGAGTGAGTGAACAGACGGATTCGGAGGGGGCTTCAGATGCAGAGGCGGCAAAAGAAGCGAGCGAGAAAGCGACGGTACTGATAAGAATGAGACCCTTCATGATGCTGCTCCAAAATGATTGCAGGCGTACGGCAGCCTTAGCATTTGCCGTCGTACTGGCCCAAGCTGAAATGATGGATGATTGCTGAGTACTTTAACGCCGGAGTTTTTAATCAAGTGACGGAAGTTTGAAACCGCATGTTTGTGGGAAGGCTTCGAGTTCGGCCTTAATGGCGTCACGCTACTTTTCGCCCGAAGAGCCATACGGCGCCTGGCACTGATGCTGCGGCAATCAGTGTCATCGGCCAGAGGTAGGGGGCGATTTCAGAAATGCCGGCATTTTCAAAGTAGATCATGCGCACCACGAGAATTCCGTAGCGGACGGGATTGAGAATGGTAATGGTCTGCATCCATTCGGGCATGGCTGCTGTCGGCGTCATGAGGCCGGAGAGGACGAGTGAAGGGAGCAGCAGAATGAAGCATGCTACAACCGACTGCTGCAGTGTCTGCGCCCAGGCGGAAATCATGAGTGCCAGCCCCACGATGCTGGCCGCAAAAAGGAGCACGACGCCAAAGAGCAAAGCAAGCGACCCCGCAAAAGGAATGTCAAACCACCAGCGGCAGACGGCAAAAATCATGGCGCTTTGAAGAACGCCGATAACGATTGGCGGCACGGCCTTGCCGATGAGGATTTCGACGGAGGTGAGCGGCGTCATCAGCATCATGTCAAAGGATCCTTCCTCACGCTCGCGCGAGACTGCAAGCCCTGCGAGGAGCATCACCTGAATCATCGCCAGGCCTAAAATCAGTCCCGTCATGATGTTCCAGCGAGTGATGCCGTTTTCGTTGTAGCGGTAGCGGTCTTTAAGCTCCAGAACCGATCGGACTTGGCGGGATGCGTTAAATTCTTCGATGATTGCCGCAGCGTAGCCGACTGCAACATTGGCGGTTGTCGTGTTGCGTGCGTCAGCAGCGACATAAACGGGAGCGGTTTCGCCGCGTGCGAGTTTTTGCGCAAAGTCTTCAGGGATCCAAAAGCCGACAAGTGCGCGGCCGTCGGCAACGGCTGCCGTAAAGGCCCGAGCTGAGGGCACTTCCGCTGCGCGCTTAAAGATACGGTTGGCTTCAAGCCTTGCTGACAAAGCTCGAGAATCCGGCGTCTGAGAAGCGTCATAGAGCACGTAAGGCGCTTCCTCCAGATTAAAGGTAGCGCCGTAGCCAAACAGAATGGACTGAGCGAGGATCGGCACGAAGAGAATTCTGCGGACACTCGGATCGAGAAGGAGCGTGATGAGCTCCTTTTTGGAGAGTGCCTTCAACCGCAGGAGCGACGCGGTGAACGCCGCCCAAATGTTCTGAAGAGACTGCCTGATCATCATGTCGGCGCACCTATATCAATCCAGCCGCTTGCGGGCAAACACGAGCGCGAGCGCAAAGAAGCCGAGTGCGGCGGCCGCCAGCAGGGCCAGGTTGGCCAGCACGATTCGCTCGGGCTCCCCTGAGAGATAGAGAATCTTCACGGATTCAATGGCGTAGGTGGGCGGCATCAGTCTGCCGACGGCAGAGATGAACCAAGGAACACTCCTCAAGTCAAAGAGGTATCCCGAGAGCATGAGGGAGGGCAGGTAGCTGCCGATGACGGCAAACTGAATCGCCGTAAACTGACTTTTGAAGACGGCTGAGAGGAGCAGCCCAAAGGCAATGGCCCAGGCGGAATAAAGCAGTATCGTGGCCGCGAGCAGCCAGAGGCTGCCGCGCACTGGGACTTCAAAAACGAATACGGCTGCGAAAAATGCCAGCATGGCGCCCACGGCCGTCAAAAGAAAGTTGACGAGAAACTTGGCCGCCAGAATGGCGCCTGGGCTCGCCGGCGTTACCGAGAGCATTTCAAGCGTTCCGCGTTCCCACTCCCGAGCGATGATGATGGCCCCGAGAAAGCTTGCCGAGAGGGTCAGCACCACGATGGAAAGTCCCGGAACCAGATACCAGGCGGAGGTGTTGGCCTCGTTGAACCATGTGCGGGAGAGAAGCGCTGCGGCTCCTGACGTCTGAGCCTGCGGGCCCGCAGAGCTTCCCAGCAGCGCAAAGTCTTCACGAAGCGCAATCTTCTGCGAGAGTCCGGCGACGACAGCTGCGGCATAGGTGCGGATGATCGAGGCTGCGCTCGCATCAACGCCGTGAACGGTAAGTCCTATCTGAGCGCGGCCCATCGCGGCGTCGCGCGTGAACCCGGGCGGCAAATCAATGATGACTTCCGTGCGTCTGGCCGCAAAGAGCCTTTCGGCGTCGTGCCGCGACGGCACTTCAGTGAGTTCAAAGTAGGGACTTCCGCGGAAAGCGGCGCGAACCTCTGCCGTCAAGGCGGTTGATTCGCCCGCCGTGAAGACTGCAGGCACTTTGAGCAGATCCATCGAAAGCCCCCAGCCGAAGAGGACAATGAGGACGACAGGCAGCAGCGCACCCATGAAGATCACGGCAGGATCGCGAACCATCTGCAGCCATTCTTTCTCGAGCAAAATGAGAAGCTGCTCACCAAAGCGGAGCTGAGGTCTGCCGCGTTCTCTGTTCATCGTGCGGCCTCCGACGACTTGGCGCGCTTGTCTTCGGCTTCGGCGCGCCGAGCATTGAGCACGATTTGCCGGAAAGCTTCATCGATACTTTCGGCATTCGCGCGGGTTCGGACTTCTAATGGCGTTCCGGAGGCCAATATACGGCCATTGTCTTGAATCAGAATTCGGTCGCAGTACTCTGCTTCTTCCATGAAGTGCGTCGTAACGACGATGGTAGTGCCGGCTTGGGAGAGTCTGACGATGCGCCGCCAGAAGGCGCGTCTGGCAGTGAGATCCGCTCCGGACGTGGCTTCATCGAGAAAAAGCACGGCAGGCCGGTGGATCAGCGCGCAGGCAAAAGCGAGCTCCCGCTTGGCACCCAGGGGAAGCACTGCTGTGCGCCGTTCAAGGTCGTCTGAAAGCCCGAGCTCGGCGGCTAATGCATCGATGCGGCGGGCAAGGTTTTGACCGGCGACGCCATAGGCTTCGCCGAAATATTCGAGGTTTTGCCGTGCCGTCAGCCGTTCATAAAGTGAAAACTTCTGCGCAACATAGCCGACTCTGGCGCGGGCGGCGGATTTGGCGCGGCGCAGATCTGCGCCGGCTGCGCGAATGTCGCCGGTGGTGGGCGCAAGCAGACCGCAGAGCATGCGGAAGGTCGTCGTTTTCCCGGCGCCGTTGGGACCAAGGAGCCCAAAGATTTCGCCGCGCCGCACTTGAAAAGTGCTGTCGGCAACGGCAGTGAAGCTGCCAAAGCGCCGAGAGAGGTCAATCGCCTCCACTGCATATTCCCCGGGGAAAAGTGCTGCCGGGGCATAGAGGTTTTCGCTTTGGGCGTCAGCCGTCGGGAGATGCTTGAGTTTGGATGCTGATGAGCCCGAAGCGGCATCAGACGACAGATAACCTTGGTCCGCGAGGAGATCTTCGAGTGTTGGCGGGCGCTGAGCCAAATGGAAGGCCGGCAACGGTCCCGAGTGAAGTGACTGCCGTAATCGAAGTGATAATGCATTGGCGCCGCTCTGAGCGGCTGCCAAAAGGTCAATGAAACGTCCCCGCGGCACGGCGTCAATGATAAGCGCCAGACCGGGCGGGAGTGCAGCTGCTTCCATCAGGGTTCGGGCGAGCGTTGAGGAGTGCTCGGCTTCAACCGCTTCAGCGCGGAATGTTCGGCCCGTCAGGGGAGCGCAAAGCGCCTGGGGCTTTCCTTGAGCGGCAATGCGGCCGCGTGAGAGCACGATGACGCGGTCAGCGGTTTCGGCTTCATCCAGGTACGCCGTTGACATCACTACGGTCATTTGCGAGCGCAGCCGCATGGCATCGAGAATGCGGCCGAGTTCTCGGCGTGAGAGCGGATCAACGCCCACCGTAGGTTCATCGAGAATCAGGAGCTTCGGTTCTCCAAGAAGTGCGCAGGCGAGGCCTAGTTTTTGCTTCATGCCGCCCGAAAGCTTGCCTGCGAGCCGATTCTCAAAGCCGACAAGGCCCGAGAGCGTCATCAGCTCTTGAAACTTGGATTGGAGTTCGTGAGCGGCAAGGCCGCGAAGCCGGCCGAAGAGGGAAAAGTTCTCGAATACGGTGAGTTCTTCATAGAGTCCGGTTTTTTGGGGCATAAACCCGACGGTATGCGTAAAGCGCTCGTCTTCTGTATCGGGAGTGAGGCCAAAGAGGCTGATGCTGCCGGCATCCGGGCTCAGTATGCCGGCCAAGAGCCGCAGGAGCGTGGTTTTCCCGGCGCCGTCCGGACCCACAACCGCAGCGAGTTCACCTTCCGCAGGCAATTCCAGATCGAGATGATCGACGGCAGCAAAGGGCGTGCCGTCAGGGCCCGGGAAGGTCTTAACGAGCCCTCGGACAACGAGCGGCAGCGCCTCAGTCATGCGGCGAACTCCGCGGCTGCGCAAACTCAACGGTCACGGGCTGCCCGAGCCGAAGCCGGTTCTCCGGATCTCGTACGGTGATGTGCACTTCATAGACGAGACTGGCGCGCAGGTCCTCGGTCTGCACCGTTTTCGGCGTGAATTCGGCTGTATCAGAGACAAAGGCGACGGTGCCGTCAACGGGACCAACCGTTTCGGTAAAAACGGTTGCCAAAGTCCCTTCCTTCACGAGGCCGAGCTGACGTTCAGTGAGATAAGCGCGGATCCATTTGGGGTCAGCAACGGAAAGCTGGTAGATGGTTCGCGAGGGACTGGCCATGTCGCCGGGTTCCGCAAGACGGGCTCGAATGATGCCGGCTGAAGGTGCCGTGAGGACCGCTCCCCGATGGATTTGGTAGTCAAGGGCTGCGAGCGACGCAGCCGCGGCATCGGCAGCGGCAATTTCCTGCGCGCGCGGTCCTTTTTCAGCTGCCGCGCGCTGGGCTGCTGCGGCAGTCAGAGATTCGCGTGCGGCATGTTCGGCACGCCGGGCATCGTCGAGCATCTGGCGGCTGGCTGCGCCAACGGGAACCAGATCCTGCTGCCGTTTAAGCGTGGCCGAAGCGTATTCGAGCTGAGCGCGTGCTGCTGCTTCATTGGCGCGAGCTGCGTCAATATCTTCCTCACGAGTGCCCTCATGCGCGAGCGCTGCCTGCGCTTGAAGGCGCTTGAGTTCAGCAGCGGCCTGCCGCCGGCTGATTCGGAGCGCTTCATCATCGAGCTGTCCTAAAAGTTCGCCGGCTTCTACGGATTCACCTTCTTCTTTATGGAGTGCCGCAATGCGTCCGGAGGCTTCAAAGGCGAGCGACGTCTGCCGTGTTTCCACATTGCCCCAGGCACGATTGGCCGACGCGGCATTTTCAGCAGTACGTAGCTTCCAAGCTGTGGCGGCGCAGAGCGCAATCACGGCCGACAGGGCGAGAGTGGAGAATAGACGCAGCGGCTTCATAGCGGAAGTCTTCTAAGAAGTTGTTGCTTCTATTCTAGCGGCCGAACTCTGTTCTTCAGGATGTCCAAAGCGGCATCCGCCTATGGTGTCCTCGAAAAAAAGAAAACCCGCTTCGGCCCATTTAGAAAGCGGGCGAGAGCGGGCTGAAAGCGCCTTCAGAGGAACATAGAGGCGAATAAAGGGGTGCGGCTGCGGGACCGCCGCGGGCGCGCCGAAGACCGTTCGCAAAAACTTCGGCGCATCCCGCGGCAGAGTCCGATGCCGCAAAGGGAGCGTTTGGCTGGAAACGTTTCCCGAAGCGGGTTTTAGGCCTTCTTGCAGACGTGGGAACGTTCGTTCCAGAGACCTTCAACGTAGAGGTTGTGGTTCTTGTCGATATGCACCATGCCGGCAACGTTGTGCGGGAGAGGGCGTTCAACAAGCCCCTGATTGACGATGTAGTGGATGCCGTTGTGTTCAGAGTAGGCGCCCTTATGGAAGTGGCCGCAGATAAAGGCCAGAACGCGGCCGCTCTTTTCCATGGCATCGACGACTTCTGCGGCGTTCTGCACGAAGAAGGCGTGGGGGATGTTCTGCGTCTTTTCGTCCCAGGTGTTGACGAGCTGGTGGCAGAAGACGACGACAGGTTCCTTGCCGGTTGCAAGTTCTTTGCGGAACCATTCCATTTCCATCTTCGGAACGATGGCTACCTGCCAGTCGAGCTTGCCGAGCGAATAGTGCTCGCCTTCATCGTTGTTGAAGCAGGCGTCGAGGACGATGTACTTCACGCCGTTCTTCACGAAGGCATAGTAGGTCTTGCCGTCGGCATCGCCCGCATTGTTCGTGTTGGCGAGATAGTCGCCGAGTGAAATCTGGTCGAAGTCATGGTTGCCCATGACGTGGTAGCGGTCGCCCTGATAACGGCGGAAGGCCGATTCGACCGTCTGCAGGAAGCCGATGGTCAGTTCGCGGTCAACCGTCTTCGTGCAGTCCTTAAAGTCGCCGAGTTCAATGGCGAAATCAAGCTTGCGCGTATTGAAGACGTCAATGGCCTGATGGAGTTTGGCAAGGGAGTGCGAATAAACGCGGATGGAGTCTTCCGCCGGGATCGTATGGGTGGGTGCGGTGGTGTAGTGGATGTCCGTTACCCAGCCGAAGGAGGAAATGATGTCTTCCGCGGGCGGCAGCTCGATCGGGCTGACAGCCGGCGTAGCGGCAGAGGCCGTGCCGGCAAACTGCATGGCGGCAGGAGCGAGGAATAGGCCGGCCGCATTGCGGAAGAAAAGACGACGCTGCATGGAGTTCTCCAAAATATTCTGCGTTCTTGGATTTCAGAGGTTCGGGCGCTTGCTGCGCAAGCTGCTCAGGGATCGACCTCCAACGACGTGCATTTTCAAGAGTTGTCATGACGCTCCGTTGACACGTCGATGAAGACTTGATGTCGAACCGGTGAAGTTTGTGTGATCCGCGTCATGATCTGAATACAACGGACAATCAGACCGAATCAGTTAAAATGCGCGATTTGGGCCGCACGTCACGCCGCTGCTGTGCTGCCTGTCGGAACATTCACGTATTCATGAGGTGCTGCCTTGTTTACTCTCCGTGCCGCCACGCCTAAGGACGTGGACATCCTTGCGAGCATTGAGGCGCAGAGCTTCCCGGAGGCCGAAATGGCTACTCGCGAAAGCTTTGAAAAGCGTCTGGCGGTCTTTCCCGACTGCTTCCTGATCCTTTTTGAGGACGGGGAACCTGTCGGCCTGATTGACGGCATGATTACCAACAACCGTACGATTTCCGACGATATGTTTGAAAATGCCAGTCTGCATGTGCCCAACGGCCGGTGGCAGTCGGTTTTCGGGCTTGCAGTGATCCCTTCGAAGCGCCATCAGGGCTGCGCTTCAACCCTGATGCGTGCTTTCATTGAAAAAGCGCGTCAGGAAGGACGCGACGGACTGATTCTCACCTGCAAGGAAAAGCTCATTCCCTTTTATGAGGGCTTTGGCTACGTCAACTGCGGCGTTTCCAAGTCTGTGCACGGCGGAGCGGTGTGGTATGACATGGAGCTCGATTTCCGTGAAAAGCCGCGTGATTACTGAGTGAGTTCAGCACGGCGCGAAGCGGATTCGTCCTTTATCCGCTTCGCTCAAGCAGCCGTCAAGCATCAGTAGGTGGTGAAGCAGGGTTCGAGCTCACGCACCTCCTGAGCGCCGGCCCCCGCCGAAAAAGCCAGGTCCTCCCAGTCCGCCGTCGCACGGCGGATGGCGAGCAGGACTTTCTTGGCGTCAGCGGTTTTCATAGCAAAGTAGGGCGCCAGCCGAACCAGATCTTCGGCTGCGGCAATCGGCCGCCGCCCGTCAGCAGTCATTGGCCGTGCGGCTCCCGTATTCGGACGCCATCCGTGGGCCGGAGCCAGCCGCCAGCCGAATTCTTCCCGCACAAAAAGCCACCGCTCGGGGGCGTCAGCTGCGCCGGTAAGCAGCGCAAAGGCCATTCGCCGCCAAACTTTGGGCAGATCCTCCGCAGGGGAGGCGCCGTCGCTGTTCAAGATGTCGGCGATGCCTAGATAGGAACCCATTCGGCCGGCAGTCAGTGTTCGCGCTGAAAGCGTGAAGAGCGGCTTCCCCGCTGCTCTGTCAATGCGGCTCGTGAGGAGTGCAGTGCTTCCGCGGACGTCTTTTAAACGCGTTTGAGCGGTTTCAATCCCGCTCTCACGCGCCAAACGCATGTAAATTTCGCGCCAAACAGGGATGCTGCAGAGGTCATCGAGCCGACTGAGCGTCATGACCTCTTCATCTCGCCCAGAGACTACAACGCGCGGAGAATGCCGCCCAGGCAAGGTCGTGGCAGCTGCAATGGCCAAAAGCGACCGCAAATCGGTGCGGCCGCGTTCAGCATTCTGAATGGCTAAAGGAATGCCTGCCGCAGCATTGGACTCCATCGGAATCGGCAGAGTGCTTCCGGCCGCTTCTCCCTCTGTGCTGCGTATGCGAATGCCGCCGGCGTGGGCTTCGCAGTGGGGCAGCAAAATGGACTGCCGCTCGATTGAGGATGCATCAGCCGGCACTGCCGTCCCCTGAGATCCCATTGCAGAAGCTTGCTCAAACCAAAGGGCGGAAGTCCCGTCAAGCGCACGATCTGCGAGAAATCCAAACAGTCGTGCTGCATTCAAGGGCTTCATCAAGCCTTCCTGCAAAGGCAGATCTGCACCAATCGGAAAACCGTTGTCGAGCCACGCTTTTGAATATCGAAAGCGAATGCTGTCCTGAAGCGACGCCATAGCTCGTGCACTCCATTTCATCTCCGCAGCTGTCAGACGGTTCAGGGATTTTTTCTGCCGCTCATTCATTGCCGTCATCGATTCGCCATTGGAATGGCTTTCTTCAGATGTCCTCTCTGCGGCAATCTCAGAGGGCAGTGTCGGGAAGTAAAGCTCCCCGATCAATGGTTCATCCTGAATGGCATCGGAATGAATCAGCCATTTTCTAAATGAGCATTTGGACATAGGATGCAGATGATTGGTTTAAATGAGTTGCGTCAATGATGATTTGAATAGAGAGGAGCGCTGGTTTGTTATTGGCCAATGCGTTTAATGGAAATGACATTCATTAATAGTGAAATGAATGCACTTCAATATAAGTCAATTGAATGAGAGACGCAGCTGACTCAAGTCACAGCCCGGCAGATTTCTTTTTTGAACGCACTCGCTGAGGCAGATTCCTTTCTTCCAGCATTAATCCTGCAGAGTCCTCTTGCGCTGCAGCCAGGCCGGATAGAAGAGGGGACAAGCCAAGCGCATTGAGCACGGACGCAATGTTTCCAATAGAGACACCGCAGTCTCCATTTTCAATTTTGGAAAGGGTATTGAGTGATATGCCCGCTCGGTCAGCAACGACAGACTGAGGAAGCCGGCGGCGGAGCCGGGCAGACCGGAGATTGGAGCCGAGTTGAATGACGGACTCTTCGACGGCTATGGAAGGACGCATAACATCTCCTATAAGCGATGTTGAAAATTATAACACGCAGGACTATGCGAACTAACATAAACTAAAAAATATCGCTCAGCAATGAGCAAAAGTATGTTTAGAACGTGTTTTTTGGTTGTCAACAGATGCCTTGATCCCGGGTAATTATTGGATTTATATAAATTTTGCTTAGTGTTAAATTGATTAACACGCATTTTAATGTGTATTAAAATTTTCTGTACAACCGTTGCTCCCTGCTCGCATGGTAAGCCTGAGCGCCAGATGAGTTGGTTTTGAGTACGGAGCAGCCGATTTGGTTTGGGACTGTCTATGGATAAATGGTCTGTCGCCTGCCCTGCGCTGATGATGTCTTCAATGGGTGGATCTGCTCACAGATAGAGCGTCTCTCAACATCCATCAATTCAATGAGATAGATGAGCATATAAGTTTATTGATCTTAGAACGATCAGATAAAGCCATAAGGCATGTATTGGCAATATTGATGAATGAAATAAGACGAATATGCTGTCGAGTAATTGTTAATCGTCATAAGTCATATGGTGTTGCAGCTGCTGCGGATGAAAAAATTATCTTGAATAGATCGTTATGCAGCAATGAGTCCGATATGCGGTATTAGGGTCGATGAGAGGGGCTTGTTCAGAGAGTATCCTCTGTATTGATTGTCGTTGATTATATAGGGGTGCTGATTTGAATTGAATGGAAATGATGGAATAGATGGTGGCCAAGTTAAGTGGTCTGCTGAGAGAGTATTGAATGAAATAAGCTTACTGAATATCAATTCATCGATGTGCTCAGATATCCATTCAAATTGGAGACGTTAAAAATAGCGTACTTACCAAATAATCCTCTTTGAGCTAACTCTGCATAAACCGGCTTCATCGCTTCAGGCCATTCGTTTTTCACTCTCAGACGAGTTTTGTTTGCAGGCGTGAAATTGTATGTCTCAATCCCAATTCGCGCCTCCCGTATATGGGTAGTCCTCTTCCGTTGATGCGATGAACTGACTCGGACATGGGTAAGTTGAATAGGTTCCACGGGATGTACAAAAGCAAAACGCCGGCAGTACCGGCGTTTTGAGATGCATTTTGAAGTGGTTTCAGCTCAGAAATGTGTGCTGGAATGCGTGAAACGAGTTCATTTGCTACCAGCGTTTAGCCATTTCGGCAGCGACTCGAACGAGGCCTGTCTGCGCGCAGACGACGCCGCAGAGAATCATGCCTACGCCCATGACGCCGATGTAGCTCATCTCTTCATTGAGGAACCAGAGGCCGCCGATAATGCCGACAGCTGGGCTGAGATAGGTGTACCAACGCGTGCCCGATGCGCCGATCTCCTGCTCAGCTTTATGCCAGAGTGTGTATCCGATGACCGTTGCCGCAAGTGCCAGAAAGACGAGGTTTGCGCCGGCAGCAGGCACTTCAAAGAGAATGGCTGCGTCGGTAGGCTGTTCATTCAGGTAAAAAGGCAGCGCCCCCAGGATGCCGTAGCCCGTGGACTTGCGCATGACGAAAAGGGCGGGCAGATCAGCAAGCGCTCGTAGGACCAGTGAATACACGGCGTAGGCAGCGGCTGCGGCAAGGCCGAGATAAAACCCAAGCCGCGGCAGGTCCTGCAGAACGGCGTTGTCAAAGTAAAGCAGAAACGTACCGGTTGCTGCCGTGCAGATCCCCAGAAAGGTCATCCAGTGAAGTTTCCAGGTGCGCAGCGCAGCCATGGCCAAGAGGCCGCTCAGAAGCGGCCCCATGGCGATAAGACTGGCTGTTGTCGAAACGACTCCGTGTTCCAATGCCAGCGTCTGCAGGCCGAAAAAGAGAGGAATACTGGTAAGGCCGAGGAGCGCTACGGTGATTTCTCCTCGCATGGTGCCCGAGTAGAGCTGCATGGGGGCGAGGAAGATGAGGATGCCGTAGGCCAGCACCGAGCGGAGTTCAACGAGCGCCCAGGGCTGCATTCCGAAATTGAGAAGCACCTTGCTGCTCACGAGCGTCATGCCCCAGCAGAGGACAACAAAAAGGGCTAGGAGGTGGTAGGACCAGCTGCGCATAAAAGAAGTTCCACGTAGCATCAATTTTTTAATTTTAACGAATGCTGTCGTGCGGGCTCATTAAGGAGTGCTGTCGGCGAACATGAAGCATCGCACCATCCATATGAAAACGCCTCTGCACTGGTGTGCAAAGGCGTTTGGGGGAAAGCGTTATTCGTTGCGTTTATGCCGCGGCCGACGGCTTTCTTCTGCGCAGACAGAGCAGACGCATAACATTCGCTGCGAAGACTTTGCCGAGCAGGATGATGCCGAGGCAGACGCCGATCGTCGTCGGCACGACGAGGTCGCCGGCAGCGTTCTTCAGCGTAAAGAACACTACGCCGGTGGCAAGGAAGTTGCCTAATGCTGCGTCGGCGGTCATCTGGAACGTTGCGAAGATAGAAACCTCATCTTCAGTCAGTTCTCCGCGGTCCTTAAGTGCGCGGGTGAGTGCTGCGCCGGCGTCTGTCGACTGCAGTGAAGCAACGATAGCGAGCGAGGTCGAGCCCGGCAGTCCCATCAGCGGGCGCAGGATCGGGTTAAGCACGCGGGTGGCGGCACGGATGGCGCC
>ENA-OPXH01001890-OPXH01001890.1-human-gut-metagenome-genome-assembly--contig:-NODE-1890-length-12969-cov-6.293170_pt1 | contig 12969 bp, 10 predicted proteins | sample MGYA00241521_ERZ502034 | MGnify/ENA primary metagenome ERZ502034 (study PRJEB25962, sample SAMEA2042103) | human gut metagenome | biome: human gut; feature: human-associated habitat; material: faeces... | reverse complement strand
ACGAAGTCCTGTCTTGAATAGAATGTAAATGCCCTCATAATACTTACGAAAGTGCTTGTCCTGCTTTACAAATTCAAGAAACGCTCTCTCCTGCTTTCTTGTGATAGCTTCTCTCGTTACGCTGTCATTGACAACCACCGTTGCAAGCTGAAATTCAAAAGGGTTCTTTCGTATCAAATCATCATCAACAGCCATTTGAAACGCTGGTCTTACAACACCACGAATAGAATGAATACTACTGTACCCTCTGCCGTCTGCCTGTAATTTAATAAGCCAGCCTTTTGCGTCTGATAGTTTTACCTTGTCAATCCGCTTTTTTCCAAAGGCTTCTTTGGCAATGATATTGATAACAAATTTATAGTTTGCTTCTGTATTATGCCTTACGCCTGTTTTCTGTGAAATATATTTTTTCACAAGCTCCAAGACTGTCATATCTCCACCCGAAGAAACAATATCATCTTCTAAATCTTTACGTATCTGCTTCTCCTTATCCCGTAAAGGAATATCGTCTTTTGCGCCTTGTGGAACTGTATCGGTTTTTACCAGTTTCCAACTATACACATATTTCACATTTCCAGCATTATCTACATACTTATACATATATCTTCCGTCTTTACGTTGACTCTCTCCATTGCGTAAAACACGGTTTTTATTATCCCGTCTTTTTTCGCTCATCTTCGCTCCTTTCCACTTCTGAAAGAGTCCCGATATGACTTGTTCTCATCATAACATATACCAGCTCCTTTTTCACTAGATTGCGTCCAATTTGTCTATAACCTGTTCAAACTGTCGGCGTTTAATCTGTATGCGGTTGCCATTCATAATGAGCCAGCCAGCGTCCTTGTTTTCCTCTGCCAAGCGTCTTAACTTGTTTTCTCCGATACGGAAATACTTTGACGCTTCTTCAATGGTAAGGGTGTATTTTTCCCATACGGGAATATCCTGTGCATTACTCATAAAACACCCCCTCACTTTCGATTACGTCTGCTATGTCCGTACACATCTGCTCCACAAGCATTTCCTGTTTTTCGGAAAGGTGGGTACATTCATCAATCATTTTCATATAGTTTGAACCTGTCAGCCTGTCGATTTCTTCTATCATCACAATGAACGGCATGACCTGTCTTTCCAGCCATTGCAGAGTGCGTTCCATATTGACAGGTACAGGGTTCATTTCAAAAGGTAAATTATCATTGGAAATGAATATCTCCCACAATGGATAGTCGGGAAATTCCACAAAATCGGTAATGAGGTAAAACACCAGCCCATGAGGGTTATACGTCAATAACAATTCTTCAACTGCCTGTACTGCCTTTTTGTCACGCAGGCGAATTTCAAAACGGTTGATAATATCCGTATGTTTCTTTTTAGTTGCCTGTTCCTTTTGTTTTTCATACAGGCAGAAATATTTTGTGCTTGACTTTGAGCCGATATAAAGGGTGCTTGCTAAATTGCGGTTTTTTCCGCTTAGTTTACTGCCTTGCACATTTTCATAGTTTTTACAGCGACAATCCGCACCGCCATTTTTGTATTTTTCAGACAAGGTGGAAATATCCAGTAGACCGCACATATCATTGATTGCCAAGTCAAAACGTCGGATAACACCGCCACAGTCAAGACAGCGGTTTAGGAACGAATACCAATCCCTGTTCTGTGCCTGTAAAACATATTCCATGTTGCGTGAGCCTGCTCCTTTTAATTCCAAGAATACGCCCATGTGTTCATCATCAGAAGCCATGACCTTGATTTCCCCGTAAGCGTAATGCTCCTTATAGCCATAATACCCATAGTCATAATGGATAAAATAGTCTGCTTTCATACCAAGCACCTTTCGGATAACTTCCAATTCGTCAGTCGTTGGAAAACGGACAGACAGATAATCAACGAGTAGATAAAAAGGCTTATCACAGACATAGTAATTCAGACAACGCAGGATAATGTTCTGTGTTTCCTTGCTGGCGTTGGCTTTTCCGTTCTCAAAGCGGTTGATACTATATCTTGATACATGGGTAAGACTTGCAAGCTCTCCTTGCGAAAGACCGCTGGCAAGACGTTTGTTCTTCATTTCAAGTGCAAATTCTAAATTGCTCATTGTATTCCTCCAGTCCCACAATAGCCTTAAAATACCTGTAAATCGCCTTTCAAAAAAGTGTGAAGTTACTATCTTCTTAAAACTCCTCATTACTCCTTACAGCTTTGGGGTTGCATGGTTTTTAACTTGTCTTTTGTGAAATAGTGCCCCCCTGTTAGATAACGGGGCACAGTCAAGGCTCGCAAGCCGACAAAGCATTTCCGTCCTTTGACGGCAAGCCGTCATGGCGTTTTTGCTCACGCACGCCAACAGTCCTGCAATGCTTTGTCAGCTAGTCCTGTTTTACCTTTTCTAGCAAGTTCCATTCCAACCATTATTCATATCTATGGGTTTAATCAGACAGACATTTCTTTTTGAATGTTTTTGTATTTCATTCTATTGTGCTTATTTGATTACAAGAACATAGTAATTCTTATATGCTTATTTGTCAACATCTTTTTTTATTTATTTTTTGTTTTCCAAAAAACAAAACGGAGAAGGAGGGATTTGAACCCTCGCGCCGCGTTAGCGACCTATACCCTTAGCAGGGGCACCTCTTCGGCCTCTTGAGTACTTCTCCAGACTCCGAACTAATAGTTCAATATTAAATTCGAATGCACTTCGGAATCTCCCGAAGCGCATTTATAATTATATGTAAAAAAACCTGTTTTGTCAACAGGTTTTTTTACTTTTTTTCATATTTTTTATTTTTACCCTAAAATCCGGTTTCAGGACTTGCAAATTTCATACTTCCATCAAGAAGTATACTGTGTTATTGTCGCTTCGATACGTTTTTTTACCTCTGCTGCAATCTCTGTTGTTTTCATATCTTTATACTCATCATAGTATATGGGTTCCAGAAAATGTACCTGCACTGTAAGTTTTTTGACAGATCCCGTATCAAACGCTTTATAAGAATCAATCAGTGCTACGGGTACGATCGGACATTTTGATTTCGTTGCAGCTTTAAAACTTCCACCTTTAAATTCCTGCGGATGATTGCCGTCTTTGCTTCTGGTTCCCTCGGCAAAAATCAGATAGTTTCTTCCTGCCTTTACTTCTTTGATAACATTAATGATTACCTGCATAGATTGTTTGACATCATCACGGTCAATCATAAACGCTTTCATGCATGCAAATACCTGCTTCAGAAATGGTACGTTTGTCAGCTCTTTTTTTGCCACTACCGAGAAAGGTACCGGACACACCTGTATGATTGCAAGTACATCAAATAATCCCTGATGATTGGGAAAGAAAATAAACCCATTTTCTTTTGGAATATTTTCCATACCATGACCGTCAATTACCAGATTACCGCCTTTCACTGCTCTGTTATCTACATATTTAAGAAGCTGATATCTCTGTTCTTCACTGTAACGTTCTGCATGCGATGCATACCAGCATAACTTAAACCATCCATATGGAACAAAAAAGAGATTTCTAAATACCATCAGTAATATTCTTTTCATTTTTTTGCCCTCGATATATTACACTCCTGCTTTTTCCGAAATTTTGTCTTCATATCCCGGATTCTTCTTGATAAATGTTTCATATGCTTTGGTATACGTCTTGTAAGCATCTGTCTTCATAAATTGGACATATGCTGTAGCCGCCTGAGTTTTCATATCATCTGTGATCTGTGATGGTGCCATGATATAATAAGTTTTATCCTGTTTACCAACCATATAAGTTTCAACACATGGATATTCCTGATCATCCTCCAGGATCAGATTGTAGGTTATGTATACATAACTGTACTTGTCATTTTCAGAAAGAATCTCACAATCCTGAACAGATACTTTCTTAGGATTATGTGCCGCAAAATATTTGAGTGTTGCTGTAATCTCTGTCTGAAGATCTGCTTCTGTATTATCTGCCTGGTTATAGCACTCCTTCACTTTCTTTTCTTTCCCGTCAGTATAGGACTGAATCAATTCCTCTGTTACTTTTTCCGGTGATTTATGACTCACTCCCCCGCATCCTGCCACACAGAGTGTCAGTAATACCAACACTCCGGCTGCAAGATATCTGTACCATTTCTTCATGGTTATTCCTCTTCCCCTCTGTTCTCATCCTGTGTCTCCTGATCTGTCGGCTGATCAGATTCTTCTATTTCTGCACTGTCCGTAATTTCCACTGCTGCCTGCTGTGCATTTGTATCTTTTTCTTCTTTATCTCTCACTTTAGCTACACTGGCTACAGTGACACCCTCTGTAAGATTGATCAGTTTTACACCCGATGTAATTCTTCCAAGAATGGAAATATCAGCGCAGGCGATTCTGATGATAATACCTTCCGTAGTGATCAGCATTACTTCATTATCTTCATTTACAGCTCTTGCTCCGATTACATCACCAGTTTTCTCGGTAATCTTATAACATTTTACACCTTTACCGCCACGATTCTGACAGGTAAATTCGCCCATAGAAGTACGTTTACCCATACCATTTGCAGAAACTATCAGCAGACAATCTCCCTGAGAATTCAGCTGCATTGCTACCACTTCGTCTCCATCATCAATATTCATACCGCGTACGCCCATAGAAGTTCTGCCTGTACTTCTTACATCTGTTTCTTTAAAACGGATACACATACCATCTTTTGTAACAAGTATTATATCCTTCTTATCATCTGTAAGCTTAACCTCGATCAGTTCATCATCATCACGCAATGTGATAGCTGCCAGTCCGTTTTTACGCACATTCGCATATTCTTTAATCGGTGTTTTCTTTACCAGGCCATTCTTCGTAGCCATCATCAGATAATGACCATCTTCAAATTTGCGGAGCGGGATTACTGCAGTGATGCATTCCCCCGGCATAAGCTGTAACAGATTAATAATCGCAGTTCCTCTTGCAGTACGTCCTGCCTCCGGAATCTCATATGCCTTCAGACGATATACCCTTCCTGTATTTGTAAAGAACATCAGATAATGATGAGTAGTTGTCATCAGAAGTTCTTCAATGTAGTCATCCTCAAGAGTCTGCATTCCCTTAATTCCTCTTCCACCTCTGTTCTGGCTTCTGAAATTATCTACTGTCATTCTCTTAATATATCCAAGTTTGGTCATTGTGATCACTGTATTCTCTCTCGGAATCAGATCCTCTGTAGAAATATCGTATACATCATATCCGATAGAAGTCTTTCTGTCGTCTCCGTATTTCTCTGCAATTGCAAGAATTTCTTCCCGAATCACGCGAAGAAGAAGACTTCTGTCCGCAAGGATAGCCTCGTATTTACGGATTTTTTCCATTAAATCAGCATACTCTGCTTCCAGCTTCTCTCTTTCCAGACCTGTCAGAGCACGCAGACGCATATCTACGATTGCCTGTGCCTGAACATCTGTCAGTTCAAAGCGATCCATTAACTCCTGTTTTGCGATCTGCACATTCTGCGAAGCTCTGATAATACGGATCACCTCATCAATATTGTCCAGTGCTTTCAGCAGACCTTCTAAAATGTGAGCTCGCTCTCTTGCTTTATTCAGGTCATATTTCGTTCTTCTGGTCACTACATCTTCCTGATGAGCCAGATAATATTCCAGCATCTGTTTCAGGTTTAATACCTTCGGTTCCAGACTTCCGTTATTCGGAATAAGTGAAAGCATATTTACGCCAAAAGTATCCTGTAACTGCGTATGCTTATACAGTAAATTCAAAACTACATTTGCATTTGCATCCTTGCGCAGATCAATACAGATTCTCATTCCCTCACGACTGGAATGGTCATTCAGGTCTGTGATTCCGTCAATCTTTTTATCTCTTACAAGTTCTGCAATCTTTGAGATCAGACGCGCTTTATTTACCAGATACGGAAGCTCTGTGACAATAATTCTGGACTTTCCGTTTGGAAGAGTCTCAATATTTGTCACTGCACGTACACGAATCTTACCGCGACCTGTTCTGTATGCTTCTTCAATCCCTCTTCTTCCAAGAATCGTCGCACCTGTAGGAAAATCAGGACCTTTTACAATATCCAGAATCTCTTCCATAGTCGTTTCGCGTTGTTCTTCAATGATATTGTCTATAATCTTGACAACAGCATCCACAACCTCTCTCAGATTATGAGGAGGGATATTGGTAGCCATACCTACTGCAATACCTGAAGTTCCGTTCACCAGAAGATTCGGATAACGGGACGGCAGTACAACCGGCTCTCTCTCTGTTTCATCAAAGTTTGGCTGGAAGTCAACAGTATCTTTGTTAATATCTGCCAGCATTTCCATGGAAATCTTACTCAGACGTGCCTCAGTGTATCGCATGGCCGCTGCCCCGTCACCATCTACGGAACCAAAGTTTCCATGTCCGTCTACCAGCGGATATCTGGTAGACCATTCCTGTGCCATATTTACAAGTGCTCCATAAATAGAACTGTCACCATGTGGATGATATTTACCCATTGTATCACCGACAATACGCGCACATTTACGATGCGGTTTGTCAGGACCATTATTCAGTTCTATCATGGAATACAATACACGTCGCTGAACCGGTTTCAGACCATCTCTTACATCAGGCAGTGCTCTGGAAGCGATAACGCTCATGGCATAGTCAATATAAGAGTCCTTCATGGTCTTTTCCAGATCCACCTCGTGGACTTTGTCAAAAATATTATCTTCCATTTATCTATTCTCCCTATTATCAGATATCCAGATTCTTTACAAATCTTGCATTCTCTTCAATAAATTCACGTCTCGGCTCTACCTTGTCACCCATCAGTGTAGTAAATGTAAGGTCAATCTCAGAAGTCGCAGCCTCATCCATGGTAACCTTAAGCAGGATTCGTTTCTCAGGATCCATTGTCGTCTCCCAAAGCTGGTCTGCATCCATCTCTCCAAGACCTTTATAACGCTGGATCTTGTTATTTCCGTCACGTCCGATTTCTGTCAGAATCTGATTCAGTTCATCATCGTCGTATGCATACCATACTTTCTTGTTCTTCTCCACCTTGTATAATGGCGGCTGTGCAAGATACACATATCCCTGTTTGATAAGCTCAGGCATAAAACGATACAGGAAAGTCAGCAGAAGGGTTGCGATGTGCGCACCATCGACATCGGCATCAGTCATAATAATAATCTTATGATAACGAAGTTTACTGATATCAAAATCTTCATGAATTCCTGTTCCGAAAGCTGTGATCATAGCTTTGATCTCTGCATTTGCATAAATCTTATCCAGACGTGCTTTCTCTACATTCAGGATCTTACCTCTCAGTGGAAGGATAGCCTGTGTTACACGATTTCTGGCTGTTTTTGCAGAGCCACCGGCGGAATCTCCCTCTACAATGTAGATTTCACAGTTCTCAGGATTCTTATCTGAACAGTCTGCAAGCTTTCCAGGAAGTGACATATTATCAAGTGCTGATTTTCTTCTGGTCAGATCACGAGCCTTACGTGCAGCCTCACGTGCTCTCTGTGCAAGAACTGATTTCTCTACTGTAGTTTTCGCTACTGTTGGATTCTGCTCAAGGAAAATCTCAAGCTGCTTGCTCACCACGCTGTCAACAGCCCCTCTTGCTTCACTGTTTCCAAGCTTCTGTTTTGTCTGACCTTCAAACTGGGGATTCTCAATCTTAACACTGACGATTGCAGTCAGACCTTCGCGGATATCATCGCCACTCAAATTGGGTTCACTGTCTTTAAGCAGCTTGTTCTTTCTGGCATAATCATTGAACGTCTTTGTCAAGGCATTTCTGAAACCTACAATATGAGTACCACCCTCAGGTGTATTAATATTATTTACAAATCCATAGCAGTTCTCTGTATAAGAGTCATTGTGCTGCATGGCAACCTCTACAGACACACCGTTCTGCTGTCCTTCGCAGTAAATGATTTCCGGGTAAAGCGCTTCCTTGCTTCTGTTCAGATAGCTTACAAATTCACGGATACCACCTTCATAATGGAAAACTTTCTCTCTTTCCATTCCTTCTCTGGTATCTTTAAGAGAAATCTTCAATCCCTTTGTCAGGAATGCCATCTCTCTCAAACGCTGTTTCAGAATGTCATAATCATATACTGTTTCCTCAAATATTTCTTTATCCGGAAGGAAGACAACTGTTGTTCCGGTCTTATCCGGCTGGCAGTCTCCCACAACCTTCAGAGGATACATAGTTTTACCGCGTTCATATCTCTGCTGATAAATCTTACCTTCATGATAGATCCTTACTTCAAGCCATGTGGAAAGTGCATTTACTACAGACGCACCTACTCCGTGAAGACCACCGGATACCTTGTACCCTCCGCCTCCAAATTTACCGCCGGCATGAAGAATGGTAAATACTACTTCTACAGCAGGAATCCCTGCTTTATGATTGATTCCTACCGGAATACCACGTCCGTTATCTACAACTGTGATAGAGTTGTCCGGATTAATAACTACCTGAATCTCTGTACAAAATCCTGCCAGTGCTTCATCAACCGCGTTATCTACAATCTCATAAACCAGATGATGAAGACCTCTGCCGGATGTACTTCCGATATACATACCTGGTCTCTTTCGTACGGCTTCCAAACCTTCCAGAATCTGGATTTGATCCGCTCCGTATTCTGTATTTTCTCCGCCCATTTCTTTCCTCCTGTTATATATACTTATCACCAGAATATATCTGAAAACCCCTGCGTGAAAATTATAGACAGGTTTTCAAATATATTCTGGTATCTGGACATAATAATACAAATTTATTATAGCACAAAAGCCCGTTCCTTGCCACAGCCTGAATAAAAAAGAATCCCCGAAAACGGGAATTCTTCTGTATGTTAATCTTATTCTTCGGTTTTATTGATGAGGTACTGATAGACATCTCTCTTCGTCATTCCTCTGTCATTTGCTACCATTTTCATAGCTTCTTTTCTTGAATGTCCCTGATTTTCATAGATTTCCATGTGTTCTTCTATGGTAATTTTTTCCCAGGATGCCTTCTGTTCCTCTTCCATCTCCTGTCTGCTTCTGCCTTCGATCACAAGCACGCACTCTCCAAGCGGCTTCTCTGTCTGATAATAGAGGATCAGCTCCTCGATAGTCGTATGGAATGCAGTCTCATGTCTTTTCGTCAGTTCCCTGCAAAGAGTCATTCTGCGATTTCCGAGAGTTTCCTTCAATTCCTCCAGAGTTCTTACCAGTCTGTGAGGAGCCTCATAGAGAATGATAGTTCTCGTTTCATTCTTCAGTTCTTCCAGAATCAGTTTTCTTTCTTTTTTATCTGCCGGAAGAAATGCTTCAAAAGCGAATCTTCTGGTTGGAAGTCCGGACAGAGTCAGGGCAGTGATACAGGCAGCAGGTCCCGGAAGAGAAGTTACTTCAATCCCCGCTTCATAACACATTGCCGCAAGCTCCTCTCCCGGATCTGAGATCCCCGGAGTTCCCGCATCTGTGATCAGTGCAATATTCTGCCCTTCCTGCATTTTACTGATCAGAACATATGCCTTATCAATTTTGTTGTACTCATGATAACTGGTCATAGGTGTTTTTATATCAAAATGGTTCAGCAGTTTAATACTGTTTCTGGTATCCTCTGCTGCAATAAGATCCACTTCTTTCAATGTTCGAAGTACCCGGAGTGTAATATCCTCCAGATTTCCTATGGGTGTTGCACATAAATACAATTTACCACTCATAATTTGTTTCCTCTCATATTACTTTGCAAATAAAATTCGGTTAAATCATATCATAAATCTTCAGTATATTTTCTGTATAGACTCCCGGCTCTTTATATACGATCAGAGGAGGTTCCACTGTAACTCTGGAATTTCCTCCCTTTAATGCCTCGATCAGAACCATGTTTGGTTCTCTGTCTATGTATGGATATACAAGCTGCATCCTTTTCGGTTCCAGACGATACTTTGTGAGAACATTCATAATCTCAGCCAGTCTGAACGGTCTGTGAACCATATAAAATCTTCCACGTTCTTTCAGAACCTTTGATGCCTGGCTCACCACATCCTCCAGATTACAGAGTACTTCATGTCTGGCAATTGCTTTTGGCATATCCGGATTGCGAAGTCCATGCTGTCCAATCATATAAGGCGGATTACTTGTCACTACATCAAAAGAAGCTGCCCCAAAAATATCAGCAGCCTCCTTAATATCACCCCGTACGATCTCAACATCGTCCTCCAGATGATTATATCTGACACTGCGTCCGGCCATATCTGCACACTCTTTCTGAATCTCAAGACCTGTAAAGTGTTTCCCATTTGTTTTGGTTTTAAGCAGGATCGGGATAATTCCCGTTCCTGTTCCCAGATCCAGAGCAGTCTCACCCTTTTTTACTTTTGCAAAGCCGGAAAGAAGAACTGCATCCATCCCAAAACAGAATTTATCCGGATCCTGTATCACATAATATCCGTTCTGAAGATCATCTATACGTTCATTATCTTTTACCAGCTGATCAGTCATTTAATTTGGAATCTCCTTTTTTATCTTCCAGATTTCCAAGTTCTTTTAATTCTTTTTCAGAGACTTTGACTTTCTTCTTTCTCGGTCTGAATTTCAGGTCATCTACCGGAAATTCCTGAATTTCTTTCTCGTCATTGATCTCTACAATTACCTTTACACGTTGACGAAGCACGTTTACACTGTGTACAGTTCCGGTAAGCCCATCCGGAGTTGTAACTGTATCTCCCAGTCCCGGAAGCTTTTTATTCAGCTCTTCATATGTTTCCTGCTCGTTCTTCAGGCAGCACATCAACCTTCCGCACACACCGGAAATCTTTGTCTGGTTAAGGGACAGGTTCTGCTCTTTTGCCATCTTTATGGATACAGGTGCAAACTCAGACAGATATGTGTGGCAGCACAGACATCTTCCGCAGATACCGATTCCTCCCAGAATCTTTGTCTCATCGCGAACACCAATCTGGCGAAGTTCGATACGCGTTTTAAAAATTGCTGCCAGATCTTTTACCAATTGGCGAAAATCAATTCTGCCGTCAGCAGTGAAATAAAACAGCACTTTATTATTATCAAATGTATACTCTGCATCTATCAGTTTCATTTCCAGACCATGTTCACGAATCTTCTTCTGACAGATTTTAAATGCCTCTCTCTCTCTGACTCTGTTCTGTGCCTCTCTCTCGTCGTCCTCCTTTGTTGCCACACGAAGAACTTCTTTGAGAGGGTGAACAACATCTTCCTCACCTACTTCTCTTGGTGCAAGTACGACTTTCCCGTATTCAATTCCCCGGGCTGTCTCCACGATCACGTGATCGCCTGTTTTAATTTCATAATCTTTAGGACTGAAATAATAAATCTTGCCTACATTACGAAATCTCACGCCTACTACTTTTGTCATTCTATTTCTCCCTGATCGTCAGGAACAGCAATTCAAATGCCAGATCAAAATTAACATTTGCTTTCAGACGTACCTTTGTCTTCTGAATAGAATCCAGAATGTTCTCCAGATTCTCGTAGGAACGCTGCTTTGCCTGTTCTCTGATAAAATTAATTTCCTGTTTAAATACCAGATTGTCAATCTCCTGTGTTGCCTTAAACATCAGGACATCTCTGAACCAGAACTGGAAAATATCCAGATAATCGTTGATATTCTGTTTGTCCTCAGAAAGACTCTTAATCGCATCTGACAGTTCATAAACTTCCATGGTGTTTGCATATTTAAGAATCCTCAGTGCATTCTGAGTCATCTCTGCAAACTCCTGAGAAGTAGCTGCTTCTTTTGCCCTTCCAATACTGCCCTGTGCAAAGGATGCGTCAATCTCCGCCTGGTAATCCGGAACATGAAGATGCTCCATCAGATATTTCTTTACAAGACCGTCATCCACTACCTTCAGATCAAGACGAACACATCTTGACTGAATAGTCGGCAGCAGTCCCCCGATATTATTAGTCAGCAAAAGAATCACTGCATATTCCGGCGGCTCTTCAATTGTTTTAAGAAGAGCATTCTGTGCCTGTGGTGTCATAAGATCTGCATCTGCAATAATATAAATCTTGTAAGGACTGTAATATGGTCTGATATCTATATCATTGATCACCTGATCTCTGATCTCGTCAATTGTGATCGTTCCGGGTTTCTCATGACTGACCATAATAATGTCCGGATGATTCTTACCCATCGCCTTTTTGCAGGAGTCGCATTTCTGGCAGGGTTCTGTACCTCCGGCCTCACACTGAAGTGTTGACGCAAAAGTCCCTGCGAGGAGCTTTTTACCAGAACCTGGTTCGCCGGTAAAAATATAAGAATGCGATATTTTTCCTGATTCTATTGCATTTTTTAAATGTCCGATAATCTCTTCGTGTCCGATAATATTGTTAAATCCCATCATAAGAATCACCTCACCAGTCCGTTTTGTAAGATATTATACCATAAAAGAAGAACTATTGCACAGACTTTATATAATTTGCGATTTCTTTCACACAGTCATCAAGATTTATATTCTGAAAACGTTTCTCTATCCCTGCGTTCAGAATATTTTCCTCTGAAAAATCCGACTGATCTGCAATAAATCTTCTGCACATTTCCTCATATCTTGGATTTTCCTGTTCTCTCTCTCTATTAAGAGCACGACTCAGTCTTTCTCCATCTTCTACCTGGACATAAACAGGACAGACTGCATCTTCCCCATAGTATTTACGCATCTTTTTAAATGACTCCAGAGTACCGATTCCCAGATAATCGGAATCTGCAAGGTTCACCTGACCATCATCTGCAGTGAAATAAGTCCATATCCCATAAACCGTATGATATGCTCTCTCCTCGATAAGATTTCCGTTTTTTCTGAATTCTTCCAGTTTTCCGTCATCTACAAAATAATAATTTTTTCCATCCTGCTCTCCTGCCCTGATCGGGCGGGTTGTATACAGAATAAGTGTTTTCAGATTCAATTCTTTATGTGCGGCCAGAAGTGAATAGATTCTGTCTTTTCCGGATGCACTCTTTCCCAT
>ENA-OPXH01001879-OPXH01001879.1-human-gut-metagenome-genome-assembly--contig:-NODE-1879-length-13010-cov-3.119182_pt1 | contig 13010 bp, 8 predicted proteins | sample MGYA00241521_ERZ502034 | MGnify/ENA primary metagenome ERZ502034 (study PRJEB25962, sample SAMEA2042103) | human gut metagenome | biome: human gut; feature: human-associated habitat; material: faeces... | reverse complement strand
CGCCGCGGAAGTACTGGATCGCCATGGGGATGGTGCGGTACTTCTTGATATCCAGCACCAGAGTAGGCAGCAGGTAGTCGTTCCAGACCCACATGGTTTCCAGAATGGCGGTGGAGATCATGGTAGGCTTCAGGATGGGGAACACGACCTTGAAGAAGATCTGGATGGGGTTGCAGCCGTCGATCATGGCCGCTTCCTCAATCTCCATGGGAACGCTCTTCATAAAGCCGGTGAACATGAACACGGCCAGACCGGCGCCAAAGCCCAGGTAGATGATGCAGATGTTCCAAGGGGTGTTCAGCTTGAGGGTATCTGCGGTCTTGGACAGAGTGAACATGACCATCTGGAAGGGGACGACCATCGAGAACACGATGAGCAGGTTCATAAACTTGCTGAGCTTGTTGTTCACGCGGGTCAGGTACCAGCCTGTCATGGAGCAGCACAGCAGGATGAGGGCCACGCTGGACACGGTGATGACGAGGCTGTAGCCAAGGCTGGACAGAAAGCCCATCTTGGTGACGCCGTAGATGTAGTTGCTAAGGCCCGCGAAGGTCTCAGCCGTAGGCAGCTTGAAGACGGTGGAAGTGGTGAAGGTGCCTTCTATTTTCAGGCTGTTCTGCAAGATCAGGACGATGGGGTAGATCCAGAGCAGGCACAGCAGGCTCATGATGACAGTGAGGATGTTGTCCCACATTTTTTTATCTTTCGGCATTACTGCTGCACCTCCTTGGAGCGGGTAAACTTGAGCTGGATAAGCGAGATGATCACGACGATGAGGAAGAACACTGCGGCCTTTGCCTGACCGATGCCCTTCCACTGAGCACCAGAGCGGCCATAGAAGGTGTTGTAGATATTCAGGGCCAGCATCTCACTGGCGTTGGCAGGCTCACCGGCGGTCAGGGCCACGTTCTGATCGAACAGCTTGAAGCTGTTGGTCAGAGTGAGGAAAGTGCAGATGGTGACGCTGGGCATGACCATCGGGATCTTGATCTTGAACAGGATCTCACGGTCGTTTGCGCCGTCGATCTTCGCAGCCTCAATGAGGTCGCCGGGGACGCTCTGCAGACCCGCGACGTAGATGATCATCATGTAGCCGATCTGCTGCCAGCACACCAGGATGACCAAGCCCCAGAACCCGTAGGACGCCTTATAGGTCAGGGCGCGGCCCCAGTGGGCTAGTACGCCGTTCAGGAGCAGCAGCCAGATGTAGCCCAGGATGATGCCGCCGATAAGGTTCGGCATGAAGAATACCGAGCGGAACAGCGTGGAGCCCTTGATCGCCTTGGTCAGCATGTAGGCGATGGCGAAGGCGATCACGTTGATCACGATGGTGGTCACGATGGTGAACGCGGTGGAGAAGCCGAGCGCGTGCAGGAATTCCTTGTCTTTCAACGCTTTGCCATAGTTCTTAAGCCCCACCCATTCACCGTCGGTAACGGTGGTGAATTCGCAGAAGCTTAAGTAGACGCCCATGATGAAGGGCACCAGGAACCCGATGATGAATGCGGCGAATGTGGGGAGCGCGAACAGCGCCCACCATCTGCGTATCGCCTTGCCAGCCATGCTGATCATGACTTTTCCTCCTCCTTGAGTCCGCTGCGTTGTGACACTGCATCGTGCGCCGGCTGCGGAGTTCAACTCAATGCGAGCTTGCCGATCGAGAACCGCATGCACGGCCTGTTCTCGTTCAAGCCTATGTTCATAGTAAACGTCGAATCATTATATGTCAAACGTTGTCATTTTAGGCGTTTCAAGTTCGAGCACACTCCGGCTCCAGCAATCTTCTTTCACCTAAGATAATGGCTATATAAAGCCAATCTAACGCCGACATAGACACTTTGCAAACGTTTGTAATACAATCGTTGTCATCGCCGCAGATCAATCAATCAGCATGTACACTGGAGTCAGTTGTGCATGTGTATTGCGATTTTCCATTCAACGCAAGGGGGCTGCAATGGCTACGAGCATTCAGGATGTCGCCCGCGAGGCCGGCGTCTCCATCTCCACCGTCTCACGTTCCTTCACCAGGCCGGATCTGGTGTCGGCCAAGACCCGCGAGCGCGTGCTCGCCATCGCCGACAAACTCAATTTCTCACTCTCCCGCTCGGCTGCGGCCCTGAAATCCGGCCGCTCCCTGCGCATCGCAGTACTGATGAGCGGCCATATCCGCCTGTGGTTCACCGCCTCGGTCATCGAGGGGCTCAACGAGGTGCTGCACACGCAGGGCTACGATATTTCGGTATTCCAGATTTCCAGCATCGAGGAGCGCAAGGAATTCTTCGAGATGTTGCCGGTACGCCGTAACGCCGATGCCGTGATTGTGGCGTCTTTCGATATCGACAACAACGAAATCGCGCAACTGGCTTCGGTCGGCGTGCCGATCGTCGGCATCAATTCAGTCGAACCCGAAGCCCGCGGCTTTACCGCCGCCGTCAATATCGACGATGTGCAGGGCTCCACGCTGGCCGCCCGCCATCTTATCAATCTCGGACATCGCCGCATCACCTACATCAGCACCAATCGCGAGGTGTCGCTGAGCTTCTCCGTGCAAAGCCGATTCGACTCATTCACCGCCTGCTGCCGCAGGGAAGGCATCGAGCCGCAGGTTATCGTCTGCAAGGTCGATGACGATGGACGTTATGAAATCAGCGACGTGGTCAACCAACTCATAAGCCAAGACGAGATGCCCACCGCCATCGCATGCCAAGAGGATGGCATTGCTTTGCCGCTTATGTTCCAGCTGGAGCGCAATGGATTCTCCGTGCCCGGCGACGTCTCGTTGATCGGCTACGACGATAGTTTCTACACCGGCGATATCGGCCTGACCACCATCCGCCAGGATCCGGTGGAAATGGCCCGCGTGGCAGCCCGCATGACGCTCGATCTCATTGACGAAAAGCCGATTGAGCAACCCTACATCGTGTTCCCGGCCCAGCTGAAGGTCCGCTCCTCCACCTCCCGCGTTAAGTAGGCTCACACAACAAAGCCCACCATAGAAAAAGTGTGAGGCAACCGCACAATAACGCTCAATCGCACATTGTGGAGAATGGCGAAAAATCGCCGATTCATGGCCCCACAGCGTGCGATTGAGCGGGTGCGTGCCTCACACTTTTCTGCGGCGGACGATTTTGTGCGAGACTCAGCAATACAAAGCGGCGCCCCTGGAGAAGGAAAGGCAGGGGCGCCGCGGATTGTTGCTTATCGGCTATGGGACTCTATGAGACTCAGTGCGAGGCCTCGTATTCGGAAGCCCAACCGTCCACGAAGGCGGTCTTGACGGCATCCCACTTGCCGGTGCCCTGCGCGTACTCGAGCAGCGCCTGGCCGACCTTGTTCTTCCATTCCTCGGACGGCATCATGGTGAAGTTCCAAGAAACCTGGGTCTTGCCGGACTTCTGGTCTTCCACGGCGGCCTCGGTCAGCGGGTTGTCGCTTTTGACGTCATCGAAGGTCTTGAACGGGGTGGTGAAGCCCATGTCCTGAGAGAGGGACTTCTTGCCGGTATCAGAGGTGATCACCCAAGACAGGAAGTCCTCGGTGGCCTTCTTGTCGGCGTCGGAGGCCTTGTCATTGATGCACCAGTAGTTCTCGGAACCGGTGTTCAGACCCTGCTTCTCCTCGCCCTTGACGCCGATGTAGATCGGCATCATGCCTACCTGATCGGCGGTCATGCCGGCCTTCTGCAGGTCGGTCCAGGCCCAGGTACCGTTCTGGTAGAAGGCGGCCTCGCCGAGCGCGAACTCGGAGTTCGCATCATCTCCGGTCTTGGCGCTCAGCTGGGTGGGGTCGGTGGTGGAGTCGGCGATGTACAGGTCGAAGATCTTCTTGTAGTTCGGCAGGTAGGTGCCCTTGATCTTGGCCGGCTGCTCGGTGACGTTGTCATCCTTGAACTCGTAGTAAAGCGGCAGGTTGGCCAGATGGGTCTTGAATCGCCAGTCGGAGCTGGAGTCGAAGCCGGCGGAGGTGAACGCGCCCTTGATGCCGAGCTCGTCCTTGCGGGCCTGCATGTCGTCGGCCACGGCCTTCAGGGTGTCGAAGTTGTCGATTTCGTCCATGGACGTGGCTTTGGCACCATCCAGCGCGAAGTACTTGTTGAGGATGTCCTTGTTGTAGATCAGGCCGTAGGTTTCCATCACGTACGGCACACCGACCACCTTGTCGCCGTCTTTCAGGGCCACGTCCTGGTTGGTGAGTTCCTTATACACATCCGTGTTGGACATGTCGGCGGTGTACTTCTTCCAGTTCTGGTAGCCGACCGGGCCGTTCACCTGGAACAGGGTCGGGGCTTCGGTTTTGGCGATTTCGGACTTCAGGGTCTGCTCGTAGGTGCCGGAGGCCGCGGTCTGGACCTTGACATCAACGCCCTTCTCCTTGGTGTACTCCTTGGCCAGAGCGGCCCACTGATCAGCCGCTTCCGGCTTGAAGTTCAGGTAGTAGACCTTGCCCTTGGCGTCATCGCCGGAGGTCGAGCTTCCGCAGGCCGCCAAAGTGCCGAGGGACATCGCAGCGATAGCCGCCATCGCGACTGCTGACTTGACTGTACGATTCATCATCGAACCTTTCTCTTTCATCGTCGACCCCGGCCGTCCCCGGTCAGGACAGGTACGCTAACACGCACCTTTATGACTATCGACATGCACTATTGTGCAACGGTTTGCTTCTTTTTGCAAACGATAGCAATATCGGCGCGTCATAAATCATCATTTTCAGGCCATTGTCAACAAATATCCCATTAATTCGGTCATTTTTGCCTCATTATCGCAATGCAAGCGTTCGCAATTATGAGAGCGCTAACATATCTTTCATGGCAATCGATTGCCACTTATACCCATCAAAAAAAAACAACACGGCGACGCTATCGTTTGCAAATCATTTATCGACATACCGCAATTCCCACCACAAACAATAAAGGCCCGCCCGCAGCAGCGGGCAGGCCAGCGTAATCACAGCGCAACCGGGGCTAGGCGTTCCACCGTTCGATGACGTTATCTCCCTTATAGACGCTAAGCACCGAGTAGTGCGCCGTATCCAAACGCAGCAACCGCGCGAAATGCGGGTCCACGCCCAGCCATTGCGAGGTGAGGATGCGCAGGATGTGCGCATGAGCCACCAACAGCACATTATGGCCGTCTTTCAGCAGCGGCGTAATCTCATCGATGGCGCTCTTGGCGCGTACCGCTGCTTCTTCCAGCGTCTCGCCAGGCCCGGCATGGACCGGCACCTGCTCGCCCGAAGGTAAGGTCTCGACCCAATCGCCCTCCAGCGTGGGCGTCAGCGAGCGCGGCCCGTCACGCCACACATCCCATTCAAAACCGCTGGCCTCACTCACCTGCTGGCGCGTACGCCCCTCGGCTCGGCCGTAATCCCATTCAGCGATGCCGTCCAACACACCGTGGTCCGCAAAACCGGCCAGTTCAGCGGTTTGGCACGCCCGCTTCAGCGGACTGGAAAACACACAGCCCTGGCTGAATCCTTCGGGGAAAGCTTCGCGCAGGCGCCTTCCGGCATCCGCTGCCTGCTGCTCGCCGACCGCGGTCAACGGGATGTTCGTGCGCCCGGTATGCTGCCCGGATTCGCTCCACACGGTCTGGCCGTGGCGCAGCAACACCAAAAATCCGTTGCCGCCACGAGAGTTCTCGACGGCAACGGTGCCGTTCACGTTCTGTTCGCTCATGCCTCCACTCTAGTCTGCGCTCGTTCATGACTCCACCATTAACGCCCATCTTTTGCGCTGAGATGATTGAGATGCTATTAGACTGAGAGTCATGAGCGACGAAACGAACACCGACTTCCCCTCCAGCGCCGACCGTGCGGTCGACAGCCTGCACCGCATCGACGAGAAGGTCAACAGGCTGCGCGAGGACCGGCTCAACGACCCTGATTCTCTGGGCGACAAGCTCATCAAGTCGGCAGTCCCAGCGCTGGCAGGCTTGGTTGCCGGCAAAGCATTCCAGATGATATGGGACAAGGGCACGAGCAAACGCAATCTGCGCAAGGGACTGGCGGCAGACGCGCCGCAAGGTCTGGCAATGAGTCTGGCATTCGCCGCCGTTTCGGCCGCACTCGGCGCAGTGGTTTCGCAGCTGTCGGATCGGGGCTCCAAGGCGTTCGTCGACCACCGCCATCGCAAGTCCAGCCGCTAATCCCCCGGTTGGATGATGGTTTCTGTTGGTTGACTGATGGCTCATCGCTGGAATTTCGTCAAGGAACCATCAGCCAATCGACAGGAACCATCAGTCCAGCACAGTTCCGCCACACAATATCGGCATTTCACTGTGAGGTAATCCACCGTGGCGTCCGGCGTCTGCCGTGCGACAATAAAACCATGGTTACCAACGCAACAATCGAGGCTCTTCTGGGCCGCCGCTCCATCCGTAAGTTCAAGGACGAGGCCATCGACGACGATACCCGCGCCACGCTCGAAACCGTCGCCCAGCATGCCGCGTCCAGCCAGTTCCTTAACGACTGGTCCGCCATCCGTATCATCGACCCGGCCATCAAAGCCAAGCTCGCCGAATTCGGCCATCAGCCGTATATCGCCACTGCGCCGTTGCTGTACGTGTTCGTTATCGACGAGCACCGCAACGCGCGCATCGCCGAACGCAAGGGCATCGATCCCGCTTCCGACGAATTCCATCTGAAGTACAGCTATCGCTTCACCCAAGCTCAGAACGACGCAGTGCTGGCCCTGCACGCCATGGAGACCGCCGCCTATTCGCTGGGACTGGGCTGCGTGATTCTCGGCTCTCTGCTCAACAACATCCCCGGCCTTATCGACGTGCTGAATCTGCCGGAATACACGTATCCGGTGCTGGGTCTGGCCATCGGCAAGCCCGATCAGAACCCGACCGTCAAGCCGCGCATGCCGCGCACGATGCAGTTCTTCGAGAACACCTGCCCGGCTGACGCCGATGGCGTACTCGACCAGCTGCCCGCCTTCGACGAGGAAGTTCACCGGTACTACGATCTGCGCCAAGCCGACCGTCCGGTGGACGCTTTCAGCGATCAGGTCGCCACGATCAGTCGGCAGGATGTCAGCCATCAGACACTGCTCGACAAGGCCGCCGCTCAGGGCTTCCGTCTGGATCAGTGAGACCAGGACCAACGAAATAGGCTCGGATGGGCTCGTCACTGAGTCGTCTCGGTCTCAGCACTGCGACGACTCAGTTCCAACACCTCAACATTTCATCACCGGATACCGGCAAAATTGCACAACCATCCCGCCGGTGTCGCACCATCAATAAACGTTCACATATCAGTCCCATTATGCGGACAACCAACGGCCAGTTTTGCAAGAAAACCCGCCAAACCAGCAGTATTCGCACCAGTGGTGGGAATAGACTGCATGTGGCCGCAGTGACTACGAACCGGAAAAGAGGGACTGGATGCGGACGGTTTGGCAAGTCTTTCTACGCGATTGCAGACGTATCTTACGCAATCCCGTTGCCGTTGTGGTGACGCTCGGCGTAGCAATGCTGCCCTCGCTGTACGCATGGTTCAACATTCTCGCCAACTGGGATCCCTATTCAGCCACCGGCAATCTGCAAGTGGCCGTAGCCAATGAAGACCAAGGCACCACCAACGATCTGGTCGGCCATCTCGATGCGGGCCGGCAGGTCGTTAAGAAACTCAAGCAGAACGACGAACTCGGCTGGCGCTTCGTAGACAATGAGGAACAGGCCGTACACGGCGTGGAGACCGGCGAATACTATGCAGCCATCGTGCTGCCCAAGGATTTCAGCACCAGCCTGGTCGAATCGGTGACCGGAACCTCCAAACAGCCGAAAATCAAGTATTACGTCAACGAGAAGAAGAACGCGATCGCGCCGAAAATCACCGACACCGGTGCCACCACCATCGACGAGCAGATCAACTCCGCCTTCGTCACCACGGTAGCCACCACCGTTGCCTCGGCCGTTTCCGAAGCGGGAGGCGATCTCGACCAAGCCACCGGCAAAGTCCAGCACGATACGATCAATGATCTCAATACGGTGATGTCCACGCTGAACACCGTTCAGGATTCACTCACCGACTTACAGAACACGCTGGCCCAATCAGACACGATTCTCGCCGACGCCAAACAGACCACCGCCTCACTCAAGCAGACCGTCGCGGCCGCGCAGAAGGCCTCCCGCCAGTCCGGCACACTGTTGGCGGAGACACAGGCCGGGTCACAAGCCTTCTCCACCACACTGGTCGGCGCGCTCGACACCAGTTCAGCACAACTCTCCGGACTGGCCGTTCACGTCAACAACGCCGCCGGCAGCATCACCGGCTCCTTCAACAGCGCACAGAACTCCGTCGACACCATCACCAACACACTTTCGGCCCCACTGAATGCCACCCAAACGTCAATCAGCGATCTGAAAGACGCGCTGACCAAAGCCGGCATCGGCAAAGACACCACCGACCCGGTCGGCCAGAACATCTGGAAACAAATCGATGCGCTCGACTCATTGATCAGCAAACAGCAGACACAGCTCAACACCTTCCATACCGACACCACACAGTTCATCAACTCCGGTAAAGACGCCACCACGAATCTTTCCGGAGCCATGACCAACACCACCACCGGCGGCATCGCGGCGCTGAATACCGCGCGCGGCTCGCTGACCGGCACCGTAATGCCGTCGCTCACCTCATCATTGAACAGTTTCGCCGCCCTGAATGGCACACTGGATGGCACGTTGACTTCGTTATCCGGCACCTTGGATCAGGCCGACGGACTGTTCGACCAGCTTGTCGATACCCTGAACCAAACAAAAACCACCATCAGCAGCACGCAGGATTCGCTGCGCCAGGTGGCCAGCGATGTCGCCACCGTACGCACCGATATCGCCACGCTCGATAGTTCCGCCGCTTACCAGAAAATCCGGGATACGCTGCATCTGGATGACAAGGGATTCGGCGACTTCATGGGCAATCCCGTCACCCTGACCACGAAAGTCGTGTATGCCACCGACAATTACGGGTCCGCAGTCACCCCGTTCTACACGAATCTGGCACTGTGGGTAGGCGGTTTCGTGCTAATCGCCATCTACAAGCTTGAGGTCGACCGCGAGGGCATTCGCCGTATCACCGCTACGCAAGCATATCTTGGCCGCTGGCTGCTGCTGGTCACCATCGGATTCCTGCAAGCCGTCATCGCCACCATCGGCGATCTGGTGCTTGGCATCCAATGCGAGCATCCGCTGCTGTTCATCTTGGCCGGGATCTTCTGTTCGTTCGTATACATCAACATTATTTACGCACTGGCCGTGGCGTTCCGCCATATCGGCAAAGCCATCGCCGTAATTCTGGTCATTGTGCAGATACCCGGCGCCTCCGGCCTGTATCCGATTGAAATGATGCCGAACTTCTTCCGCGAACTGCACCCGTGGCTGCCCTTTACCTACGGCATCAACGCGATGCGCGGCCCGATTGCCGGCCTGTACGCGAACCATTACTGGCTCGACATGCTGCACCTGTTCTGGTATCTGCCGGCGGCACTCTTCGTGGGACTTGTCATACGCCGGTATGCGATGAACCTGAACGCGCTGTTCGACCGTCGTTTGGGAGATACCGACCTGATGATCACCGAGCACAACAGCATGGTGAACGAACAGGTGAGCTTGAACTCCGTATTCCGCACGGTGTCCGACAGCAAGGAACTGCGCGATATCATCGCCCATCGCGCGCACCGGTTCTTCGCACGGTATCCAAAGATGATCGTTGCCGGTCTGACATTGCTGACCGTACTCCCGTTCGTATTCCTGGTACTGCTGTTCGTCACCCAAGAGAAAATCGCCATGCTGACCTCCTGGATTCTGTCGATTATTCTTATCGACGCCTATCTCATTGTGGTTGAATACGCACGCGAAACCTACGCCATGCAGCTTGGCGTCAGTGCCATGAGTGCCGACGAGTTCCGCAATGTGATGCTCAACGGATATGTGTGGCGGCGTTTCCACGGCCACGGACGTCACGAAGCGGCGATGGGCAGCAATCCGGATATCGGCGAAACCACTGAACGACTCACACTGTTCGGCGATCAGGCCGCCGAGCCGACTGCGCACACCGCACAGTTCGAGCAGTCCGGTCAGTCTGGGCAGTCTGGGCAAGGAGGCGCACGATGAAGCTTATCTGGAAAATATTCGTACGTGACGTGCGCCAAGCCACCCGCAATGTGATCGCCGTAATCGTGGCTATGGGATTGGTGATTGTGCCGGCACTGTACGCCTGGTACAACATCGCCGCCAGCTGGGACCCGTACGGCAACACCAAGGCCTTGAAGGTCGCCGTGGCAAACGTGGATAAGGGCTATAAGTCCGATCTGATGCCGATCACCATCAACGTCGGCGAAACCGTGACCAATACGCTCAGGGCCAATCATGACCTTGACTGGCAGTTTGTGGATCGTGCTAAGGCCATCGATGGCGTGAACTCAGGCGAATACTATGCCGCGCTGATTATTCCAAAGAGCTTCAGCTCCGATATGATGACGCTGTTTTCACCGAAGATCAAGCACGCCAAGCTCGAATACTATCTCAATGAGAAAATCAATCCGATCGCTCCGCATATCACCGACCAGGGTGCTACCACCGTGGCCACGACCATCGACCAGACATTTGTGAAGACCTTGGCGAGCGTGGCGCTGGATTTGGTTTCCAACGTGGCCGATTACGCGCAAAGCCCGCAAATGGAGCAGTACGTCAACAACGCCTCCAGTCATATTGCCACCATGTCGTCTCGTTTGACCGGCACTGCGTCGCAGATGGATTCCTATGCCAATCTGCTCGGGGCCGCCAACAGCATCATTGATTCCACCGATAAGCTGCTGGGATCAACAGGCTCAGCTGCGGCCACAACCAAAAAGGCGTTGAAACAGACCCGCAACGGCGTCTCCAGCCTCGACAAGGCATTGTCCGGAGCCACCGATGGCGTCGGTACGGCATTGCAGCAGGCCGGTTCATCCTACGACACCATTGCCAAGCAAATCGATGCCGCTTTTGCCGATGTGGGCTCACAATCCTCACAGATATCAAACAAGCTAACCGATATGCAATCCAAAGTGGAGGCTCAGGCCGACAGCTTTGGAAAGTATGCCGCCGCTTTACGAGATCTCGCCAAACAAGCGGCTTCACTGCCCGTGGGCGGAGATACCGTTGCCGCTCAACTGAACGCGGCTGCAGACCAAGCCACAAAGGCGCAGCAGAGCATGCAGCAAGCCGCCACCGCGTTGGGCGATGCGGCCACGCACATAGCAAACGGTACTGCCGATGCCGATACAGCGCGTCGAGATCTGAAATCACAAATCGCTGCCGCCAAACAATCGATTACTCAGGCTTCAGACACGTACAAGAGCACGCTGAAACCGCAACTGAACAATCTGACCTCGTCCATGGACGAAGTGACCACGCAGGCAAGTTCCGTAATCGACGGGCTTGCATCGACCGTAAGCAGCGTGTCAGGTCTTTCTGGCGGCGTTTCAGACAGCCTGACGGACATCCAGTCGGCCTTGACTGACGCAGCTAGCGCTTTGACCCGTTCGGCGAAGAAACTCGACAACTTGTCTTCCCAACTCGCCTCTATCACCAATGGCGGCACCATCGACCTGTCTGCGATTTCCTCTGCGAAGCCCGATGCCATTGCTTCCATGCTGGCGGCACCCGTAGCGGTCGACCGCATCGCGCTCTATCCCGTTGCCAACTATGGTTCCGCGATGGCTCCGTTCTACACGATTTTGTCTATTTGGGTCGGTGCGATCATTCTGGTCGCCATGTTGAAAGTATCGATTTCCGACCATGAGAAGGCTCGTATCTTAGGGTTGGGCAATGATCTGCCGCTCGGTTCGGAAGTGGGTCTTCGCGAGGCCATGATTGCCGGGCGGATTGCCGGACCGGCCGCCGCGTTGGATGTGCTGAAGAAGCCGCGTGCCGAGGCTCCCGGCAATGCGCGGCAGTTCGGTTTACGCTTGCACCACGAATATTTCGGCCGATACATGATTTTCGGTTTCCTTGCTTTGCTGCAAGGTACGCTGGTGTGCCTGGGCGATATGTTCTATCTCGGCGTGCAGTGTGAGCATCCGATTCAGTTCTTGATGGTCGGGTGGTTGTCTGCACTGGTGTTCTCGAATATTGTGTATACGCTGACCCTGTCGTTCGGTGATATCGGCAAAGCCATTGCCGTAGTACTGCTGGTTATGCAGGTAGCCGGTTCCGGCGGCACATTCCCCATTGAAACACTGCCGACGTTCTTCCAGGTCGTTTCTAAATGGCTACTGTTCCCCTATGCGGTGGATGCGATGCATTCGGCCATGGCAGGCTCATTCGGCATGGAATACTGGGTTTCCATGGGCAAACTGGCACTGTTCCTTGTCCCCTCATTGCTGTTGGGACTTATGTTGCGCAAGCCGGTAATTCGCTTCAACGATTGGGTTATCCGCAACCTTGAAAACACCAAGGTGATGTAAGTGTTGGACGAAGTGTGTCCGAGCGCCCTGAACGCTTAGCAGCCTACGACCTGACGTGTTTGGACCGTAACCTGTCTCAGACACGGCGTTGGCGAGGCCTGTGGAGCTTCTGACGCTAACGTCTACGTGGCTTGTAGCCCTTTTTACGACTGTGTGGCTTGAGTTGCTGGTTCAGCGGTACATGCCGGTAACTGGATTGCGGATCGCGATGCGTGAGATGCCAGCATCCGCAAAATTCGCAACGGTACACCCATAGCTCAACTCCGCGCTCGATTAGGCTTTGATCAGCGGCACGCTGAACCTGCGCCTTATCGTGATACATGATTTTATTCGACGTAGCGCAACGTTTAGGGGTGAAGTAATGCATAGCAGAAGCCAGTGTAGAGCGACCCCATAACCAAGCCAGTTTCTGGCTCCCCTCAGGGGGGGAGCCGTCCGCACAGCAGACCGGGGGGAGGAGGCCCGGGCGTCGGGATTCCACGGTCACGGACGTGCTGTTTTCCGGATTTCCTGCGGAAATGGGAACGCGCCGCGCCGTCTCTCTTCGGCCCCGACGGCG
>ENA-OPXH01001877-OPXH01001877.1-human-gut-metagenome-genome-assembly--contig:-NODE-1877-length-13017-cov-2.983876_pt1 | contig 13017 bp, 10 predicted proteins | sample MGYA00241521_ERZ502034 | MGnify/ENA primary metagenome ERZ502034 (study PRJEB25962, sample SAMEA2042103) | human gut metagenome | biome: human gut; feature: human-associated habitat; material: faeces... | reverse complement strand
ACGGCCGTGTAAGCCGCGCACTTGGCCATATTGACGGCTTCGAACGTCTCCGAAAGCGTGCCGATCTGATTGACCTTCACCAGAATTGAATTGGCGATGCCGCGCTCAATCCCTTCCTTGAGGATCTTGGGGTTGGTGACGAACAGATCGTCACCCACGAGCTGAATGCGGTCGCCGAGCGCAGCCGTCAGCTTGGCCCAGCCTTCCCAGTCGCCCTCGGCCATGCCGTCCTCAATCGAGACGATCGGGTAGCGGCCGCACCAGTCGGCAAGCACACCGATCCAATCTTCAGCGGTAAGCGAATCGCCCGTGGACTTCTTCATCACATAGCGGCCGTTGTCGAAGAATTCCGACGAAGCGCAGTCGAGTGCGAGACAGACATCGCGTCCCGGCTCGTAGCCGGCGGCGGCGATGGCGTCCAGAATCAGATCGAGCGCTTCTTCGTGCGACTCGATCACCGGAGCGAAACCGCCTTCATCGCCGACAGCCGTAGACAAGCCGCGGGCATTGACGAGCTTCTTGAGCGCCTGGAAGGTTTCAGCGCCGCAACGCAGCGCTTCACGGAACGTCGGAGCGCCGACCGGCACAATCATGAATTCCTGCAGGTCGAGGTTGTTGTTGGCATGCGCGCCGCCATTGATGACGTTCATCATCGGAACGGGCAGCGTTACGGCCCCCATGCCGCCGAAGTAGCGGTAGAGCGGCAGACCGGTTTCCTGAGCGGCAGCGCGCGCCACGGCCATGGAGACTGCGAGCATCGCATTGGCGCCGAGACGGCTCTTGTTTTCCGTGCCGTCCAGATCAATCATCAGGCGGTCAATGTAGACCTGATCGGACGCTTCTGCGCCGAGCACGGCATTGGCGATTTCGCCCGAAACGTTTTCCACGGCCTTGAGAACGCCTTTGCCGCCGAAACGAGCCGGATCCTTGTCGCGGAGTTCAATCGCTTCGCGCACGCCGGTAGAAGCGCCCGAGGGAACCGCCGCCGTTGCGACAACGCCGCTTTCAAGCCAAACTTCCGCTTCAACGGTCGGATTGCCGCGGCTGTCGAGAATCTCACGGCCGATGACATCGATAATGGCGCTCATGTATGTGCCTCTCAGATCTATTTACGAGTGGAAATGATGGTTTGCTTGACGGCGCTATTCAGCCCGTCAGGCTTGGGTTGATAAAGAGCTCTCCGGCACCGCACTCCTTTGGATCAGCGAGCCGGCAGGAAATCAGGACGCAAAGCTCTCTTCAAGGTAGGGATGCGCCTTAACCAGACGATCGATCTCAACGAGCTCAGCAAGGAGTTCCTTCATGCGATTGAGCGGAACGGCATTGGGACCGTCAGAGAGTGCCTCTGCAGGATTCGGATGCGTTTCCATAAAGAACCCCGCAACGCCCACTGCGCAGGCCGCGCGCGCGAGCACCGGAACGAACTGACGCTGACCGCCGGAACTCGTGCCGTTGCCGCCGGGGAGCTGCACGGAATGCGTCGCATCCATGACAACCGGCGCGCCGGTCGCACGCATGATGGCCAGACCGCGCATGTCGCTTACCAGGCTCCCGTAGCCAAAGGACGCTCCGCGTTCGCAGCACATGAAGCGATCGGGATCAAGTCCGGCTTCCTGAGCAGCCGCGCGGGCCTTGGCAATCACGTTCGCCATGTCGCCGGGAGCGAGGAACTGCCCCTTCTTGATATTGACGGGTTTGCCCGACTGCGCACAGGCCCGGATGAAGTCCGTCTGGCGGCAAAGGAAAGCCGGCGTCTGAAGCACATCCACGACCGCCGCGACCGCCGGCACTTCCGCTTCGGTATGCACGTCCGTGAGGACCGGCACGCCTACTTCAGCGCGCACCTTGGCGAGGATCTCGAGCCCCTTTTCCATGCCCAGACCGCGGAAACTCTTTCCGGAGGTGCGGTTGGCCTTGTCGTAGCTGGCCTTGAAGATGTACGGGATACCGAGTTCGGCGGTGATCTCCTTCATCTGATGGGCAATGTCGAGCGCCATCGCTTCGGATTCGATCACGCAGGGACCGGCAATGAGAAAGAACGGACGGCGGTTGCCGACTTCATATCCGCAGAGCTGCAAAGCGCGTCTCCTTGAAGGGTGAATGAATTTCAGAAAAACCGCCCGAGGTTCGGTGGAGAATCCGGGCGGCTTTTTTGTCAGGCGGGTTTTAGGCCTCAGCCTTTTCAGCTTCTTCCGCAGCTTCGCGATGCTTTACAGCAGCTTCAATGTAAGCCTTGAAAAGCGGGTGGCCGAAGCGCGGATTCGAGGTGAATTCCGGATGGAACTGTACCGCGAAGAAGAACGGATGATTGTGGAGCTCCATCATCTCGGGCAAGTGTTCGAGCGGGGTCTTGGCGCTGATGACCATGCCTTTTTCTTCGAACTGCGGGACGTAGGAGTTGTTGACTTCATAACGGTGACGATGGCGTTCGGCCACAACATCGCCGTAAATCTTGTGCGCAAGCGTATTGGGCGCAACCGGCACTTCCTGGCGGCCCAGACGCATCGTACCGCCGAGGTCCGAACTTTCGTCGCGGCGCTGAACCGCACCCGAATGATCCTTCCATTCGGTAAGGAGCGCCACCACGGGGTGAGGCGTGCCGGGATCGAGCTCTGTCGAATTGGCGCCGCCGAGACCGCAGACGTGACGGGCAAATTCGATCACCGCACACTGCATGCCGAGGCAGATGCCGAGGAACGGAATCTTATTGACGCGAGCGTATTCAATCGCCTGAATCATGCCTTCCGTACCGCGCTTGCCGAAGCCCCCCGGCACGAGAATGCCGTCGAGCCCCTTGAGGCAGTCCGTCCCGTTTTCTTCGATCTTGGTCGAGTCAATGAAGCGGATGGAAACTTTGGTGCTCGTATGGATGCCGGCGTGCGTGAGCGCTTCGTTCAAAGACTTGTAGCTGTCGGCGTAATCGACATACTTGCCGACCATGCCGATTGTGACGTTATGGATCGGGTTCTTGAGCTTATGCACGATGTCGGCCCAGGCGGAGAGGTCAGCCGGCTTGGTTTCGAGACCGAGCTTCTTGCAGACGATTTCGTCGAGATGCTGAGCATGGAGCATGAGCGGCACTTCGTAGATGGTCGAAGCATCGGCCACGCTGATCACGTTCTCCATCGGAACATTCGAGAAGAGCGAGATCTTGGCGCGTTCATTCTCGGGAATCATGCATTCGGCGCGGCAGAGCAACACGTCGGGGTAGACGCCTTCTTCGCGCAGCTTCTGCACAGAGTGCTGCGTGGGTTTGGTCTTGAGTTCGCCGGCGGACTTGATCCAGGGGCACAGCGTCAGATGAATGAAGCAGGTGTTGTTGCGGCCCACGCGGAAAGACATCTGGCGGACGGCTTCCACAAACGGCAGCGACTCAATGTCGCCCACCGTACCGCCGATTTCCACGACGCAAACATCGGGCTTGCCGCCGTGGGCAGAAGCCGCACCGCGGGCAATAAATTCCTGAATTTCATTGGTGATATGCGGAATCACCTGCACGGTCTTGCCGAGGTATTCGCCGCGGCGCTCCTTCTTCAGAACGCTCTCGTAGATCTGACCCGACGTGAAGTTGTTGGGCTTATGCATCTTCGAGGAGATGAAGCGCTCATAGTGGCCGAGGTCAAGGTCAGTCTCCGCACCGTCTTCCGTCACGAACACTTCGCCGTGCTGGAAAGGCGACATCGTACCCGGATCCACATTGATGTACGGGTCGAGCTTGATCATCGTAACCTTGAGGCCGCGAGATTCGAGAATGGCCGCAAGCGAAGCTGCGGCAATACCCTTGCCGAGCGAGGACACGACGCCGCCGGTGACAAATACATACTTGGTCATAACCTTCCAACCGATGAGAGAAGACGGAGAGATAAAAAATTTAAAGCGGGCATTATAAGCGGCGGCAAAAAGCTTGCCGCCAATTCACGCAGCGGATCGCTCGCCAAGTATTCCCATGCGTTAGGGATGCACTGCAAGTTAACTTATTATTTTAATGAACTTACTGCGTTTTCTTCGAGCAGATTTTTTCGGACTGCCCGCTGCAGTGTTCTGCTGACCAGAAGAGCATGAAGGCTGAGGCGGCCTAGTCTCAGCCTTTTGAAACGCTCTCCGGACACCCTCATCAGGCGCGAAGCGCTGCCGGCTGCGGCGCCGGCGCTGCATGCCGGCATCCTGAGCAGTTCGAGCAGTCAGCGCGGCGGATCACGCGCTCCGTACCTTCACAATTCCAGCACGGTCCCATGCCTTCCCACTCGGGCTGAACCGTAACGTGGTCGATATTAAAGCGCCCCTTGATGCCTTCGCGAACGGCGTGCAGGATCCGCGGCCAGCACTGGTACGAAGCAATGCGCACGTGGCACTGCAAAGCATCATGCCCCGGGGTAATCGTCCATATATGAAGATCATGAACTTCATCCACACCGGGCACTGAGCGGATGTATTCGCCGACAGCATCAAAGTTCGTTTGTTCAGGCGTGCCGTCAAGCAGAATTCGTACGGATTCGCTGAGCACTTTCCAGGTTGCGCGAAGGAGCAAAAGACCGACAAACATCGAAAGGAGCGGATCGACAATAGCCGGACCGCCCGCCCAAATGATGCCGCCCGCGGCGATAGCCGCCACTGAACCCAGCAGATCTCCGAGCACATGCAGAAGCGCCGCACGCGTATTGACGTTCTGGCGGTCGCGCGACAAGGACCAAGCGACAGCCACGTTGATTAAGAGTCCCGCAAAGGCAATCACCATAACGCTGCCGCCCGCAACGGCTGCCGGCTCACGGATACGTTCAATCGCTTCATAAAAGAGCCAGAAGGTAACGCCTAAAAGCGTCAGACCGTTGACAAAGGCCGCAATCACTTCAACGCGGCCGTGTCCGAAGCTGTGCGCTTCATCGGCACCCTTCATTGCAAGACGATTGGCGACCAGTGCGAACAAGAGACTCATGGAGTCTGTGACCATATGGCCGGCGTCACCGATCAGGGCGAGTGAATTCGCCCACCAGCCGCCGACCAACTCAATAACCGAGAAGCTCAGCGTGAGGAGCACGGCAAAGCCAAGAACCGACAGACGGGTCTTCTCGGCAGCGTGCGAACGCGGGCTGTCTCCTTCCCCATGACTGAAGAATTCGCTCGGAGATTCCAAGGCCGTGGGATTGTTTGTGTCCGCTTCCAGAATTGCTTCGTTCTGAATGCCTGCGGTCGCCGGCGTTTGGGTTTCGATCTTCGTCATATGCGTCTCTCCCTCGGAGAGCAGTCAATATATTTTTGCGGCTTTGTCCTTCAGTTCTTCCTTAACAAATGAGAATCACTGCCATTCTGTAATCCCCATAGCGGAACGGCTCCGTTTCCCAAGGCGGGAACGGAGCCGTTTTTGAACGCGATGCAGTTTAGCGCGAAGTGAAACCTCAGGCTAAATTGAATTGCAAGAATTTATTTCACGTAAATGAAATTAATTCGCATTCTTTCCGAGCAGCGGCGTCATGTCGGTGCCGGCAAGGAGGCCTTCCTTCGAGTAGATGCCAAGCTTCTGACGCGTATCGACGATGTCGAGGTTGCGCATCGTAAGCTGACCAATACGGTCTTCGGCGGAGAACATCGAATCGCCCTTTTCCATCGTCAGGCGTTCGGGTTCATACGTGAGGTTCGGGCTTACGGTGTTCATGATCGAATAATCGTTGCCGCGGCGCAGTTCGAGCGTGACTTCACCGGTAATGGCGGAAGCAACCCAGCGCATGGCGCTTTCGCGGAGCATGATCGCCTGGCTGTCGAACCAACGGCCCTGATAGAGATAGCGGCCGAGCTTGATGCCGTTGATGCGGTACTGCTCGATCGTATCTTCATTGTGAATACCGGTGACGAGACGTTCGTAGCAGATGAAGAGCAGCGCCATGCCCGGGGCTTCGTAAATGCCGCGGCTCTTGGCTTCAATGATGCGGTTTTCGATCTGATCGGACATACCGAGACCATGACGGCCGCCGATGCGGTTGGCTTCCATCATGAGGGCAACCGGATCGCTGAACGTCTTGTCGTTAATCGCAACCGGCACGCCGTCCTTGAAGGAGACCTTGACGAGTTCGGGTTCAATCTTGACGTCGTCGCGCCAGAAGGCCACGCCCATAATCGGATCGACGATCTTGACGTTGGAGTCGAGATGTTCGAGATCCTTGGCTTCATGAGTGGCGCCGAGCATGTTGGAGTCGGTCGAATAGGCCTTCTCAGCGCTCATGCGGTAGTTAAAGCCTTCTTTCTGCAGGAAGGCGGACATTTCAGCGCGGCCGCCGAGTTCCTTGATGAAGGTAACGTCGAGCCAGGGCTTGTAGATTTTCAGGCTCGGATTGGCCAGCAGACCGTAGCGGTAGAAGCGCTCAATGTCGTTGCCCTTATAGGTCGAACCGTCACCCCAGATGTTCACGCCGTCTTCACGCATGGCGGCAACGAGCATCGTACCCGTTACAGCGCGGCCGAGCGGCGTGGTGTTGAAGTAGAGCTGACCGCCCGTCGAAATATGGAAAGCACCGGACTGAATAGCGGCGATGCCTTCGTTCACAAGCTGCGCACGGCAGTCGATCAGACGGGCTTTTTCGGCGCCGTATTCCATTGCACGGCGGGGAATTGCTTCGTAATCGGTCTCATCGGGCTGAGCAAGGTTGGCCGTATAGGCATAGGGAAGCGCGCCCTTGGTCTTCATCCAGCGCAGCGCGCAGCTCGTATCGAGGCCGCCAGAGAACGCGATACCGACCTTTTCGCCAACCGGCACGCTTTGCAGAATCGTTTGAGACATGTTCTTCTTAACCCGTAGAGAAATCTGTTCGTATTCAACCCGAATTCGGGACGGACACATTATGTGCAGGCTTTTCGTGAAAAAACATCCCAGAAAACCTGACGCACGCCTTTCTTACACGGCCGCAAAGTCGATAAGGCATATACCCTACCTCACTTGTGCGAATGTCCGTGATTTGTCGACAATTATGTGCACCCAAGGCGACGGATGCCGGGCATTTTTAACGCATTCGGGCGAATGATTTTTGCTGCGTTTGGAGTCGGCTGCGCCCAACTTCAAAAGAGCCGTTTGAGCGCTGTCTGCAGAGCGGGCAGCACCTTGCGGTCATTAGGCCGATTCAAAAACGCTGCCAGTTGATCCGCCGGCACAAGACTCACCGCCTGACTCTCCCATCCCATATCAGCAGGCGTTCCCGCCGCCCGAAACGCAAGGTAGTAGCGCGTGATGGTTTTGGTGCGTTCAATGTCACAGAGCCATTCAAGCGGCCGAGCATCCAATCCGCTTTCCTCCCAGCCTTCTTTCACGGCATTTGCCGCGAGGGTCAGCCCGGGCTCCAACCGACCTTTGGGAAAAGTCGCCTCCACTCCGCCGAATTGATTGGTCGGGTGGACCAGCCAGATACGCCGATCGGGTTCAATGATGACAAGGCCGCTCGTTCGGCGCTTATCCGTTGCCGGGAAAGGCGGCTCCGCTACGGCCGGCAGTTCATGCGCAAAGCGCACCCAATCCAAGCATTCAAACGGCGCATGCGTGAGTGCAATGCCGTTAAGCACGGCTGGAAGAAGCGTCGGATCGGTTATGGAGAAAGTAGCTGCTGCCCCAGAATCGCCCCAAGCAGAGACATGACTCGATCTTGTCGGACGAGACACGGCGACGGGTTCGCCGTTTTCATCAAGCTGAGGATGAAAAATCGTCATCGTTGTTTTTTTTCATTAAGCCCACTGCTGAGCGGGCGGCCGAGCTGCGGAGACGGATGACGTGCGGTTGTTTTGGCCGCGCGAAAGATGAAATATTTGATTGTGCACGTCTGAATGTATTTGCACATCAGTATCAACACTAAGTTCGTGCACGCCACCATTATCAGGTCAATGGATTACGTCGCAACCCCCTACTTTTGAATCAGCCGTCATACACTTCAAAAACCAACAGATGGGCTTTCGGTAAACGAAATATCTTTAGCGTTAATCCCTTTTCCTGTCACTGCGCTCAGGACCAAGAGCGGCATTGACGGGGCGCTGCGGATACAAACCGGACCGTGAGTTTGTCAGGACCAATCGGCAGTAAAGGGCGGCGCCTCAAACCCAATGGAAGCGCCGCCAAAACCACATAGGAGCAATCTTCATGTTCAAGCAAACGCTTCTCGCGCTCTCTTTGGCTGCCGCCTCGACCGCTGCGCTCGCTCTGCCCAATATCGCCGTTCTCGCCACGGGCGGCACGATTGCCGGCGCCGGCGCATCTTCGACCGGCTCGGCCTACAAGGCCGGTGCGGTGTCGGTGAACCACCTCGTGGACGCTGTTCCGCAGCTCGCCAAGATTGCGAACGTGACGCCTATCCAGGTGACCAATATTGGCTCTCAGGATATGTCTGACGAAGTTTGGCTCAAACTCGCCAAGACGCTTGCGAGCGACTGCGGCAAATATGACGGGTTCGTCATCACGCACGGCACCGATACGATGGAAGAAACCGCCTACTTCCTGCAGCTCACCACGGCCTGCAAGAAGCCTGTGGTTTTGGTTGGCGCCATGCTCCCTTCCACCGGTCTTTCTGCTGACGGTCCGCGCAACCTCTACAACGCCGTACTGACGGCTGCCACGCCTGACACGGCTAAACAGGGCGTCGTCGTTGCAATGGACAATGTTGTCATCGGCGCCCGCGACGTCTTTAAGTCAAATACCACGCAGCCTGAAACGTTCCAAGCCATGAACTTCGGCAAAGTGGGCTGGATCTTCAACGACAAGGTCACCTATGAAGCCGCCGGTCTGCGCGCTCAGCTCAAAGCGCCGTTTGACGTGACGAAGCTCGATCAGCTGCCCAAAGTCGGCATCGTCTACAACCACGCCGGCGTCGAGGGCTATCAGGCTGAAGCACTCGTGAAGGCGGGCTACAAAGGCATCGTCTCTGCGGGCGTCGGCAACGGCAACATCCACAAGGCTGTCTGGCCGGTCCTTGAAAAGGCTGCGCAGGACGGCCTAGTGGTGGTTCGTGCTTCGCGTGTGCCGACCGGCTCTGCAACGAAGGATGCTGAAGTCGACGACGAGAAGATGCATTGGGTTGCCGCTCAGTCCCTTAATCCCCAGAAGGCTCGCGTCCTTCTCCAGCTCTCGCTCACGAAGACCGCCGACTGGAAGGAAGTTCAGCAGTACTTTGACAAGTACTAATCTCCCTCAAAAAAAGAGCATCCTGCCGACAGCGGGATGCTCTTCAAAGAACCTTCACGGCCGCCGATGCTCTGCGCACGGGCGGCCGTTTTGCATAACCGCTGCCAAGGCGCCAATCAAAGGAGCTCGTAGGTCGACGACTGAATCGGCAGATTGAGATTGGGCAGTACCCGTTCGAGCAGAATGCCTTCGCGATTGTCGCCCTGATAGCCGAAAGTCGCGCGAATGCCCTGCAAAATGAACTGGGCCGCTCGGTCAAGCGCAACCGGAAGGCTGTCACCCTGCAGAAGCGCCCCGGTGACGACGCTCGTAAAGGCATCGCCCGTACCCGGATAATGGGCCGGAAGGTAAGGGCACGTGACCTTCCACGCCCGGCCGTCGGAGCGGCTGACGCAACAACCGAGGTCAGATCCGGCCGGCCGACGACCGGCACGCCGGTAATGATCACCGTATCGGGCCCCTGAGCGGAAAGCGCCTTAAGGGCTTCCTTTAAAAGTTCGTCCGAACACTCATGCTGATAAGGGCGATCGAGCAGCGCAAAGAGTTCTGTCAGATTGGGCGTCAGCACATCCGCACGCCGCGCCAGAACGCGCATTTCAAGCACCATCTCCTTGGTCATTCCGGCATAAAGTCGGCCGTTGTCCCCCAAAACCGGGTCGACAACAATAAGCGTGTCCTCACGGCGGAAATCATCAATGAAACCCGAAACGATCTGAATCTGCCTGGGCGAACCCAGGTAGCCCGTGTATATCGCATCAAACTCGATTTCGAGCTTCTTCCAGCCGGCAATCATTTTCGGCATCTCGTCGGTCAGATCGAGAAAACTGTATTCCGGATACTGCGTATGGTTGGAAAGAATGGCCGTCGGCAGCGGACAGACATCAAATCCCATTGTTGAAAGAATCGGGATCACGACCATCAAACTCACACGCCCAACCCCCGAAAGGTCATGAACGGCGGCAATTCTGCGGGTACTTTTGCGGGCGGGAGTCATTCGATCACACAATGAAATGGACAGGTCGGGGTTTACCTAAAATCGTCTTAATAAGAAACCGTATTAAATCTCTGCGGTTCCCCTAACCCATTACAAAACAGACTGATGGGTTAGATTTTACACCAGGCAAAGATTGACCAAAAGCAACTTCTCAAACTACATGAAATCCCTCATACTTCAACGCCTGACGAATAATGCCCCTGTCAAGAAACTCTGAATAAGCACAACTACACGCTCGCAAAATATCAAAAATGAGTCCAACTGCCGCTGCAGACTTTGACTTAACCTCTCCTGTCGAAAGTACACTGCATCATTTTTTTAGGCATTTTGAAATAGTCATATTTGTTATATTTCAAATAGATGATAATTTACTGAGTGCTCTTGAGATTTAAATTTACTTTCACTGCTATAAAGTTTATGACTTCCTAGAAGGATGCTCGTACCATAGTTATGTCTCTCCTTTTGTGTGACTTAACCGGCACATCACGAATATTACGAGGCCAACGTCTTCCCGAGCACTCTGGCGTGAATAAACCCTCCTATATGAATGGTTGCCGGTATTTTTTTGCCACCAATAGAAGAACACTGATTTTATGAATTTGCCGTAATTATCTGGTTATTGAACTTTACGCAGTTTATTCGTTCCGACCAATCGTAAACAGAATTTGAGCGTATGAATCGCCCATTGGATGACGAAGGCATCAGAACGGATGGACCGTATCGAAATAGATTGTATGCATGGGTTTTTCTGAGTCTGTGGCAAGCGGACGTGCGAAATGTTGGTTACCCCAGTTCCGCCGCCCAGCTTCCTCGCTAAGAGCGTTAGACGTCGGTATGAGGTGCTCCACTTGCCGTACGTTTAACGCTCATTTTTTGTGCAGTTCAATATTGAATACACTCATAAACGGCACAGAAAGCGTTTCTCAGAATGGCTTTATGGCAGTTTTTTTCAACTGCCGTTAGGCTTAAAAGCACTTTTCCTTTATGCAGTTGTGAGCCGCCATGCCCAAACTTAAATTTGCCGACGATCTGCCGCAGCCAGCTTCGGTCAATGCGCCGCTTCAATGCCAAATCTGCTTTGAATCACCTGCCGAGACGGCAGCTGAAGCGACCCCGGAGGAACCGTCTCTCTTTGCTGAGTGCGACAACACGAACGAACGGGATCAGCAGGCTGCCCCTCAGCAGCAAGCCCATTGCCCTCCGGCAAAAACGGCTTTGTCCGATCACGGCCGGCAGCGCTACTCACTCGAAAAAAAGCGGGAAGCACTTGAGCTCTTCAATCGAGGCTACGACTATAAGCGTGCAAGCATTGTGCTCGGCGTGCCGGCTTATACCGTACGCGACTGGAACCGCCTTTATAAGGAGAATCGATTCCTGCAGAGCGGCAGCACTCTGGACACGAAATCGCTCTGGGAAGAAACAGCCGATGAAGGCTGATGGAGCTTCAGCTTAAGAGCTCCCAAGCGGTCTTCACAAAAAGCACCGCCAGCACAGCGCCGATGATCGGCCGAACAATTTTGGTGCCGTTTTGAAGCACTAACCCGGCGCCAATGTAATGACCGGCAATGCCGAAGATCCCTGCGGTCAGACCAAGAAGCCAAATCACTTCACCAGAAAGCGCAAACGTTGCAAATGCTGCGATATTGCTCGCGAGGTTCACCGCCTTCATGGTCCCAGAGGCCGACCGCACGCCCATTTTTGCCCAAAGCGTAAAAGCGAGCAGCATAAAGGTGCCGGCTCCGGGCCCGTAGAACCCATCATAGACGCCGCAGATGAGCGACGAGATGCAGAGAATGACAAGCTGCTTTCGCGCAGTGATAATCCCTTCGTCATTAGACATCACCGCCCGCTTTGAAAGCACAAAAAAGGCAGCAATCGGCAGCAGTCCCACGAGAATGAGTTCAAAGACACGCTCGGGCACCAGCAGCGCCAGATGCGCACCGGCAGCACTGCCCAAAAGCGAACACACAATGGCCGGCAGGGATTTGCGGATATTGAGAAATCCCGCACGCCAAAGCCGAAAGGCCGAAACCACTGTTCCCATGGCGCTCGAAAGCTTGTTGGTACCCAGCGCCAAATGTGCCGGCACGCCGGCAATGAGATAAGCCGGCAGCGCAATCAGACCGCCACGGCATCAACGAGGCCGCCCAAAAAAACGAGCGGACAAACGATGAGAAAAGTAATGAGATCGAGCTCCATGGCGGCGGATTCCCAGTATTTGGAAAGATTTGATCATAACCACTCCCAAACACCCCTCCATACACGTTTGGACTTACTGCATCCGCACCAGCTCAAATCCGTTGAATGTCTCTTCGCGCGGGCTTCATTCCATCGTCGGATATTTAAAAAAACAATCTTCGCAGCCCGCTCATCCGGGCATGATCTCTGCCGAAATTGATGCTGCCCGCCAGGCCAAAAGTAATCACATATTCATCAACATATTGTTATTGATAAATATTTAGGGAATTTCCGGGGAAGAATCGTTGACCGGAAAAGCAATTAATGATGCATTCATGAGGACTTTGTTTAAGCCCGAGATTAAAACTTTTAATAACGAGCGGATTCTTTCGAGTTCCTCTTCCGCCGCAGCCTTCAGCGCTGCGTCGGTTGGGGCTCCAGCAGCAAAGGTGTTCATCATGAAGCCTCCCGGCCATGAAAGCGAAAAACACAAACTTGGGCTTATCGTCTGCATCGGCATTGTTGCCGGCAACATGATCGAGGGAATTGCCCTGCTGCCAGCCAACCTCGCCTCGATCGGTTCCATCTCTCTTATCGGCTGGATCATCGTAGTCATCGGCGCAATGTCGCTGGCCTACGTCTACGCCAGACTCTCCACCGTCAATCCGCAAAGCGGCGGTCCTGTCGCCTACGCCGG
>ENA-OPXH01001876-OPXH01001876.1-human-gut-metagenome-genome-assembly--contig:-NODE-1876-length-13035-cov-2.768721_pt1 | contig 13035 bp, 10 predicted proteins | sample MGYA00241521_ERZ502034 | MGnify/ENA primary metagenome ERZ502034 (study PRJEB25962, sample SAMEA2042103) | human gut metagenome | biome: human gut; feature: human-associated habitat; material: faeces... | reverse complement strand
TGTCAAGATAACAAAAGCCGAATTTGTCAAAGCAAATTCGGCTCGGGATTAATTAAATTGATTAAAAATCGCGTAATTATCCAATGTCCATACGTTATTGATTTTCTTGAAATACAAATAGTAAGTAGTGTTTTCGTCAAGAGTTATTCCGTTGCTTTCAGCCTCAAAAGTATCTTCAGACGAATATACACTGCCGTCTGTGTTGATTAAAAGTCCCTCGGGTTTAACAGATATTTTCGACTGTGATATATTTTTGATTGTTGCGTATGCGTAAAATTCTTCTGAATTTTCAAGAGGGGATTTAGTTGCATAAGCCGTCTGATTGCCCCAATCGTTTGTTTGCAACATAGTTTTTAATGTTGTAAGCGGATAATATTCTTTACTGCCGTCGTATGTTACTAAGAATTTTTCGGACTCTGTTTTGTGGTCTGCTGTTATTGAATTGATTGCTCCAAGACATTTTAGCGGCATATTTATTGTGTTTGAAATTATTTGAGCGGTTTGTTCGCGTGTGGCAGGTTGATTGATGTCGTCAACTGCAATATTTTTGCTGAAACCGTATTTTTCCGCTACCGTATTGTAACCGTTCGGATAACCGCCGTTTTCGACAGCCTCTGCCATATATCCGTCCTCGCCCAACGAACATATTGCCATTTTCAAAAGCTGTATAATTGTAACATTGTTGTCCGGTCTGAAAGTGCCGTCCTCAAAACCGTTTAAAATGCAGTTGCTTTCGCCGCTTACTATGTCGGCACTTCTCATTATATAATCGGCATATTTGTAAGCCCAATGGCTCATTGTAAAATCAGAAAATACTGCATTGTCTGTCGCAATGTTCTTGTATTTCGTGTCCGAGTAGCCTAAAGCTGCTGCAAACATTGTTGCGGCTTGGGCACGAGTGACATTTTCCTGCGGCTTAAATGTGCCGTCCTCAAAACCGTTGTTAATTCCTAATTGTGATAATTCGTCAATCGCTGATTTGTAGCTGGAATTGTCCGTGTCGGAATATGCGAATATGGATGTTGCTCCGACCAAACTTACTAATACAACTAATAAAGATACCAATTTTTTCATCATAATCACAACCTTTTTATTATTTATTTAAGTATTCCGGTGTTTGTACTATAAGCAAATTTTATATAGAAATATTTGCAATGTCAACATTTTCCGACTAAGTGGTAGCTTATTCCGGAAACTTGGTAGCAATTATTGGAAAAACAAAAAAGTCGAATTAGGATTAGTAAATTCGACTTTTGATTTGCAGTATAAGATTGTTAATTATGAAAATTCTTCATCTAAGCGCATTCTTAATGATTCAAATTGGCGATGCTCACCGTCACGCCATTCATAGACGTAGGTTATTGAGCCGTCTTCGAGATAATTTGTTTGCATATAAACCAATAAAGGTGCATCTAATGAATTGTATATCATTTGCATTGCATCTTTGCGTGTTACATATGCGTTTGAATCTGATGTGTCAACGTTGTTCATTATGTTGTATTTTTCTGAATATGTCAAATATCCGTCCGGATATCCGCCTTGCATTTCTGCGTATTGAGTGTATCCGAGGGCGGATACAATTATCTTTTGTAATTCGTTATATGTGATGCTGTTTTCGGGACGAAATGTATTGTCATCATATCCCTGTATAATATAGTTTTCCCATGCAGTTTGTATATATTTTACAGCCCAATGAGTAGGCAATACATCGGAGAATATTGGGCTTATGCCGACGTGGTCTATGTCGTAATTTCCTGTGGCGACGGAAACCATTTTTATTACTTCCGCTCTTGTTATGTGGTCGTCAAGTCTTAAATCGTCGCTCTTTTCAACAATATGAAATTTTTCTAAATCTTCAATAATATTGTCATCAAGAGTGCTTGCAAAAGCATTTAGGGAACTTGTTAATGTCAAAATTGACAGTGCAATAAGAAACGTTTTTTTCATCATAATCACAACCTTTTTATTAATTATTAATATACCGTACTATAAGCAAATTTTATATAGGAATATTTGTAATCTTGCTGCTATTTAGCATTTTTTATTGTAAATAATGTTTGTTTAACAGTGCCATTTCCACCTATTTCATAAATCGGCTCATTACTGCCGTCAAATGCAGTTTTGTAATCCGTTACAACGCATATTGGTGTAAATAACATACCTCCAAGCATATCCATAGCATCTCTTCGCGTAATCGCCGTCTTTTCCTTTGTTTCGTTCATTTCAATATTGCCGTTTCTGTTATCTGTTGAAGATTTGAAGAACCTATTGTAATAACCCAATGACATATATGCGTGCGGATATCCGCCATATAAATCCGCAACAGGCTTATATCCAAGCACGTTAAATATCATTGTTATTGCTTGCTCGTATGTGACGTTGTCCGCTGGACGAAATGTTCCGTCATCATAACCACTTATAAAACCTATCGAAACTGCTTTAGCAATATCATCATATGCCCAATACGACTTGTCTATATCAGAAAAATTGATTTCTGCGAGTTGTGCATCGGGATTGGCAATTACAGCCGCTCTCATTAATGCTGATGTAAATTCTGCACGTGTCATATTGTTGTCAGGTTTGAATGTTCCGTCGTCATATCCTTTCATTAGACCGAATGAATCCGCATAAGTCGATTGTCCCTCTACAACATAGTCTGAATATGTACTTGTTTCTTCTGCATTCGCTGTTGGTAGAATCATTCCGATTGTAAGAATTAATGATATAATAGTTAAAATCTGTTTTTTCATTTTAATTTCCTCCAATTTTTTTTGGTAGTGTAAAGTGTTTTTATGAGCTTCTTCAAAAAACCTAAGTGTTTATACACTTGTGATGAGTCATTGTTTTCACAATTCACTTTACACTACCTTTATATTATAGGATATTAATATCCTATAAATGATAATGTACCTTCTGCGACTGATGACAAATTATTATCTATATAAGCATATAAATGACTATTCTTAGCAATACCACTGACTGAAATTGCTTGGTCATTTGCATTAGGTTCTATTGTAATAAGTGGGCTTGTTGAAACTTCTTTAGAACATAAAGAAAATTCTACTTTTTTATTAAAGTTGGTATTAGGTTCTACTTCCATTAGTACTTTTGTATTAGAACGATTTAACATTAAATACGTAGAAAATCTTTGGCTTTTAGCAGGAACTGAAAATGTACCGCTATAAGAACCATCTTCAATACTTTTTGATGATGTAGGAATATTTGTTCCTTTAAAATAAGTAGAAGATAATATGCGTGGTGTTACAGTAGAATTGAAAATTTCAATTTTGTTGTCAGGATTTGCTGTAACTTCTATACCTTGGTATCCTGTGACTGTAGTAATTCCGTTGTCAATATCTTCTTGTGAAAGATAAAATCTGTTCTCGCCATCAGGAGCTAAAACAGAGATTATTGCATCTTCAGGATTTTCACATGCAAACGCACTCAAGCTCATTGCTGATACTGCCATTAGAGTTGCCATTCCCATTGTAACAATTTTTCTTAGTTTCATAATAAAAACTTCCTTTCATTTTTATAACACTGAAGTATTTATGCAACAAAATAAAGCTCTTATACATGACTTGACAAACAAAGATAAATTGTTATATAATTTTATGCATAAGAGGTACTCAATTATTTTTAACTCATGCTACCCGGCAAAGAATTAATATTATTGGTATCTCTTTATTTTATTTTGAAAATAAAATCAGTATTATATTTTTTGTGTTATTAAAATTTATAAATAAATTTTATATCGAATTAATTTTTTCTTGTATCATGTAAAATTTTAGAATATCTCTTTGTGATAAGCTCACTAAACTGATGATATGAATAATGATTATCAACATAAATATTTATTTTAAATCTTTAATAACATTTTGTTTAGTAATAATCATAGAAAAATTGAAAATATATTCCTGTGATTACAACTGAATTTTATATAAAATTTTTGAGAATGTCAACATTTCCCGACTAAGTGGTAGCTTAATACGGAAACTTGGTAGCAAATATATTAATATTCCACTTCACCACTCAAAATTTTTCTAAACGATATGAATGGATTTGATTTCCCATCATAAATCATTACTACAGTTTCAACTGTTCCGTCGATTTCAACATTCTCTCTTACTTCCATAATAGGAGCATCAAGTGAATTATAAATCATTTGCATTGCGTCACCACGGGTAGCAAAAGCAGAATTGTCCAAACTCATATTTTTGCTTATTTCAAGAGCATTTGAATAAGTAATATAACCTTTCGGGTAACCACCTGCTTGTTCTGCATAAAGATTATATCCTAAAGAAGAAACTATCATTCTATGCAATTCCTGATATGTTACATACTGTTCGGGTTTAAATGTATTGTCTTCATATCCGCTTATTATGCTGTCATCAACAGCAATTTCTATATATTTTGCAGCCCAATGACTTGTAGGAACATCGTAGAAAATTTGAGTATCTGTTGTGTTATTGTCAAATACGTCATTTCCTTCCGCAATACATATCATTTTAACAGCTTCTGCTCTTGTAATATTATTATTTGGTCGTATATCTGATTTATCAGCTATAATTTTAAAGTTGTATAAATCATTAATGATATTGTCGGTCAAATCATTTGCAAGAGCTGCGGAATTTGATGTTATTGCTGTTGCAGCGATGAGTAATGTTGCTAAATTAGTCTTTGCACTCATTTTTTTGCCCTCATTTCTTAATTTAATCTTGAAATATTATAAGTAAATATGATTAATCTTCACTTAAAGTGCCGGATATTGTTGCTGAACCGGATAAAGTTTTCAAATGTATTTTACAAGTGCCGATTGAGTTATAATATTTATTTAGTCCACTCATTTTAAAAACTGTTTGAGATGTTTTTATATCACCGGTTGGACCTAAAATTGAACCATCTCTTTTGCAGACTTGTAACCTTAAAGTTTTTGCTGGTTTCTTATCTAATCTTAAAATTATGGTATCATCGTCGGTGATAAGATATGAGTCATCACCTGTATCTAAATTTTTTAGATAACTTCCCGATGTAGTTATTGTTTGGTTAAATGTAAATGTATAATTAGGTAATGTCATAGGTGCAATTTGTGATGCTGGTTCATAACTACTATCGAAGCTACCGGTTTCTGAGTTAAATGTTAGTACTTGTACACTGTTGTAGAAATTAATATTTTCGTCCTCTGCCGCAAATGCACTTACGCTCATAGCTGAGGCTGCCATTAATGCTGTGATTCCCATTGTAACCATTCTTTTTAGTTTCATAATAAAAACTTCCTTTCGTTTTATAATACTGAAGTATTTATCCCAACAAAACAAAGAACTTATACATCACTTGACAAACAAAAATAAATTGTTATATAATTTTATGCATAAGAGGTACTCAATTATTTTTAACTCATGCTACCCGGCAAAGAATTAATATTATTGGTATCTCTTTATTTTATTTTGAAAATAAAATCAGTATTATATTTTTTGTGTTATTAAAATTTATAAATAAATTTTATATCGAATTAATTTTTTCTTGTATCATGTAAAATTTTAGAATATCTCTTTGTGATAAGCTCACTAAACTGATGATATGAATAATGATTATCAACATAAATATTTATTTTAAATCTTTAATAACATTTTGTTTAGTAATAATCATAGAAAAATTGAAAATATATTCCTGTGATTACAACTGAATTTTATATAAAATTTTTGAGAATGTCAACATTTCCCGACTAAGTGGTAGCTTATTCCGGAAACTTGGTAGCAATTATTGGAAATTTGTGTGCTTTAAATAAAAAACATCATTGCCTATATTTCTATAAACAATGATGTTTTAATTTTTACTTATCCAACGGTTTCATCGTCGGGAACAGAAGAACGTCGCGGATGGCTGGGGAATCGGTAAGAAGCATACACATACGGTCGATACCGAAACCTATACCGCCTGTCGGTGGCATACCGATTTCAAGTGCGCGCATAAAGTCTTCGTCTGTTGTATTAGCCTCCTCATCGCCCTGTGCAAGAAGTTCTTCCTGTGCTTTAAAACGTTCTCTTTGGTCGATTGGGTCATTAAGCTCAGAATAAGCGTTTGCCATTTCCCAACCGTTCATAAAGAACTCAAAACGTTCAACGTAATCAGGGTTTTCAGGCTTTTTCTTTGTAAGCGGTGAAATTTCAACCGGGTGATCCATAACGAAAGTCGGTTGAATAAGGTGTTCCTCTGCATATTCTTCAAAGAACAAGTTAAGAATATCGCCCTTCTTATGTCTGTCCTCATATTCAACGTGATGTTCGTCGGCAACCTTACGAGCCTCTTCAAGTGTATTAATTTCGTTAAAGTCAACGCCTGCGTACTTTTTAACCGCGTCAACCATTGTTATACGTTCAAACGGCTTACCCAAATCCATTTCTATACCGTTATACACGATTGTAGTTGTGCCAAGCACTTCCTTGGCAACGTGGCGGTAAAGATTTTCTGTAAGATCCATCATACCGTGATAATCTGTGTATGCCTGATACAATTCCATAAGAGTAAATTCAGGGTTATGGCGAGTGTCAAGACCTTCGTTTCTGAAAACTCGTCCTATTTCGTAAACCTTATCAAAACCACCCACGATAAGACGCTTTAAGTAAAGCTCAAGTGAGATACGAAGCTTGAAATCTTCGTCCAATGCGTTAAAGTGTGTTTCAAACGGTCTTGCGGCAGCACCGCCTGCGTTTGCGACAAGCATAGGTGTTTCAACTTCAAGGAAGTTTTGACCGTTAAGGTAGCTACGGATTGACGCAATAATCTTTGAACGGTTGATAAATGTCTTTTTAACATCGGCGTTCATAATAAGGTCGATATATCTTTGACGGTATCTAAGGTCTGTATCTGTCATACCGTGGAACTTTTCCGGAAGCGGAAGAAGTGATTTTGAAAGTAGAGTGATTTTTTCGGCTCTTACCGAAATTTCACCTGTCTGAGTTGTGAAAACTTCACCCTCTGCACCGATAATATCGCCTATATCAAGCTTTTTGAAACGAGCGTATTCGTCTTCGCCCAAAATATCCTTTTTAACAAAAAGCTGAATTTGTCCGTCTATATCAGAAACGTGAACAAAACCGACTTTACCCATACCTCTCTTTGACATAATACGTCCTGCAATTGAAACAGTCTGACCGTCAAATTGAGATACTTGTGCCTTTATGATTTGCACTTCGTCACTGCCGCGTTTCTTTAATTCGCGGTCTTCCTCTGTATAGTTTTCTTTAAGTTGAGCAGATGTGTGTGTTCTCTCAAATTTTGTGATTTTAAATGGGTCACGTCCGTCATTTTGAAGTTCTGTAAGCTTATCTCTGCGGACTTGCAAAAGTGCCGATAATTGCTCTTGTGTTTGCTCTGTGTTTTCCATCTATTGAAAACCCTCCTTAAATCTAATTCTGAATATACTATGATAATTATATACTATTTTTATTGAATTTACAATGACTTTTTGAGAAAAAAGTCATATTTTAAGTAGAAAACTGCGTATAAAATTATATTTTCCATTGACATAAGAGGGAGAATTATATAAAATACAGTTTAGAATATTACGGAACGGAGATTTTTAAAGTGAAAAATCCTACAGTAAAAAAAATATTTGCGTGCGTGGCTGTGCTTACCGTGTTGACAGGTTCGGCACAAGGCGCGTACAAAGTTGAAATAGATGACGATACATATGTGTCGGACGAAGTATATTTTGCGCCTGTGTCAACTTGGGACGAAGTCAAGGCACAACGCATAAATTTAAAGCAAGGCAAGGTTTTGTTTTACGCGGGCAAAGAAAATGAGCCGTATAAAATCGCGGCGGAGGTTATGCCGCTGAACACGACAAACAAGAAAATTATATATAAATCCGAAGATATAACGATTGCGACAGTTGACGAAAACGGTGTTGTTACACCGACTGACAAAATAGGCGATACATTCATTGATATAAGGTGCGGAAATGCATTGTCAAAGTTGAAAGTAAGCGTTGTTAAGGGAGTAGAAGGCGTTGCAATGTCGCAAAGCGAAATGACATTGTATGCGGATAAGCCTATTACCGCAAAACTTACGGCTATGGTTTCGCCGACAGACGCGACTATACAAAAGGTCAGATGGTACAGTGACGACGAGTCGATTGCAACTGTGGACAGTGAGGGACTTGTATCGCCTTGCGGTGTCGGAACAACCGACATTTACGCAAAAACGGAGGACGGCGACTATACGGCAAAATGCACAGTTACCGTTACAACATGGGAAAAACGTAAAGAGGATATACCTGTTGTGTACACCGACTGTGATATGACGGTTGATGAAATGGTTGAAGAACAAATGACCGCAGAACCGACTGTATTTACAAACGGTGTGTTCCCGGCGAGTGAGAAAAATGTTGAGCAGTATGTAAATCCGGAAAATCTTGTGTCGGGATATGAAAAGTATCAGTTTATGGATTTGAGTGTGTCAAACAATGTTGATTCCGCTACACTTGATACTTATTTAAAGGGTAAAGGTGTTTTGGACGGTCACGGCAGTGAATTCAAGAAAGCGGCTGATGATAACAATGTAAGTGAAGTATATCTTGTAATTCATTCATGCCTTGAAACAGGTAACGGTTCGTCTGAGCTTGCAAACGGTGTTGAATATAACGGCACAACGGTGTATAACTTGTTCGGTATCGGCGCAGTGGACGAATCACCGATTGACGCCGGTGCGGAATATGCCTATAAGCAAGGCTGGACGAGTGTAGAAAAGGCAATCGAGGGCGGCGCAAAGTGGATAAGCGAAAATTATATCAATAATTCCAAATACGGGCAGAATACTTTGTATAAAATGAGATGGAACCCTGAAAAACCTGCCGAACACCAATACGCAACCGATATTGCGTGGGCGTCAAAACAGGCAAAGAGTATGAGCAGTATGTTCGAGGCATTCCCAACGGCAAAGTATAAATTTGAAATTCCGAGATACAGCGGACAGGAAAAATTAGAAGTTAAGTAAATAAAAAAAACAAGTCACTTCAAAGTGACTTGTTTTTTGTTGTTTGTGATTAATTATAGATTACGATAAGTTTTGCAGTACCCTTTGATGAGCATACAAGAACTTTTGAACAATCTTCACCATAGTTTTTAGCGTCTTTCAAATCGTTGATTGAAAGGTCTGTTGTTGTGTTATCGACATATCTGCTGATTTCATCTCTGTCTTCGTCCATACGAACAATCTTTGTTGACGCGTTGATTGTGATTTCTTCGTAATCGCTGTCGTCAAGAGTATATGTACCGTCAACGTTTTCAAAACCTGTCTTTGTTACATAAATCTTCTTTTCGTCAGTAAGAACTTGGCTGATGTTGTACATACAAGCTCTTGAGTAAGGAACTGTACCTGTTGATGTGCTGTTGTAAACTTCGTCTTCGTCAGTACCGTTCTTTTTAAATCTGTAATCGAATTTGTATTTTTGATAATTATTATCTTCTGTAGGGTCTTGTTCTTCTTCCCAGTTGAACTTTTTGCCGTCATATGTCTTACCATCAAGAACTTCTGCAATGTCTGCGAACTTAATGTTGTTTATACGTCCTTGTACAAGCTGATCGCTGTCATAAGCGAATTGGATAACGTCACCGACTTGCACGTCTGCAAATTCTGTACGGTCATAAGTTGTCCAGGCTTTTTCTGTGTTTGAACCTGCGAATACCTTGAATTGAAGAACTGAATCATCTTTTACTTCATTATATACGCTTTCAGGTAAAGTAGAAACGATTGAGAAGTTTGTATCTTTCTTAACTGATGTAAGTGTACCGTCATTTCCGTAAAGTACCAAAAGTCCGGCAACCTTTGATGAACTGATGTCGTATGCTTCTACATAGTATGTATCACCTGTTGTAAAAGCTGATGACGCGGTCTTTTTAGCATATTTTTCTCTTTGTGTTCTGTCTGCCGGAACATAAAGAACAACTGTTGAAGAGTTTATTGAAAATGCTGTTTTGCCGTTAAGCGAGAAACTGTTTGATGAATAAGTATACTTATCGGCAGCTTTGCACTTTGCGATTTGTTCTTTGTCGTCATTTTGAGTTTGAAGTTCATCAGATGTAAGAGCAACGATTTGTGTAACTTCACCGTTTGTTATTGTAACTCTTGCCGGTTGTGAGAAACCTGTAAGTGTAGGAGTTTTTCCTGCACCGTAAATATGATCTGCCAATTCTGTATCATCGTTTGTATAATCGGCTGATGCTTTTAGTTTGTCGATTATAAGTTCACTCTTGATTGATGCACCGTTGAACTTAACTTTATCCTTTACAGGATATGACGATGCACTGCTTGCCGAAACAGTCGGTGCATATGCAGTAATGTAAATCTTACCGCCTTCGTCACGGTCGATAAATGCGTTTGTGATGTAAGCGTAAGGAATTACGGCAGTCTGTTCAAGTGTTCCGAAAACGGCTGTGTTAAATGCGTCAAGATAGAATGTACCCGAAACGCCTGTTTTAAGAGTTTTGCCGTCTTTGTCGTTTATGTATGCCTCACACTTGCTGCCGATTTTATATGATTTACCGCCGATTGTCATTTTATCGCCGTTTGAACCGATTGAAGTGATTGAACCTTTAACAGGATTGTTTGTAACAAGAAGTGTGTAGTACGAACCGTCAAGGCTCTTTGTATAAAGAATTACATCGTTTGCGGAAATTGATGTAACAGGAATTTCCGAACCGTTCTTTGTGATTGTGTATGTATAATCAGACGCTTGAGGGTCAAGGATTAAGTAGTTACCTGTTACGAGCTTGTCTGTTATACGGTAATCTGTTGTTGTAGGAGTGGCATAAGCAACTATTGTGTCATAGTTGTTTATTTGGATCATATCTATTGTGCCGTCGTCACCGCTGTCTGTAAGTTTAACGTCACCGTAGATTGTGTAGTCTGTGTCAGGAGTAAGCCATTGTTCAAGTGCCTCTTCACGTGAGAATGTTTCTTCCTGCTTTGTTGTCGGATTTGTAAGAGTTACGGTTTCGTTCTTTTCAACAAGTTTGCCGTTGTATCTTACTGTAAGTTCATCTTCTTTTAGTTTTACAGTCTTTAGCTTTGATGATGAATCATAGTATTTAAGTGAGTTGCCGGAAAAACTGTTTAAATCTTCATAATCTAATTTGATTTCAGAATTTTTTGTTGTTTCGTCGTCAATGATGATAAGCTTTCTGTCGTCCTTGTCTGTCAACTGTTCATAGTAAACGGTGATAGTATTGCCAAGATATTTGCTTATATCTGTAACGTTTGAAGTCCGAGAAGTCGATTTTTACAAGGTCACTGCTGTCGTTCGGCAAGATAGCCATTTCACTTTCGTTAAGGTCTTGCTTGCAGTCCTCTGTCAAGTAATCTTCAACACCTACAAGAGTACCTTTTAGCTTTTTAACTTTTAGGTAGTCCTGCATAAGAGTTTTCTCTGTTGCAACCCAGTTGTAACCGTTGTTTTCGTATATAGGTATTTCAAGTGCGTTGTAAAGTACCTGTGCAATCATACCTCTTGTTGCACCTTCACTGTAACCTGTTGAATTGACTTTCTTTGTAAGGTCAAGAGTGTTTGCCTGCTTAATGAAACCTTCCGGCCATTCACCGAGATTTTCGGCAAACTGAACATAACCTAATGTACAAACTACCATTTTAAGAGCTTGTTCATAAGTTACAGGAGCGTCCGGAGCAAAAGTACCGTCGCCCATACCTGCAATTATACCAAGGTTGTAGGCAGTTTGAATATAGTTCTTTGCCCAGTGTGAAGCGTCAACATCAGTAAAGTCTGATGAGTCGTATGCAAGGTCTTTGTAGCCAAGTATAAATACGATAAGCTTTGTGAATTCGGCTCTTGTGATTTGACCGTCAGGCTTGAAAGTACCGTCTTCGTATCCGTCAATAACTTTAAGCTTTGTTAAAGTTGTAATAGCGTCTTTGTAAGTATTATCGTCACCTACGTCGCTGAATGCAGCAAAAACCGATGTCTGACATATGACGGAAAGTGTCATAATAAGTGATGTCAAAATTGCTGTTAGTTTTTTCATGAGTTATTCATCCTTTCGTTTTGAATTTAATGTAGTAATATTCAGATACTGATATTTTATCATTCTTTTATATATAAGTCAATTAAAATAATATATTTCCGAATTGTGAATTTTAATAAAATTGTGTAAAAAAATTTATTTAACATTGCAATAATAAGAGGAAAGTGCTACAATATCTATTGACTGACATTTTTAATATTAGTCATATATAAATATGAAGAAAAACGTGGAGGAACATTTATGGATAATAAAAAGAAAAACCGTTCGCCGCTGAAAAATCCGTTGTTGATATTTTTGGTGATTTCGGTTATTGCGACAGTTATTTTAAATATGGTAATGCTGTCGTTGCAGACACCGAAGAAACAGGAAATATCGTACAGTGAATTTTTGACTATGCTTGATGAAAATAAAGTTGACGAGGTTATTTTGCAGTCGGAGCAGATTGTCATATATGAAAAGTATGACGAATCACAGCCGATAACAACGCCTAAAACAACCGAGTTTATGAAGATGATGGGCATAGATACAGATGCGATTATAGAACAGGCAAAGGAAAACAGCAGAAATGTGTATTATACGGGATATATCCCTGACGACAGACTTCTTGCGGATTTGGACAGTCACGGCGTGAAGTATTCTACGCCGATACAACATAACAGTCCCGTGCTTGATTTCTTCCTTACATGGATATTGCCGTTGGTAGTTATTTATTTACTGTTCTTTATTTTGACACGTTCAATGTCGAAGAAACTCGGCGGTGGCGGCGGAATTATGGGAATAGGTCAGTCCAACGCAAAGATGTATAACGTAGAAAATGTGACAGGCGTAACGTTTGCGGACGTTGCCGGTCAGGAAGAGGCTAAAGAATCGCTTGACGAAATAGTCGATTATCTTCATAATCCAGCAAAGTATAAGGCAATCGGTGCAAAACAGCCTAAAGGTGCGCTTTTGGTCGGACCGCCGGGAACAGGTAAAACACTTCTTGCAAAGGCGGTTG
>ENA-OPXH01001861-OPXH01001861.1-human-gut-metagenome-genome-assembly--contig:-NODE-1861-length-13126-cov-2.572259_pt1 | contig 13126 bp, 9 predicted proteins | sample MGYA00241521_ERZ502034 | MGnify/ENA primary metagenome ERZ502034 (study PRJEB25962, sample SAMEA2042103) | human gut metagenome | biome: human gut; feature: human-associated habitat; material: faeces... | reverse complement strand
ATATTCTGTCGAACTGGCAGAAGGCACTTCACCAGAATTTATATTATAATAAATTTTAGCTCCCTCTGTCGCAGAAGTAAGTTCTACAGTTGCTTTCTCTATGTATTTTTCATATCCGTTCAGCGCCCCTGCAACATCGAATACAGGTGCCTCTACTACATCTTCTGCTACACCAGCCGTCAACGATATAGCTCCAAGTCCGATATTTCCATCAACTTTTTCATCATAATACCATTTTATATAACGGACACTTTTATTCTCAATAGAAAATTCCTCTTCCACAGCTTTTCCTTTAGGCAAAGAAGCTTCTGCATAAGACTTTACCACAACATAATCTACTCCATTTTCCGAAACAGAAACCGTAAAAGAACCATCAAAAGTATTTAAATTTCCCGCATTCCATTTAATTGTATAAACCAATTTATCAGGTACTCCCGTAAAATTCAATATCAATTCAGATCCCTTTTTGTTAAGTTTTAAATAAGGTTGAGACCCATAGTCTTTAGAGTCAATATTCGTAGCAACCAAACCTTCGGTCTTCGCTATATCTGCATATTTCCCATCAAAATTAAATGGAAGCGAAGCTTGAGCAAAAGCACTTACACATACCCCTACACACATTGCAAGAGTCAATAAAAATCTCTGAGTAATTTTTTTCATAATTAATTATATTTTGGTTAGTTAATAATATATTATTTAGTCTCAAAATTACAGAATTTAAGAGATATCTACAAATTATTATCTTAATTTATTTATTACTATTTATATAAATCTATAAAAGAAGAAATTATTCTTAAAATAGTAAGAAAAGTCCCTAAATACTGCTTACTCAGAAGAGCCCCAATACTAGAATTGCCCCCTTCTTTTATCACAATATCATAGACAAAACTATAACAGAAAGAAGAAAAAATATAATCTAAATTCGGAAGTTTTTGAGAGACATTATTTTGTGATACAAAAAAATATAGTACATTTGCACCGCTAATGCAAAATATTAACTAATTAACAAATTTCAAATGGCAACAAAAATTAGATTACAGAGATTCGGACGCAAAGGTTATCCGTTTTATCAAATTGTAATCGCCGATAGCAGGGCACCACGTGATGGTAAATTTATTGAAAGGATAGGTTCTTATAATCCGAACACTAATCCTGCTACAATAAATTTGAATTTCGATAGAGCTTTGTATTGGCTTCAAACCGGTGCTCAACCCACCGATACTGCCCGTAACATTTTATCAGCACAGGGAGTGTTACTGAAAAAACATTTATTGGGCGGTGTTAAAAAAGGCGCGTTCTCAATGGAGGAAGCAGAAAATCGTTTCAACGCTTGGTTGAAAAACAAACAATCTGTTATCGAATCAGTAAAAGCAAAAGTAAACGAAGCAAAAGCTGCTGAAGCAAAAAAACGCTTAGAAGCTGAAAAAGAAGTAAACAAAGCTATTGCTGAAGAAGTAGCAAAGAAAAAAGCTGAAAAAGCTGCCGCAGAAGCTGCCGCAGCTGCTACAAGTGAAGAAACAGCCGCTCCAGCAGAAGAAACACCTGTTGCTGATGCCCCGGCTACCGAAAGTGCTGAATAAAAATTTATACAGCATACTTAAAGAACATATTCCCTCATGAAGAAGGAATATGTTTTTTTATAATACCTCTTTTATTGTTAGTTGATTTTTTCTACCTTTGAAAGCAGCCGAACAATTTTATATATGACATGCTTTCTATTCTGATTCCAATATACAACTACGATTGCCGTTCTTTAGTCAAAGATTTACACAAACAATGTACTATATCGGACATCCCTTTTGAAATCCGGCTAATCGACGATTGTTCCGACCATTTTCAAAAAGAAAATCAAAGTCTATCGACACTCCAATTTGTACACTTTACAGCCTTATCCGCCAACATCGGACGCTCCGCAATACGTAACCAGTTAGCTCAAGAAGCAAAATATGAGTATCTTCTATTCATTGACTGCGATGCCGGAATATGCAACAATTATATTGCGAAATATCTTCCATTCCTCCCATCTGATAAAATAATCTGCGGAGGTCTTTTATATGATATCAAAGACTATACTCCGGAAAAAAGCCTTCGTTTCCAATATGGACATAAAAGAGAAGAGAAATCTGCGCAAACACGCAATAAGGCTCCATATCAAGCTTTTACCTCTTTCAATATGCTAATTCCTAAAAAAATATTCTTGGCTATCAAATTCGATGAATCAATTACCAAATACGGACATGAAGATACTTTATTGGGTATTATGTTAGAAAAAGAAAAAAAAGAAATCTTACATATCAACAATCCTCTATACCACAAAGGCATTGAGAACAATATTATTTTTCTACAAAAGACACAACAATCCATCATATCTCTCAAAGAATTATACGAAAGAGCAGAATATCCTTCCCAACTATCTAATAAAATAAAAATTCTTTCATTTTATAAGAAAACTAAACCTCTACACATCCCGATATCTTTCCTGTTTACATCGATAAGGCCCCTTATTGAAAAATATTTAATAACAAATAAAAAACCCAGCCTCATCGTCTTCGACTTTTATAAGCTCGGTTATCTCTGTACATCGATGCAAAACAGTAAATAATCTATTATTATTCAAAATCATCACTCCCCTCTTCCGGTTTTGACTCATACATCTCTTGATATTCAGCCCATTCTAAGTCCTTTTCTGTATATATAGACAATGGTAACCGTTCAAAATCAGCAAGTGCATCATTCAACATCTGACCAAATGCCGGGACATTACGGGTATAAAAGACCCATGTTCGTTCACCTGCTCCCGTATATACACCTGTAAGTATTGCCAACTTATTCTTTTCCATAGAGCGTTGCAAGACAAGCTGTACTTCCTCCATCTTCTTAGCTTCTTCTTCTGAAGGCATACCATTAATAGCAGAACGATATGACCATGTAACTTCCGCCCGCTCTCTAAATTTGCCCGATTTCCTAAAATCGGAAACCACAATCATTTGGCCATCCTCACTTTCGGCCAAAGCCGTAAACCATATATCTGTCAACTTCATAATTTATCTTTTTCACAAAGATAGCCAAGTTTCATAAAAATACAGATAAAGTACTCATTAATCTTAATCAGGAGATGAATAAAAAAAATATCAAATCCCTATCCTTTTTTAAAAATAGAATACTTTTTTGTATCAAACATTTGTTTTAGAATAGGGGTATATTAAAAATAGACTACAAATTCTAATAAATAGACATTTATTTATTAAATACAATATCCTAATTTTGTCCCGAATTTAAAAGTTTCTTTAATAAAAAGCGAATTTCTTTATTTAAGAGATATACAAAATTCAAATTAAATATAAATATATAATATCCGAATGAAATGTAATACACATAAACTAATAGAATAAATAGACTCTTATCTCTGCAAAAGTTACTGAAAATGAGGCAAAATCAAGGTAAATAAAAGGCAAATCAATTATTTTGCTTATATTTGCAAACAATTTATAGGTTGAAAACGTATGAATATCCAGTAGCAAATTGACAGGTATATAGTCAAGTACAAACGGGAAATATACAATAGGTAAAAATTTCCGAGTATATAATGATAAAATTGCAATTAACCCAGAAACAAATGAAACTCAAAATACTTTTTGTATGTAGCGTATGTGCTCTACTGTGTTTAGCATGTATCGAAAACGATAAGGAAATTGCAGGTTATGGATCGCTAACATTAGATATATCAGCCGACTACAAGGTAAACGAAGTAACATCAACAACTCGTTCTGAAATTGACAATACTGTACCAGAAACAGTTCTTCCGTCTACAAGTGATTTCAAAATATCCATTTTTGATGCTCAAGGTGGTGTTTATAAAGAGTGGGAAAAATTCAGCCAATTTACCCCTGATACTCAATATCCAATAGGCACATACTCACTAAAAGCATCATATGGCAATATTGATGAAGAAGGTTTTGACTTACCATACTATGAAGGGACTTCTTCTTTTACTATAGCCAACAAGCAAGAATCAGTTCTTGATGTAACATGTTATCTCGCTAATGTAAAAGTTTCTATCGATTACACCGACGCATTTAAAAAATATTTTACCGATTATTCTGCAACAATACATGTAAATGGTGGTAAATATATAAAATTCGATAAAAATGAAACCCGTTCTGCCTATATAAAACCAGGAGATATAAATATCATTCTTTCAATGACCACACAAGATGGCAAAACTACAACATTCGAACCATCAACTATTACGGGTGCTATAGGAAAAGAACACTACCGACTAAAATTTGATGTAAATAATGGAGAGGTTGGCGATGCACAACTATTGATATCATTCGATAACTCAACTACCGAAAAACCTATTACTATCGATTTATCTGAAGATTTTTGGAATTCTAAACCACCTTACGCTATTAACGAAGGCTTCGAGTCAAATATAACACAAGAAATAATAGAACTTGGAGAGGTTTCTGCCCCATCTGTAAATACAATGATTAACGCTCGAGGTGGGATTTCAACTTGTACATTAACTACAAACTCAGCCTATCTTCTGTCTCATGGATGGCCTGCAGAAATAGATTTGGCTAACACCGATATCCAAAACCTAACAAATAACGGACTAAAAGTTAACTGGCTGAAAAATACAAAAGGTGAACGTACCATGGCAGTCATCGACTTCACCAACTTGATTCCTGAATTGATGATTACCGGCAATTCAGATACACATGAATTTGGAGTAGTCATTAAAGATAAATTCGGAAAAGTAAATGAGCCGGTTATATTAAAAATAAAAAATACTCCATTAGAAATAATCCTAAATGATCCCGAGCCTGTATATATAGGTAGTAATGAAGCACTTATTCCTGTACAAACAAACGGAGAATTCGATCAGATAAAAATAAAATACCTCTATGCCGGAGTCTGGCAAGAATGCAGTAATAACGAACCTGTCACTGTCGATGGAAACAGTTATATAAAAGCAAATATCATTACTGCAAATGAGCCTGTCAGCATTTTAGCAACTTATCGAGATAAGAAAGACTCAGAAGAAAAGAAGCTGAACGTTAAAGTTCCCGAATACTCAATTACGATAAATCCAGCAGATGTATGGGCACATAAGAGTTCCATCTCATTAAAAGCTTCAGATAGTAAATATCAAGAGGTTATCAACAAATATGCCAATATATATTTATCGAGTGACAGAAATGATTGGAAAAAGATCAATGCTTCTACAGAAAACGGATATTATTTGATAGAGTCCTTATCTGCTGCTACAACGTATCATGTTAAAGCTTCATGCATGGAGAATGAATTCAGCGAATCACAATCATTCTTGACTGAAGAAGAACTTAGTTTAGAAGATCCCAGTCTTGAAAAATGGACAGATAATACCCGAAAAAGTTTAATGAACGGAGCATCATTCTGGTCTTACGTAGATGTTACAGCAAACTATCCGGAGTCATATTGGGCTTGTGTAAATCAAAAAACATTTGAAGGAAGCCCTAATGTGAAATCTACATATAATATTGTTCCGTCAGCATTAAAACGTACAGGACGCACCGGCAACTGTGCCCTGATTCGTACAGTGGGCTGGGATAATGGTTCTGGAAACTCTGGAATAAATCTCAAGCATGTTGCCGCCGGAAAACTATTTATGGGAACATATAGTTTTGACCATAACAATAATAAAGATACATATAACTACGGGCAGCCATTCACCTCCCGACCCGCATGCGTCAAATTTTGGTATAAATATCTACCGAACGGAAATGACAATTTCAAAGCATGGGTCGTTGTCGAGAATAGGACAAACGGTGAAACCATCCGTTTAGGAGCAGGAGAAATAACCGGGGGAGGCGAGACTACTGAATTCATAGAAAATACAATACCGATTACATATACTAACACCAGCTTAAAAGCTACACATATGTATATAGCATTTTCCTCTTCAGCAGCTTGTTCTGATGAAGAAGGGACAGAAACATCAAATCTAAAAAGCCTTGTCAAGAATGGAGAAATCGACGGTTACACCCATTACGAAGGGAGTAACTTATATATCGATGACATATCCTTAACATATTAAGATTCTTACAACATAGAAAATAAAGTATTATGAGAAAAATATATATAATTACATTAGTTCTTTCTGCCGGGCTATTTTTAACGACATCTTGTGACAGAGAAAAACTCGACTATGAGCTTACATCGTCTTCTACGGGAAATAGTTCAAGCAATGGACAAGACGGACCTACTGGGCGACTGTTAAAACCTCAATTGACAACTACACGTTCTATAAATACTGATGAATATCTTATTGGTATCTATAAAGAAAACGGAGAACAAGTTGAATTACTAAAATACAATGAAATAAGTGAAGATGGTATTGTCTTAAAAGTGGGGAATTACAAACTGACGGCCAGTTCACACAATGTACAACCAGCAGAATGGGATAAACCATGGTATTGTGGAGAGTCAGATTTTACTATTGAAGAAAATAAAATTACAGAAAATGTCGATGTGACATGTAAACTGAAAAATTTAGAAGTAAAAATAGAATTCGAAGATAAGCTTCTTGCCTTAATGGACGACAATTACAAAGTAACTGTTGAGATAGGTAAAGGTTCCCTAATATATACCAAGACACAAAAAGATCAAAATATAGCCGGCTATTTCTATGCTGAACCAGATCAAGATGACAACATCTTCTATGCAGCTTACTTTAATGGACTTGTTGATGGCATAGCTACGATACAAACGGCAAATGGCAAGGTATCGAAAGATACCCAAACACTAACCATCACATTTAAACTCAAATCTACAAATCCCGACGGAAATTTAGAAAATGGAACTCTCAATCCTTCTATAGGCTTAGATGCCACAGCCATAATTGTAGACAAAAATTTTAACATCACTATTGAAGAAGATCTCATTGAAGAAGATCCAGTTAATCCTCCCTCCGGAGGCGAAAATGACATGAGTATAAGCGGCAAAGATTTTAACGGAAAGACCTTTGACATTAAGAATCCGATTACTCTTCCAACAAATATACCGGAAGAAGGCATACCTGTCATCGTAAAAATAAATGCTCCCAGCGGAATCAAAGGCCTGAACGTAGATATCGTATCTGAAAAATTGACTCCAGTTCTTCCTGGAGTAGGTTTAACAGATCATTTAGATTTAGTAAATCCCGGAGAATTTGAAACTGCAATCAAAAATTTAGGATTTCCCGTTAAAGAAGATGTTATAAATAAAACCGAACTCGACTTCAATATCACACAATTTACTCCATTATTAGGTATATATGGGGCTGGGACTCATCAATTTGTTATAAACCTTACTGATAACAATGACAAATCTATAACAGAGACACTGACTATAATTACTCAATAATGAAAAAGAAAACCATATATAAAATCTTATGTTCATGTGTAATACTATTGGTATACGCTTGCACACAAGACATATCTTTATCAGAAGGAGAAGGAATTCTTAAATTAGGAGTTCGAGTCGATGATGCCATCAAGATGGTGCCTATACAATTAGGTCGTTCAACTACACGAGGAGCGCTCACCAAAGCATCACTTGAAGAAAGTTGTAAAATATATATCCGAAATTCCAAAGGACTTATCCGAAAGTATGAAGGAATGTCAAATGTACCATCAGAACTACATTTGACGAGTGATAGTTACAAGGTAATTGTAACAGCAGGAGACTCTGTAAATGCATCGTTCGATACTCCTTATTATAAAGGAAGCGAAACTTTCACAGTAAAGGGAGGCCAATCTACAGAAGTAAATGTTACATGCTGCCTGGCAAATACTTTGGTCTCTGTAACATACGATAATAATATCGCAACACTTCTTGATCCGGAAAGTTGTGTTGTCACCGTATGGTCATCAGTCGGAGAATTGGCATTCGATTTCTCAAAACAAGATAACGCCGGTTATTTTATGATGCCTACCGGAGAGACAGAATTACAGTACAAGTTAACGGCTAAAGATATTAATAACAACTTATTTGAATATACAGGAACCATAACAGACGTAAAACCTTGCTATAAATATAAATTAACTTTTGCAAATAATGGTGAAGATTATCAGGAAGGTGGAGCATTTATCAAAATTACAATAGACGAAAGCCGCATTGAAGTAAATGAAGATGTATACATACGTCAACGGCCTGATATAATAGGCTATGAATTTGATATCACCCAACCTATATACCAAGAAATCGGAGAAGGTATTGCAAGGACAGTATTTATTAATACTACATCAGAACTCAAAAGCGCAATGCTATCCAGTGAACAATTTGCTCAACTAAATATCATTCCATCATCATTCGATTTTATGGCAATGTCTGAAGGAGAAAAAGCAAATCTTGAAAATCTGGGTATCAGCTACGAATACATTTACAATGCAGAAAAAGAAGAATCGTTATTGAAAGTAAAATTCGCAGAATCCCTCATGCAACCCCTGCCTGAAGGAGAATATATATTTACCTTCTCAGCCACTGATATTGCTGAAAAAAGTAGGACTCAAGACTTCAAGCTAATAGTATCCAATGCAACAGTATTGACCGAAGAAATAAATCCAGTTACCGTCTGGACCAACAGAGCCCGTTTAGAAGGTAAAAAGATAAAAGCTACTCAAGCCGAATTAGGATTCCGATATCGCAAATCAGGAACGACTGACGAATGGACTACAGCCCCAGCTATAGAATCAGGAGACACTTTTTATGCTGATATCACAGATTTAACACCAAATACTACTTATGAAGTAGTTGCAACAGATGGACAACAAGCATCATCTGTAACCAAAACATTTACTACCGAAAATATAACCCAATTACCTAACAATAGTTTTGAAAACTGGCATCAAAGTGGCAAAATATGGCTGATTTACGGAGAAAATGAGAGCATATTTTGGGATAGTGGAAACCACGGTTCTTCTACATTAGGTGTAAATGTTACCAATTACGATGAGTCGACCCAAGTAAATGGAAATCGTTCTATAAAGTTATCATCCCAGTTTGTAGGAATATTGGGTATAGGTAAGTTCGCTGCAGGAAACCTATTTGCAGGAGAATATGTAGGTACTGATGGTACTGATGGTATTCTGGACTTCGGGCGTCCGTTTACTGATCGTCCGGCAACTCTTACCGGATATTACAAATACAATCAAGGAACGATCGATTACGTGGGTTCTGGGACTCCAGAAGGAATTACATCAGGAACTCCGGATATCGGATGTATATATATTGCTATTGGAGATTGGGATACACCTGTTCGTATCAAGACTAAAGATAAAACATTATTTGATCCGAACGATGAACACATCATTGCTTATGGAGAACTAAATCTGACTCAAGGACAAACCGATTGGAAAGACTTTTCTATAAAGTTAGAATACCGGTCGAAAGAACGTAAACCCAAATACATTATTGTAGTAGCCAGTGCAAGTAAATATGGTGATTATTTTACAGGAAGTACTACAAGTACATTATGGTTGGACGATTTTAATCTCTCTTATGAATAGAAAAACAAACAAAAAAATATGGACACTTATTTTATTCGGAATAAGTGTATTATCAGTATACGCAGGAGACTTTGACCGAGGAATAAAACAACATACCTTTGTCCCCAAAGGTCAATGGATTGTAGGAAGTTCTATATCTTACTCCCAATATGACGATAAAAATTATAAATTTTTAGTTATCGACGGGTTTGATGCCAGCGGTTATTCCTTCAAAATAAGCCCAGTCCTATGCTATGCATTCAAAGATAATTTGGCAGCAGGAGGACGAGCTATGTATCAACGCACACTAGCAAAAATAGACCGTCTCGATATAGGTATCAATGATGATATGAATATCAATACGAAAGATATTTACAAGTTAAGCCATTCTTATTCAGGAATGGCCATTCTGCGTTATTACATAAGTTTGGGAAGTTCTGCCCGTTTTGGCCTTTTCAACGAAGCACAGCTCAGTATTGGAGGCAGCCAATCGAAATACGTAAACGGGAAAGGAGAATCTGTATCAGGAACATTCTCTTCATCTACCGACCTCCAATTTGGAATGGCACCGGGCCTTGTTGCATTCGTCAATAATTATACGACAGTGGAAGTCAGTATCGGAGTATTAGGACTAAACTACAGTAAAACCCGACAAACAACGGACCAAATTTATAATGGTGATTATTCGTCAAGTTCAGCAAATTTTAAAATAAACTTATTCTCAATTGGATTAGGTATAGCTTTTTACCTCTAAACGAAACAAAATTGAAAATGATAAATAAGCATATTTTCACACTATTGTTCCTCTGTTATGCCCCGATAGCCCTCCTTGCTCAATCGGAAGAGATAAAAAACAATACAATTTTTACCAGCCATACCATAACAGAAGATACAACCTCTAACAATATAAAGACATTGCCTCTCGGCCGTAAAACATTCTTTACCAGCCGAGCAGTAGGGCGTTTTAATCGAGGAATCACCAATTATTTATTTATCCCTAAAAAGCAATGGATGGGAGGTATGTCTGCTTCATATGCTAATTTTGACAGTAAAGACAGCCGGATGTTGCTTTCCTTATTAAAAGATTTTGATTTCTATGGATACACTGTAAAAATTAACCCATTTATAGGATATTTTTTCAAAGACAATCAATGTGTCGGCGCTAAATTAGGCTATACCCGAACAATGGGACGATTAGGTAATCTCAATCTCAATATTGAAGATCTGGACTTGTCAATGAAAGATATGTATCTAATGGAAGATATTTTCAGCGGTACTATATTTCATCGTTCTTATGTCGGGCTCGACACACACATGCGTTTTGCAGTATTCAATGAAACATCCCTGTCGGTCGGACATGGCAGTACTCGTTTTACCCGAGGTAAAGATGGCGAAGAAAGTCGAAAAGATACCCGTACAACAATTACCGAAGTACAGTTAGGTCTAAACCCCGGATTATCTGTATTTATCATGAACAATGTCAGTACAGAAGTGTCATTTGGAGTGCTCGGGCTCAAATATCGCAATGAGAAACAGAAAACAAACCAAGAAGAAACAGGTTCCCATACATCCAGCGGAGCTAATTTCAAGATTAATCTATTCAATATCAACATTGGAATAACTATACATATATAATACAGTTATGAATCGATTCTTAACTTTTCATATATCGCTCCATTTTGTCGCAATAAGCTTATTACTACTCATTTCCATGGGATTGAGCTCATGTCTTAATAACGACATACCCTATCCTCGCATCCAAGCCGGATTTGCAACATTCACTGTTGACGGCCAGACTGGAGAGACAATTATAGACAACGATAAACGTACCGTAACCGTCGAGCTTAACGAAAAAACCGATATCAATAAAGTTGCTATAAAACAAGTAACACTCACTCCTGACAATGCACAGGCTTCAATCCCTTTAAAAGGAGAAATTGATTTAAGCAAGCCTTTGAATGTTATCATATCGCTATATCAAGATTACGAATGGACAATCATTGGAAAACAAAATATAGAATATATATTTACTGTAGAAGGTCAAATTGGTAACGCATATATAGATCCAATAAACCAAAAAGCCGTAGCTTATATTGGTACCACTGGGGATTTGACAAAAGTAAAAATCACAGACTTAAAATTAGGTCCCATTGACATCACCAATATGACTCCAAATCTAAAAGACCAATATTGTGATTTTTCTGCCGGTTCCATAAATGTCAATGTAACTTACCATAATCAAACTTTAGAATGGAAACTTTTTGTATTTCAAAGAGAAAGTAATGTTACCACAAATGAAGCGATTGCTTGGGTAAATGTTGCCTGGTTATCCGGAGAAGGAATAGAAGGTCAAGAAAATGGATTCCAATGGCGGGAAGCTTCTGCAACTGACTGGCAAGGCTCAATACCGACAGAGACTACAAGCAGTGCTTTATCGGCAAGATTGTCAGGATTAAAAGCAGAAACAGCTTATATATACCGAGCTTATTCAGGAGAAGAGTATGGGGAAGAAATCATGTTTACTACAGGTAAAGCTATCCCTCTTGAAAATGGCTCATTCGAATACTGGCAGAAACCTAAAAAAATATGGTTGGTCTATGGAGAAGGACAGGAGATGTATTGGGATAGCGGGAACCACGGCTCATCAACATTAAACAAAAATGTGACTGAACCGACAGAAGAAACATATAATGGAACAGGAAAAGCAGCACAACTAAAATCTCAATTTGTAGGATTATTTGGCTTAGGTAAATTTGCTGCAGGAAATCTATTTGCAGGGAAATATGTGGAAACTGTAGGTCTTGATGGCATACTATCTTTTGGCCGTCCTTTCACTTCGTACCCGACCAAACTTAAAGGATATTATAGCTATACAACAGCAACTATAGATTATAACAGCAATGGATACGAAGAATTTTCCTATCTGTTGGGAAAACCGGATACGTGCTTTATATATGTAGCTTTAGGAGACTGGGAGGAACCCGTTACGATCCAAACCAGCACAGACAAAACTAAACGCAAACTTTTCGACAAAAAAGATCCTCATATCATTGCCTATGCAGAATTAAGCCAAGGCAGTAACACAAATGGCTATCAACCATTTGAATTAGAACTGGATTACTCTTGGAATTGTACTAATGGAAACAACAATAGAAACAGAAAACCTACACATCTCGTTATTGTTTGTTCTGCTAGTAAATATGGCGACTACTTTACCGGAGCCGACGGAGCAACACTTTTACTTGATAATTTCGAACTGGAATATGATTATTAAAACTACTATAAATATACCACAGACTTATAAATCTGTGGTATATTTATCTTTATAAACTTTCTACCAAAAAAGAAATTCTCATTATTTATACTATTTATACTAATCATTTCATCTAAGCGAAATTTCCTTAACGAATATTGGATATATCCTAAATATCAAATATCTTGGGCATAAAATTTCTGTTTAGAATAGTCTGCTATAAATGATAGTAGTATGAGAAAGACGTGTTCCCGGTTTTTAAACAAAATCCCCAATACCTCTATAAAACAAAAATCAGTTATTTACGAAATTTCGTAAATAACTGATTTTCAAGAGCGGTAAGCGAGACTCGAACTCGTGA
>ENA-OPXH01001854-OPXH01001854.1-human-gut-metagenome-genome-assembly--contig:-NODE-1854-length-13156-cov-3.321655_pt1 | contig 13156 bp, 9 predicted proteins | sample MGYA00241521_ERZ502034 | MGnify/ENA primary metagenome ERZ502034 (study PRJEB25962, sample SAMEA2042103) | human gut metagenome | biome: human gut; feature: human-associated habitat; material: faeces... | reverse complement strand
ACTGAAAGCACATTACGAAAAACTGTTCTACTACGACAATAAGCAGAAAGGAGAGGTTGATTTCCTTGTTGATGACAACGACACCATGAGTGTCCTGCCTATCGAGGTCAAGTCCGGAAAGGATTATACGGTTCACAGTGCATTGGACAACCTGATGGCAATTCAGGACTACCATATTGTTTCATCTATTGTTCTCTCAAACGAAAGGGAAATAAAAACAAAAGGAAATATTCTTTATCTCCCGATTTACCATGTTATGTTCCTTGAGAACAAGGTGCCGGAAAAAGAAAACCTGTACTTTTAAGGTTAATACGAATGGAATATTTGCAACAAATCAGAGATATGTAAAAAGATTAGTAGCTACAATAAAGCACTATAAAAAATCGTTTTATGTAGTTATACAAGAAAGAAATAAGGATTATGCTATTACAAAAAATCTATATAAAAGGCTATCGTAATTTCAAAGAGGTTACAGTCAATTTAAATAAAAATAGTCTTGTTATAGGAGCAAACGATGTGGGTAAGACAAACCTGATTCATGCTATGCGTTTGCTTTTAGATAAGGGCTTTTCAGATTATGACTTTGAATTGAATGATTCGGATTTCTATGCGTATGAAGATACACAAGAGGTAATCATTAGGATATATTTCACTGATGTGACAGATGAGTGCGTTATTGCAAGGATGCCTGGCAAGTATAGCGATGCCGGTGAGATGGTGATACAATATAAAGCTGCGAAGGAGAAAGGCAAAGTTAATTACCATTTCTATTGTGGTAAGAGTGATAATGAGACAGATTTAACTGAAATTGAAGGTCCTTGGTATAGACGATTCTTGAATTTGAAATATATAAGTAGTAGAAGGGATTTTTGGGGATATATCAACAAGTCGAAGAATATGCTTTTAAATCAGGCAAAAGATAATAGAGAATCCGAAATTATTGAACAAGATGATGCTTTGTATGACGATATAGCAGAAAAACTTCAATATGTTGATAAAAAAATTCCAGAGTTGTCGTATGTAAAGAATGCTACAGATCGTCTGAATGAAGAACTTGACAAATTGTCCATACACAACAGGGAGCAAAGGATCGTGTTTGATACTTCGACAACAGAAATAGACAGAGTGATTAATAGCGTGTCGCTGGCCTCAAAATATGGAGACAAAAGTATGATAATTGGCGGAGAGGGTAGAATCAATCAAATCTTTCTTTCTCTATGGGCAACACAAAACGAAAATTCAGAGTTGGCGAACGAAGTGTCTATCATCTGTATTGAGGAGCCTGAAGCCTATCTTCACCCTCATCAACAGCGTGGGCTTGCTGCTTATTTGAGCAAAACTTTAAATGGTCAAATAATATTAACCAGCCATTCTCCATTCATCGTTAGTGAATTTAGTCCAAATTCTATCATTAGGCTTTATAAAAAAGAGGATAATAAAACCATAGTAGCTTCAGATGGATGTTCGAAAATAATTGAAGATGGAATAGATGGCTTGGGGTACAGAATGAGTGTAATTCCAGCCGAGGCTTTTTTTGCTGACTATGTCATTCTTATAGAAGGCCCTTCCGAACTATTGTTTTTTAAAACGCTGGCTAGCCAAATTGGAATTGACTTAGACAGGATGAATATCTCTGTGTTAAGCGTTGATGGCGTAGACTTCGAAACTTATTGCAAAGTTTTGAATGCGATGGAGATAGAATGGGCGTTAAGAACAGACAATGATATTACGAAAATACCAAAAAAAGACGAATATAGATATGCAGGGATAGAAAGAGCTGTGGCTTGCCTAGAGGAATGTTGTATTATCGATGAAGGGAAGAAGGATACTATTAAAAATAACAAGAAATTATTACGGGGATTTAATAATCCTGAAGACATTCCAGAAAAGAATCGGGAAGCAGCTGAATGGTTTATTGATTTCTTGGATGGTTATGATATTCAGTTGGCTAACGTCGATTTGGAAACTGATATGATGAACAGCCTTTTGCGCGATTCTCTAAAAGAATTTTATGATGAAGATAATGAAATGAGCGATGAGGAAATCATTGATGAGATGAAAAAGCACAAAGCGCTTAATATGTATCACTTCCTACAGAAGAAGAAGGAACAATTGCACCTATTAAAGGACGATAGATTAGCCAATTTACTGATATCTGCTAAAGAATATATTGAAAGTCATTATGGAACCTACACCCATCCAGCGTAATATCATCCAAGAAGAAGGAAATACTGTAGTGCTTGCTATGCCGGGCAGTGGTAAAACCTTTGTGCTTTCAGAGAAAATTAGGCGAATATTAGAGTCTGATGTCTTAAAAGATTATCAAGGTGTTATTGCGATTTCTTATACTCGTAAAGCTTCAGGACATTTGAAACGTAAGACTCTTCAAAATGGCACATGGGAGAAAAATTCATTCTTTGGAACGATAGATAGCTTCTGTTTGACACAGATTATTCTGCCCTTCGGACATTATGTTATAGGATATCCGAAGGAAAAAGTTGTGCCAATTACAGAGAATGATTTAGAAAAGGACAAAATGGTAGATTTTGAATGGATAAATAAGATACATCCGGATTATGAAGAGATAAATGAGGCTGTTTGGGAGAATCTTTATGAGTTATTCAAGGAAGGGAAAGTATTGGTCAGTTCGTTAGAACTTGTGGCCTTACACATTATTAAAAACTGTCCTGCTTGTAGGGCTCATTTGAAAGCACGGTTTAAGTATGTGTTCATAGATGAATTTCAGGATTCAGATACTTATACGAATGGAATATTTCTTGAACTTATAGGGCTGGGGTTAATCGGAAATGCAGTAGGAGATGTGAATCAGTCGATTTTTGGTTTTGCACATAAAGTGAGTGATTATTTAGTCGCACTTGAAACAATGGAAGGATTTACATCTTATAAGTTGGCAGAGAACTTTAGATGTTCAATACCCATTGTGAACTATTCAAACAGACTTCTTGATGCAAACTGTCAGTTGTTGGAATGTGAAGGGGAAATGGGTGTAGAACATATCGCAGTGAATGGTGATGAAGAAATAGTGGCCGAATACTTAGACAATACGATAATTAATGATTGTAAGAAATGGGAGGTAACAGATTTCAGTCAAGTGGCAATTCTTGTGAGAAGCACAAAGATGCAGGAAATGATAGATGGGTATTTGGATATACCTCATAGGGTTGTGATTTCAACTCCGTTAGATGATGATTTGAATCCTCGATCACATCTTTTTGCGCAGTTATTGCAATACTATTTTGATGAGGGAATGCCATTTATGTCGGTGGTAGATTATTATATGGACTTTGGACTTTTGACATCATACGCTAGAAAACGACTCCTTGGAATCCGTGATGAGATTAGGTCGGTAAATGAAGATGATATGATAGATGCGTTGCCAAGACTATTCAAAAACATTGCAGACATTTTGTTGCCTAAATATCAAGAGGGTAGCTCGATGCAACATTTGAACGTGGTGCTGAATTCTAAGGAGCTGGTAGATAGCTACAGACCATTTTCAACTAGTGAGGTGGTAATTATGACCTTGCATAAGTCAAAAGGATTGGAATTCGATATTGTGTATCATCTGAATATGAATGAATTTGAGATTCCATTCAAGAAATATAAGGATTGGGTTACTTACTATCCTAATGAAGAACAAGATTTGGATTTGCATTATGTAGGTGTGACCAGAGCAAAGAAATTGTGTGTACTGGTAAGTAATTCCATAAGACATAACTCTAAAGGTGAGACAAAGAAAGGGGAACCGTCCGTTTTTCTAAGTAGAAATGGAGTTGAGACATTAAGAATTAATTATTCTTTTGATAGTAAATGAGAGTGATTATGGAAGAAGATTATAACCGAATGGTTGAAGATTATAAAAGGATTGCTGTTGATTTTAAGAAGACCGTGAAACAAAGTTTTAAAAATCTCGATACTACTAATGAAAACTATATAGATGAATTTGGGGTTTCGGAAGAAGAAATCTATACTTCGTTTGAATGTTTAAAGACTGCAATGGGAGTGAAAAGTAAGCTTTGCTTTTTCAGAGATGATGATGAGCATTGTCGCTATAAGAAACGATTCTTAATTAGAAAATTATGAAAGATGATTTAATCCATGCCATATACAAGATAAACTTTAATCTTATTGATGAAGATGATTTTGATAAATTTATCATAGATAGGGCGATTGAACTTGCTAATAGAATTGAAAAAGCTATAGGTAAATCAATATCTGGAAGAGATAGTGGAGATACTATCCGAAAATTTGGCGTTGCTTTAATATAGACAATAAAGCAATATGTAATTATAACAGGAAAAATATGATTAAAAATATCTATAAATAATGAGCTGGAAATTTTGGAAGAAAATTTGTGCAAATAATTTAATGGAGGATGATAAACAAGTATCATTAACTCCTGCACTGCTTAATCGTGATAATGAAAACGATAAGAAGCAGTACAGGAGTGTTTTGAATCTTGCACGAAAAATAGAGGAGAAAGACATATTGAACATAGCTCTTACTGGCCCTTATGGATCCGGAAAGAGTTCTATTCTTCGAACTTTGAAGAAAGACTTTCCCAAATACAAATATCTTTCAATATCTCTTGCTACGCTAAAGTCTCCATTAGATAATAAAAAGGAAGAAATAGATATTGATACGATGAATAATCGTATTGAATACAGTATTCTTCAACAACTTATTTATAAAGAAAAACAAGAGACGCTTTATAATTCCAGATTAAAAAGGATTTATCATAAATCAACTTGGGCTCGATACGCTTTATCATTTGCAATAATACTTTATGTTGTTGCTGTAATTATTGTATTTGAACCATCGTTTTTGAAAGTAGAATGGATTTGCAACCGTTTAAGCAATCCGGTATTAAATAAATGGTCTGATATTTTTGCTCTATCATATATATTTGTTGCAACAATAATATTCGTTCAAAAGACTGTCAAATCATTGAGTAATAGTAAACTGAATAAGTTAAATCTAAAGAATGGAGAGATTGAATTAAAAGAAAACAAAGAAGATACATCCGTTTTCAATAAGCACATGGATGAGATTGTCTATTTCTTTGAGGTTACTGATTATAATGTTGTGATTATAGAAGATTTAGATAGATTTGATAATACGGATATTTTTCTTAAGTTAAGAGAGGTAAATCAACTCTTGAATCAGTCAAACTCTGTGGGGCGTAAAGTTACGTTCATTTATGCGGTTAAAGATGATATGTTTTTTGATGAAGAACGTACTAAATTCTTTGATTATATCACAACTGTAATCCCAATAATCAATTCTTCAAACTCGGCAGACAAACTGAAAGAGGAACTAGAGATAAAAGGCTATTCAGATCTTAATGTCGAGGTAATAGACAGTTTGGCTTTTTTCATTGACGATATGAGATTACTGAAGAATATTGTCAATGAATATGCCCAATATAGAGAAAAACTTGATGAGAAACTTGATCAAAACAAACTTCTTGCAATGATTGTATATAAAAACTACCATCCAAAGGATTTTGCAGATCTGCATAAAGGAAAGGGTGTTTTGTATGATTGTTTGCATAAGAAAAGTGAATTATTGGTTGAGCGCAATAGACAGATTGACGAGCGTATTAATGGAATAACTAAAAAACTTCAATCTTTAGAAGCGACACATGCCATACAAGAAAAAGAATTAAGGCTGATTTATATTGAAGGGTATCGTAGAAAATTATCAAAACAAAATGAAAATAATGCCTTTTTGTTTTTTGTCGAAAACAATTTTATACCTCTTGAAGATATCGCAGAAAATGAAACGTTATTTAATTCCTTTATATCGCAATCCTCATTTCGATATCAATGTTTTAAGAGGCATCAAACTAACACATATTATGGTGTTAGATATTATTATGATATATCTGAAGATAGTTGCAATATTCAATTCAGTCAAATAGAGAAAATAGTTAATTCTGACTTTACATACCATGAGCGATTAGAAGCCTTGCGAGAAGGGGAAAAAAGATATCGTGAACAAATCAAGATACTAGAATTATCTCGTAATAATCATTATGCTACTCCAATAAAAGAACTGTTGCAGGATATTGATATGCAGACGCATAAGATTTTTAATCAGCTCAAGGTTTCTAAAATGCTTGAGGCTTTCTTGAAAGAAGGATTTATAAATGAAGATTACTTTGATTATATATCTTTCTTTTTTGGTAAGTCAATTAATAAGCACGACCATGATTTTATCCTTGAATTAAAACTTCGGCATAGTTTGCCGTATGACTATCATATAGATAAAGTAGGGCAGTGCGTAAAAAACATTCCTGATAAATGTTACAACGATGTAAGTATATTGAATATTCAGGTGGTCGATTGTATTTGTCAGCATCTTGAAGAAGCAAATAACTCAAAACTTCATTCGATAGCACAAGTTATTATGCATAATAAAAAGTGGGACTTTTTGATTGACTTCTATAAATCAGTTGAAGATTCAAGCTCGCTTTTCAACCATTTGGGCAGTATCGTTGATGGATTATGGAAGATCTTCGTGAAACAGAATTCCGATGAATTATTCGAGTCTTGGTTACGATTCCTCGAATTGAACCATTCCACCAAAGAAAGTCGTAATTGGTTGAATAAACACTTCGCATTTATATCTCATAGAGTAGATCTCATAGGTTTTGATACAATCAAACAAATAGTGTCGAATGGAAAACTGATTTTTACAGATATAGATGCAGAGTCTAGGTGTTTGCTTGAGTATGTTGTAGAAAACAAAGCATATATGTTGACACCAGAAAATGTTGTATGCGCATTTGTTCATTATCGAAATGAAAGGATGGAAGCATTGAATAATTATCCTTTAAATGTTACAATACTGAGGAGTTGTGAATCTGCTAAACCAGTGTCAGATTATATAGATGAACGTTTTGATGATGCACTAAATAATGTATTTATCACAGATGCAGCGAAACAAGAGAGTGTGGAAATTATTCTTGAAATTATTAATTCTGAAGATATAACAGAGGAGACAAAACGCAAATACCTTTCGGGGCAACATAATAGAGTTTCTCTTTCCTATGTTAACAATACACAGTGGGAGTCCGCTATTGAAGTTGATATAGTTACACCAGCATGGCCTGAGATATATGCATTCTATGAGAGTCAGAATAATGTAATGATTGCTAGTTTGCGAATATTCATTACGAAGCATATTGATGAATTAACAGATATATCTGAATTGGATGATACTCAGAAAGAACTACTGGCAAACAGTGCTTTGTTGACATCAGATTTTGAAATGTCGGTATACGATAAACTTATCAAAATCTTTGATGGAGTTACATTTAAGGATGCGAATATTAACAGTGTAGATAACGCTCATTTTAAATCGTTACTTTGTGCCGATATGCTTCCATATAGCACATATTATACGACTACAATTAGAGACAATCATAGTGATGTACTTACTTATTATGTAGATAAGTATTTGGATGAGTGCATTATAGAAATAGAGGAGTTACCTACAGATATGAGGTTATACAAGTATCTTATGAGAAATCCAAGAGTAATCGGTGAAAAAGCTCTAAGTGTAGTTCAACACTTTCTTCCTCATATTGTGTGGGATAACGAATTGGCAAATATCACTCTTCCTGTGGTGAAAAACAATATTGAAAAATTTGATTATGATACAGAGAAGAACATTTTGGTCGATGCTACTAATTTGCCAGAGCGCTTGTCTTTTTTGATAGACTTGATTGAAAAGTATAGAGATGATTTTGATATTGTGACAGAATTAATAGAGTCTTTAGGCGATTCTTATCGAAGTATTACAGATAAATCAAAAAAGGCTACTATAGAAAATAATCACATGAATGAAATGTTTTTAGGGAAGCTAAAAACTATTGGATATATCTCATCATATAGAGAAGATGATGATAAACTTCGTGTAAGCCATAAACGTAATTATTAAATCAAATGCAAAAGAATAGAGTAATTTATAACTATCAGTGATGTTTGCTAGTGATTAATAGTAATCGATGAAAGTTTCCATTAATAAAGATTTTGTGTCAGGATTTAAAGCAACTTTAAAAGAATAAGATTTTGGTATGATAGAAGATAATGTTGAATTCTTGAGTTCTGATTTCGAACAGATTAAGAAACGGAAGGATGGCGGAAAAGAATATTGGTCGTCAAGGGATTTATGTGCTGTATTAGGATATAGTACATATCAAAAATTCACTCGTATTATAAACAAAGCCATTGCGATAGCCAATAATAAAGGATTTAATGTATCGGAGCATTTTAACCAAACGGTTGAAATGGTTAAGGTTGGTTCTGGCTCTTTTCGCAAGGTGGAAAATATCCATTTATCTCGTATCGCTTGCTTGATTATTGCGGAAAATGCAGATGGAAAGAAGCCACAAGTACAAATGGCAAGAGAATATTTCAAGCAAGAGATATCTACTCCTGAATCAATTAATAATAGTCTATCTGCTAATATTTTATTATATAAAACAGGACAAGGGGAAGTGCGTATAGAGGTAGTCTTCAATAGTGAAACATTCTGGATGTCGCAGAAGCGCATGGCTGATTTGTTTGGGGTAGATGTACGAACCATCAATTATCATCTTGGTCAGATTTACGAAACAGGCGAACTCACTAAAGAGGCAACTATCCGAAAAATTGGGATAGTTCAGTCAGAGGGAGAACGAGAAGTGGAACGCACACCACTGTTTTATAATTTGGACGTTATCATAGCTGTGGGCTATCGTGTAAATAGCTACCAAGCTACTCAGTTTAGAATATGGTTATGAAGAGTTGGAGATTATGTAATGTTAGATTTATAAATAGTTGTAATATAGCATTTAGATTATAGATTTCTTTGCATAATATTGTCGGGGGTAATGTTGCTCCCACTAATATTATATATATGAGTCATATTAATCGAACATTACCTCAAACGACTCAAGTCAGTCGTTTGATTGAAGAAGCTACGTGTTACCTTCATCAAAAGGGCTTGAAAAAAAGTACTATTAAGTCTGTGACAGACACATGGAAAATGTTGATTCCATATATGGAAGAACACAATATCCAATTTTATTCATCTCAAATAGGGGAAAAGTATATTGCACATAAACTTGAGAAAGTTGGAATAGACTTTTCCTATGAATGGGGACAAACAGTAAAATCAAGGATTGGATGGCTGACGGAGTATATGCAAACGGGAGTAATAAAAAAGAGAATAAAATTATCCCCGTCCTTTGCCAGTGAAATTGGTCGGCATCTTTTGAACTTTTTGTACCATAAAACGAATAGTGGACGGTTCTCGAACTATACGATAGAGCATGATAGGTATTATCTATCCATATTTCTTGATTATATGAACAAGCATGATGTCATTCGATTATCTTCTCTAACGATTGAAGTTATCAACAACTTTTTATCCTCACTTGACATTAGTAAGAAGTCTCTCCGACATCATGTAATCAGAGAATTGCGGCTTTATTTGCGCTATTTGCATGAGAATGACTTGATAGCAATAAATCTTTCTCGTCTGTTGCCAACAGATGCATATAGGCAAATGGAGCGGTTACCATCTATATATACAAGAGAAGAAATCAACACCGTCTGTTCTTCTATTGACAGGTGCGACCCATTAGGGAAAAGAGACTTTGCCATATTAATGCTCTTATCCAGATATGGATTGAGGGCATCAGATATATGTGGCTTGACTTTCAGTAATCTGAATTGGGATGAATGTAACATACACCTTACACAATATAAGACAAAAAAGCCGATAGAGTTGCCATTGACAGGAGAAGTTGGAGAGGCTATTATAGACTATCTTCAGTCAGGCCGACCTGAATGTGACGATTGCCATGTATTTGTTCAGGGAATATCTCCGTTCAGACCAGTTACGACAGAAGGAGTGTATGAGATCGTAAAGAAAGTATTCCGTAATGCTGGTATAGATACCTCCGGTCGAAAGCAAGGACCACATGCGCTTAGACATAGTCTTGCAACTATCTTATTAAAAGAAAAGGTTGTTTTGCCTGTAATAACGGGAATCCTCGGTCATAAAGATAGTGAAAGCACAAAGCTGTACCTTCGGCTTGATATTGAAAGTCTGAAGCAATGCGCTCTTGATGTGCCACCGGTAGCAGATGGATTCTATATGCAAAATGGAGGGCATTTCTATGAGTAATCTACTTTTTGAGAGCATTATGGCTCAGCATTTTACTGAGTTCATAAAACTGAAAAGAAATCTGGGGTATAAGTATAGCACCGCAGAATATCTTATTAGAGAATTTGACACATTCCTCGTACGCAAAAAGATTACATATCCAATATTGACAAAAGAAATCTTTGACGAATGGATGACAAGGCGGAAACATGAATCAGGTTCGACATATAAAGGACGTTGCACCGTAGTCATGCAGTTCGTCCAATATATGTCAGATATTGGCAAACCATGCTATATTCCAAAAATGCCCAATATAAAAGTAAATGGTTTTACAGCCCACATCTTTACAGAAGAGGAAATAGACCGTTTCTTCACTGCATGTGACAACCTTATTTTACACAGTCTGAAAATGAATTCGGCAATTATTATGCTTCCTGCCATCTTTCGTTTGTTGTATGGAACCGGCATAAGGGTAACAGAAGCTATCCGTCTGAAAAACTGTGATGTCAACCTTGAAGAAAAATATATAGTCCTGCACGATACAAAAAGTCGTAAAGACAGATTGGTTCCCATCTCAGACTCCGTGGCTACTGTATGTCGTGAATATAAGAGTTATCGGGAGCGGCTGCCTATAATCGCGGATAAGGAGTATTTTTTTCTTGCTTTATCTGGAAAACCATGTGCGAGTGACGGCACAATTTATTTCTGGTTCAGGACAATACTCAAAAATGCTGGCATACCTCACAATGGTAGACATCAAGGACCACGTGTGCATGATCTCAGACATACCTTCAGCGTACACTCATTGATGAAAATGCATCATGAAGGAGGCGACCTATATTGCTCGCTTCCAATACTCTCAACATACTTGGGACACAGTTCGATACAGTCTACAAATAACTATGTAAGGTTATGTGAAAGTATGTATCCGGACTTGATACAACGCATAGATATAGAAAGCATGAATGTCTATCCAAATCTATACAAAGATGAAACCGACTGATTTTAGTAAGTATTTATCGGATTACTTGAGTAAGTATCTCCCGGGAGAAAGAGGTATGAGTCACAATAGCATACTGGCTTATCGAGATACTTTCATACTACTGATACGGTATTACAAAGATGCAAAACACATCTCTGTTAATAAGCTGACTATGGATAAGCTGACACGGAAAGATATCGTGGCATTCCTTGATTGGCTCCAAAATGAAAATAAATGCTCGGATAGTACAAGAAATGCAAGGTTGGCTGCTCTCAGATCGTTCTTCTCGTATGTCGGATATGAAGATCCCACCTTCTTGAATGAAGGACTGAAAATCCACACAATACCACTAAAAAAGACAGGGAGAAAGTCTATTAACTACCTCACGGTTGATGGAATCAGGCTTTTATTGAAACAGCCTAATCTTCTGACAAAAAGCGGAAGACGTGATATGGCACTGCTATCTCTCATGTATGATACAGGCGCAAGAGTGCAAGAAATAGCTGACTTGACCGTTGAATGTCTTCGGTTGACAAAACCTTATACGATAAGAATGATGGGAAAAGGGCAAAAAGTCAGAATAGTACCATTAATAGAACAGCAAGTCCTACATTTGCAAAGGTACATGGCTGATGAATGTCTTTTTGATTCTAAGAAAGCAAAGATGCCATTATTTTCAAGCGGATGTGGCAGAAAACTGACACGTAGTGGTATCTCTTACATACTAAATAAATATGTATCAAAAGCAAGAGTTGAGAGTGCAACGCTGATACCCGAAAAGGTTTCTTGCCATTCTTTACGACACTCAAGAGCGATGCATTTGCTTCAGGCAGATGTGCCTCTGATATATATCAGAGACCTACTTGGACACGAGTCAGTCGTTACAACGGAAATTTATGCAAGAGTTGATTCAAAACGTAAACGGGAAGTCATAACAAATGCTTTTGTTCCAACATCTGAAGAACCAAATGAACCTGTTTGGCTAAAAGACACGAATCTACTGGATTGGCTTAAAAGCCTATAAATTATGTAGAGTAAAATGTAGAAAGGACCGGGCTGCTAATAGTACGGTCCTTTCTCTTTACATAATCTCCGACTCTTCATAACCAAATTTATGTGCAGCAGCACATAAATCTGGGCAACATCTGTTCTTAAAGAAATGATAGTTAAAGGCTTTGTTTTGGATGATGAACGTTTGAAACAAGGAAAATATTTTGGTAAAGATTATTTTGATGACTTATTGGAGCGTATCCGGGAAATACGGGCTTCTGAACGTCGATATTATCAAAAAATCACTGATGTATATGCAGAATGTAGTTCCGATTATGATCCTAAGGCCGAGACGACTCAGCTATTCTTTAAAATGGTGCAAAATATGATGCATTGGGCGGTTACTCATCAAACTGCTGCTGAAATCGTATATACAAGAGCAGATGCAGAAATGCCTCATATGGGACTTACTACATGGAAAAATGCACCGGAAGGAAGAGTTCAAAAGTCAGATACGATTATCGCAAAGAATTATTTATCGGATAAAGAAGTAATCTCTTTAAACCGTCTGACAACCTCGTTTCTTGATTTGGCAGAAGCGCGTGCGGAACGTCAGATAATTTCTACTATGGAAGACTGGAAAAAACAATTGGATGATTTCCTGACTGTATATGGCTATGACAAATTTCATGATTCTCGTATCATTTCTGCTGAACAAGCAAAGGAAAAAGCGTATGCTGAATATGACAAATTTCGCTTGATTCAAGATAAAGAATATCTTTCAGATTTCGATAAGGAAATTAAGTTATGGAAAGAAAAGGGATTGTTTGATAACGAATAAAATAAAGTCTCAACCGATAGCACTTCTATCCAGTTGAGACTTTTCGTTTATTTACCTCTATCCAAAAACTTCTGTACTATTAACGCTATACTAATCTCCAAAGCAACCATAAGAATACAACCAATAACAGCCTTCCAAATCAATCCGGAATGCAAAATCTC
>ENA-OPXH01001851-OPXH01001851.1-human-gut-metagenome-genome-assembly--contig:-NODE-1851-length-13175-cov-3.290473_pt1 | contig 13175 bp, 12 predicted proteins | sample MGYA00241521_ERZ502034 | MGnify/ENA primary metagenome ERZ502034 (study PRJEB25962, sample SAMEA2042103) | human gut metagenome | biome: human gut; feature: human-associated habitat; material: faeces... | reverse complement strand
GGAGTTTGACGCTACAGGTACAGAAAATCTCCATACAGTAAAATTAGAGGTAAAAAACAGTGAGGGAGATAAAATCATAGATGGACCACTGTATGTCAGAAATCTGAAACTTTCAAAATAATCTATTGATGGAAGACGGCGTGAAAGTACACATGCTCATGTAGTAAATCACCATAAAAATAATGCAGGCTTTTCAGTCAATTATGAGATTCCACTTACAGATTGATTTTTACGAGACGACCAAGGTCGTCTCGGACCCGTATTTCTTTACACATTTTTTTTTCTACATATATACTCAAAAGTGAATTCGTTAGTTTTGCTGCTAACTTTACTGTATTTTGGAGAAACAGAGGCGTCTCGAAGAATACCGATTCCTTTGGTTTTAATATCTGAGGTTATCGAGATATTTTTCAGGTTGGATTCTTCCAGAAGATAATATTCTTCAGGAACAGTGAGACTTTTAAATTTTTCCAAAAACTCAGAAATAGGTTGGTTATTCTCATATCGTTTTTGCAAGTTATCAAGCTCAGTTTTAGAAATCAGTATTTTGGAACTGTTTAAACGGAGCTGTCCTTTTACAAATTCTAAGTCAGAAGTATCATCTCCCATTATATTAAGCGGTTTTTGAGAGATTAAGATTCGTTGTACGACAGGCAGACGATTCCCGCCGCTGGAAGTAGAAGATATTGTTCCCATGCGACATTCCAAAGACTGATTAAAAAGAAACATATGCTTAAAGTTCAGAAAACAGATTTCCCCGATATCGGTATTAGTAAGAAGACAATAACAGGATCCCATAGTCAGAGAAATAATGAGTTCTCCTGAATAGCATTTTTTTATAGGTTTATTATTAGAATCAGTCTTTCCGGTGTCTAATGTCATTTTTGCCTTGCAAAAAGAAGAAGCCTTTGTGTCAAAGGAAAGTGTACCGGTTAATAAAAAAGATTCAGAAGAAATAGTAGAATACAGATACATATAGAAAGATTTGTCTTTGTATCCGTTAAACGCCGGATGGTTTTTATCCCGAATAAAAATTTGTTCATTGAGAAACTGTTCATTTATAATACCATTTTCTGTGTACGGTTCAAAGTCGAAAGAAGATAAGTCGGAAGAGAGATCTTTATTAATAGCTATAAGATCCTCCGGAGCTATTTTTAATGCTGTAGATATTTTGAAGATATGCTGCAGCGTTAATTTCATTTCTCCCTTTAACAGCTTAGAAAGAGAGGACTGTCCTATATTGCTGAGATTTGCCAGGTCTGATTGCTTTATTTGTTTTTGTTCCATTATAGAAAGGATTCGTTTGATAACAAGCTGATCATATACTTCAGGTTTTAATGCTTGGGTGTTCATATGGATGCTCCTTTTCGATGAAATATTGATTATATAATAACACAAATATTTGGAAAAAAGAAATGATAGTATTTCAAAAAAAATGAAAATGCGGAAAAAATTTAAAAATAAAATACAATGGAGAAATTATTCTATAATGGAAAGATCTAAAAAAGAAAAAATATGATGAAAAAATAAAATTTCAATAAAATCATTGAAGAACTTGTGGAAATATGATAATCTTTATGTAAATTTGATAGGAAAGCTATTGAGGTATTAAGCAGATATGAGGGAAAAAGCGAAACAGAGAAATCCAGTAGATATAATAATTAATGTTATGACATTAGTGGGATTGTTTTTTAACGTGGATATGATAAATTAATATCCAGAGTATCGGAAGGTGATAGTGTTATGGGGAAGCGCATGGATTGTTAGTGGTGTTTTGAAAGTTGTTTGGAAGAAGAGATTAAATGATTATATAAGATGGAAAAAGTTAAAAAATTATATTTATGCTATAATTACAATTTTAAATGCTGTAGCATGGGTAATTATTTTCACGGAGTGGCTTAAGTATTCTATTTATCCACCAGCTTTAAAAATTACTGAAAGTGATATGTTCTGTACAGTAGTATATGCATATGAGGAAGACGAAAAGGTCCTATATCCTAAGGTTTATGAGATTGGAGAGAACGAAGAAAACCCGACCGCATATATGGAATTTATAATTACAAACGAAATAAACCAGAGTGTTTCAATTGAAAGTATTCAGATGAATATTTTAAATTATAAATATGAAAAAAATCTCTTTATGTTTGCAAGAAGCGTAAATGCGGGAGGCGATGGAGAACTTTCAGACCATGTGTATCATACGAAACTGGATACAGATAAAAGGTATAAAAAAATGGACTATTGTGGGGATTATACTTTAGATGATATTGATGAGAATTATGTATTTGAGCCAGTGTCGAGTCACGTGAGTATTGAGGGGAATGATACGGATTTTTTTGATATTACATTTACCACTGAAAACTCAGGAATTTATACGTTTGAAATAGAGATAAACTATGTTGTTAATGGTGAAAGGCGTTCTCAAAAAACAAGGACATATCAATTGTATTTTCCGACTGCATCTGAAATAGATAGTCAGGGAAGTTTTGACTTGCTAGATCAATCATCGGAAGAGGCAGGTTATTTATATGAGCGAACAAAAAATGATTATGCTCATCCAATAGTACTTTCCCGTAAAATGGACGAATGTGTAAGAACATTAAAAGATTTATATAGTGTAGCAGAACCACCTGTAGCTGCAACAGGAGATTCTGCACAGATTCAAGGAGGATATGATCTGAAAGATTTTGAAGGTTACTATTATTTTGGTGTAGATGAGGAAACATTGAATGAAAATGAAGGTATGAATCCTGAAGTGATGGAATTATATGTAGATGCAGATGGCAGGCTGAAAGGATATAGAGGATGCTATTTTCCAACGGCAGGATCGGAAATCTATACATATGATAGCTTCCAAATAAACGGTGCGACTTTGATTTGCCAATATAGTACGATAAGTAACTGTGGTAAGGAAAGAGTTGAAAATGGTGAGCATAGATTTCAACTAACGCGAGACGGAAATCTTATTGAAAATCAGGAGATTTGGTTTAAGCGTGTGGATTCACAATAATGGATGTATGCTTGGATAAAAATAGATTTAGTATTAAAATAACTTTAATATAAAGAAAGGATGATGGAGATATGTCGCATAAAAAAGAAAAATTGGCCATAGAAAAAGAAACTGACAGATATATAGAACTGTGTACTGTTGATATGAATAAAGCTGCCGATATGTTAAAAGAAAAATCGGAGATAGAAAGAATTCAGATGAATGTCATATTACAGGAAAATGTAGAAAAAGAAAATGGGAGAATAAAAATATATTCGTTTTTAACATTTTCAATAACAATCTTATCACTTGTAATGACAATTTTAACATTTATAAATAATATTAGTTTAGAAAAAAATAAAAAAACTCTTACGGGAGCGGGAACAACTTTAGTGTTAATAACAATAGTAGCATCTGTGGCGATTTTAGGTTATGCTATATTGACGATTGGAGAAATTATACAGTTTGAGAAGAAAACAAAATATGTAAGAGCATTAGCCTATCTGAGAATGTTGGAACAAAATGAATTTTATAATAAAACAACAGAACAAACAGAGGTATCAGATTCAAAGAATCAAGTAGAGTCAGACAAAAACTTGGTAAATGGTGAGCATCAGATACCGTATACTACTATTTATAATAATCATAACGAAAGTTGTTCTAATTTACACGATACTACAGGGCGAAACAATATATACTGTCAACAACAAGCTATTACGGAATCAGAAGACGAAGAAGCTATGACATTATTGGGAAAAATGAGGGATGCAGCGCCTGAAGAATAGGAAGGTGAGATTCAAGACTCAAAGCGTCAGATATTATTAGAATTTTCTTACAATTGAAAATAAAGGTGTCAGGTGTTCTTACGTTTAAGGAACAAAGATAGCTGGAACGATCATCAATAGATAAAATATAATATAATGGACAGTTTGCAGATGGATCACGTGTGTATTCTAATCAGTGTTGCGGTTGAGGGGATGCAGTATTGGTCCAGGATTGGGAGAGCGGAGGAGAATTCTGAGGAAGCGAAACAGAGGATCCTTCTCTCGAAAGACAGGAGGATTTTATAGGTAATGTAAAGGTAGCAGATGCTTATAAAGATCGATTATTTCGGATGATCTTTAATGACAAAGAGAAATTATTAGAATTTTATAATGCGATGAATGGGTCGGAGTATAAAGATGCCAGGATGGAATTGCTTGAAAAATCAGTCAGGAAAAAATTAAAAAAGGGATATTCGAAAGAAAAGATTGCGGATTCTCTTGAAATTGATTCGGGTACTGTTGAAACGATTATCTCTGCAATAACCATATCAAAATAATATTGAATTTGTGCTGGATTTTTGGAAACTTATATGCTACTCTTTTAATAAGGTGGTTTACAACCAGATCCTGAAAATTGTAACAGACGCGCTAACGTTTAGTCTGTCACAGTTGGCTGTCAGTAATAACCCTGGTATATTCAGATTATGATATTGGCGTTGGGATGGGCAAAACATTAGAAATTGCTCTGTCAAACTTAGTATCCGTGGTAAAGGTACGGAGATAAGGATGATGGAGCTTTTTTGATTTTAAAAAAGTGTTGGATCTAGGAAATTGGAACCGGGCGTATTCTATAAAACGAAGCAGAGGATGAATATGGATATTAAATCTTTAATGAACAACCCCTATGCATGGGTAATATTGTCTATGTGTACGATTATGTCGTTTGTTTTTGGAATCTACACATGGCTTGCAGGGAAAAGGAAAAAAGAATTTTCATATATAAGTAACTCCCACAAAATCATCGAAAAAGGGAACAGTCGTATACCGCAGCTGGAACTGAAATACGAAGGCAGGGATATTGATAATCTGACGATAACAAATTATGTCATATGGAATACTGGGAATGAAGTGATAAATTTTTCTGATATGGTAGCGGAAAAAGAACTGAAAATATACTCATCTAATACAGCAAACACGATTATCTTAGATGCAAGAATTATTGAGGAAACAGAAGAAACAAATAAGTTTGAAATAATGCAGTATAAAGATGAATTCGTAAAAATAGGATTCGATTATGCAGATCCACAGGATGGTATTGTAGTCCAGGTTATACATACCGGAAGTGCAGCAGATTTGGAGATCGGTTGTAAGATAAAAGGTGGGAAACAGATAAAAAAATTAACTGGCAGGAAATACGATTTAAAACCAAGAAAAATGAAAATGTATGTAGCAATAATTGAAGCAATCGTTTGCACTATTATGCTTATTTTCGAATGGCTGATTGCATGGGATATTATTCCTGTGAACAGAGTTAATTTGAGTGAGTATATAAATGAGGATACATTGAATAAAATTGGGTCGGTTATTGTGACTGTTCTATATGTGATTGCGATGGGCGTAACATATAACGATATGAAGAAAAAATATTATATCAATATTCCGAAACAATTACGTGAGTCTATGGAAGATAGCGGATTTGAAAAATAACAAACATGATGATATGAGGGGGATATAAATGGATAAAGAATTAATTTGTAAAGAGTATGAAATGCTTCATGGGGAGATAGAAAAGAAAATAGAATTGCAAAATAATCTGTTGATCTTTATGGTAACAGCGACAGGGACCATTATTACAATAGCTGTACAAAGCAAGAATTTATTGCTGTATTTATTTCCATTTTTTATTATCATTCCGACTATGAACAGAATCACATATTATAGAAAAGCAATAGCGAGGATATCAGCATATATGATAGTCTTTTTAGAACCAAAGTTAAATGGAATATCATGGGAAACATGTAATCTTCAATTGAACAGAAAACATTATGAGGATAAAAGAAAAATTAAACTGGATTATTATGAATGTCCACTATTGAGTGTGATTTGCTATTTCTTGTACTTGTATGAGTGTAAAGCGTATCAGTTGAGAAACTTTAAGGATCTTGTGAAAATGGCAGGTCCGGTATTTTTGATTGCTATAGTTATATATTTGACGTATAGAATTAACGAATTTACTATAGACCGTGAAGCCATGATTGATTCCTGGAAGAAAATAGAAACGATTGAGAAAAGAGGTAAAAAATGAATAAGCAAATTGATTTTAGTAGGGGAAAAATTACATATTATTCGTTGGCTTGGTTAGTGGTGCTTCTTGTAATAGGTGGTCTTGCTATTTACCGCAGTAGATGATAAAATCAAAGCATAATAGGTGAGTTGTATCAAACAGCTTCAGAAAGGAGTCTGAGAGGCATGGGAAGATTTGTAAACCCTGATAATAGTGCGTTTCAGGTCGCTCTAAATTCTAAAATCTACGTTGACAAAACGGGTCTGATTGAATACACAAACAGCGTTCTGGATACGACAGATGCTTATATTTGCAATAGTCGACCGCGCCGGTTCGGAAAGTCTTATGCAGCTAATATGCTTGCGGCTTATTATAGCAAAGGTGCAGATTCAGAGAAAATGTTCTCTGGTTTGGAAATCAGCAAAGATGTAAACTTTAAGAAGCATCTGAATAAATATGATTTGATTCATATCGATATACAGTGGTTTTTGGCAAACTGTGTTGAAGCAGACAATGTGGTTGATTTTGTCACTAACTCAGTTTTGGGCGAATTGCGTGCGATTTATCCGGAAGCATTGCCACCAGAGGTATCTCGTTTGCCAGATGCGCTCTCAAGAATCAAAGATAGAACAGGGCAGAAGTTCATTGTTATCATTGATGAGTGGGATGTCCTTATCAGAGATGTGGCGACGGATAATAAAGTGCAAGACGACTATATTACTTTCCTGCGAGGACTGTTTAAGGGAACAGAACCTACAAAGTATATCCAGCTTGCATACCTTACTGGTATCCTTCCCGTCAAAAAAGAAAAAACTCAGTCGGCATTAAATAATTTTGATGAATTTACGATGTTGAGCGCAAGCGAACTGGCACCGTACATTGGCTTTACTGAGGATGAAGTTGAAAAGTTGGCGGAAGAATATCATCGGGACTTTGATGAAGTAAAACGATGGTATGATGGATATCTTTTGAAGGACTATCAGGTTTATAATCCAAGAGCAGTTGTCAGTGTAATGCTGAGAGGCGAATTTAGGAGTTATTGGTCTGAGACGGCTTCTTATGATGCGATTGTTCCACTGATCAATATGAATTATGATGGTCTGAAGACCGCTATCATTGAGATGCTTTCTGGTGCAGAAGTAAGAGTGAACACAGCAACCTTTAAGAATGATACGGTAAATATCAGGAGTAAGGATGATGTGCTAACCTATATGATTCATCTTGGCTATCTTGGCTATAATGAAATCAGAAAGACAGCTTTTGTGCCAAATGAAGAAATTCGTCAAGAACTGACAACAGCGGTCGAAAGCAAAACTTGGAATGAAATGTTGACTTTCCAGCAAGAATCTGAAAGATTGCTCGATGCTACATTGGACATGGATGGCGTAGAGGTTGCTGCACAAATTGAGAAAATTCACAATGAATATGTATCGGTTATCCAGTATCATAATGAAAATTCGCTGAGTAGTGTGCTGGCAATTGCATATCTAAGTGCAATGCAGTATTATTTCAAACCGATTCGTGAATTGCCGACAGGACGGGGATTTGCTGACTTCGTATTTTTGCCAAAGCCAGAGTACAAAAATGATTATCCGGCATTGATTGTAGAGCTGAAATGGAACCAGAAAGTACAAACTGCAATGACGCAGATTAAGGACAAAAAGTACCCATCTTCGATTTTAAACTATACTGGTGAAATACTGCTTGTAGGGATTAATTATGATAAAAACAGCAAAGAACATCAGTGTTTAATTGAAAAATACAAGAAGGCTTGACCTTCTATGCCACTGACCTGCTGCACACGGTAGGCCGGGGATAAGAAACTTGATGATATGCTTGACAATTTTGGAAGATGAGGTATAATATAGCAAAATACAACCACTGGTAGTTATGGAGGTACTATATGAATAAGGTTTATACATATAGGACTTCCGGTGGTAAGAATCTTTTAAGTAAGCTTTCGAGTGATGTAAAACCTGTTGTCTTGACTGTTCTGGAGGGAATGCAAAGGGATGGGGTGGAGAATTTTTTGTCAAAACCAATTGATAAAAACAGTACGCCAAAATTATACGAAATTCGCAAGAAAAGTGTTCGTATTTTTTATTATAGGGATTCGGATAATTCCATTAATATAACCTACATAACGGAGCATAAACAAAAGAATAAAACAGAAAAACAGGATAAACACACGGCTGTCGAGAGAGTGAAAAGGATGTTAAATCAGCCTGAAATTTATAAAGAGCTTATTTAATTTAGAATTACCACTGGAATCTGAGGGATTTAATATCCCTCAGATAAAGTCCTAAAAGTATTTATATAGTTTCTGGGCAACTGCTATAATAATGAAAGGAGAGTAAAAGAGCATGATATGGAGAATAAAATTGCGATCAGATGTGTATTATGATAAGAATGGCTAATTATTTACATAGTACAGTTTATCTGGCAAAAGGAAACATCGATATGGGTGTATTAGAAGAATTAAAAAAAGAGATCACATCTGATTCACAGTTACAAAAGCAATATGAAATAGAGAAGGAAATTTATGATATTGCTGTATGTTTGAGAAAGATCCGAAAAGAAAAAAAGATGACACAAAAAGATATTGCAAAAAAGACAGGTTTATCACAACAGATGGTTTCAAAAATTGAATCTTATAATGGCAATCCGTCTATTGAATCATTTGTCAAATATTGTGATGGCATAGGAATTAACCTGTTGAAGCTATTATCAAATTATCAATACTGATCATAATGGTGTTCATAAATCTGAATATGTGAAAATAATAGCAGAAAGGAGAACTATAAAAGCGCAAAACAGATTTGTGACAAACAGTAGAAAATCAGTAAGAGAACAGGACACTTCGGGATAGAGATATCGTGGGTGTCCTGTTTTGATTGGAAAAGTGTAATGATATTGTGGCTTGTTGTCATCGTGAATATTTGTTATAATTTTAAAGTAGATCAAGAGAGGTCAGGTGGTTAGGATGGATATTGCAAAACAAATTATTGATCAGAGAGTGAACAAGATCCTGAATGATAATCCGGAATTGTTTTCTGATGTTGATCAGGAACGCAAAAGATCAAAAGCATTTCTTTTACTTGGAGTGGCTGCGTATCTAGATATAGATATTGCAGAGGCAGTACAGTTTATAACAGATGGCGGAAATGATGGTGGCTTTGATGCTGCGTATATTGCAGAAGCACAGGACTCTCAATTAAATGTTGTATTGTTTCAGTCGAAATATTCCAGAAAACTTGAGAATGAAAGTAATTTTCCTGCAAATGCAGTGGAAAAAGCTGTAAATACAGTGAAATGTGTTTTTGATCCGGAAGCAACGATACAATTAAATGAAAAAAGCCGTGAGAAAGTTGATGAAATTCGTTCTTTTATCTTAGATGGTCATATTCCGTATGTTACATTCGTTATGTTAAATAATGGGTTGAAGTGGAATCAGGATGGTCAAAATCATATTGATAATGCTTTTGCACGCCAGGAGCAAGTTCATTTTGTGCATTTTTCGCACAAAAATATTATGGAATATATTAACCGAAGCGTTCCAATAAAAACTCAATTGAATTTTTCCGGGAAAGCAATTCAGGAAGACTTTAACTATAAAAGAGTTATTTTAGGAAGAGTTTCCGTTCGGGAAATTTATAATCTTATGGAAGAATTTGGGGATCGACTTCTTGAAAAAAACATTCGTCATTATTTGGGTGTAAATACAATTAATGAGAAAATAGGAACAACCTTATTAAGCGAAGAAAAAAGACAAAATTTCTTTTTCTTTAATAATGGTATTACAATGATTTGTGAAAAATTTAGCTATAATGGTTTGCAGGATCGAAATTGGAATGTAAAAATAGATAAGTTGCAAATTATCAATGGTGGACAGACATGTAAAACAATTTATCAAACATTGGAAGAAAATCCGAATGTTGATTTTTCTCAAGTATATATTTTGGTGCGCTTATACGAGGTAAATGATGACGAAGATATAATTCAGGATATTACGTATGCTACCAATAGCCAAAATCCAGTGGATTTTCGTGACTTAAAATCAAATGATGAAATTCAGAAATTATTGGAGATAAGTGCCAACGATTTGGGATATATTTATAAACGGAAAAGAGATAATCACGGAAATACGAATGTAATTCCGTCAACAGTTGCAGCTGAGGCGGTTTTTGCGGTTTGGAGAGGAAAGCCGCATCTTGCTAAATATAAAAGAAACGAATTTTTTGATCAATATTATGATGAGATTTTTTCAAATCTCAATGCTGCGCAGATGATTATTGCTGTAATTATTTTCCGATATTGTGACAGCAGTAGAAAACGTGTAAGTAATGATGCTGAAATACAGTCTCAAAGACCATTCAGTCAGTATTTTTTGGCTTATATGGTCGGAAAACGTTTGCTGAAAACTTTAAATATCAAACTTGAAAAATTAACACATGAGAATTTTACACAAGTAAAATCCTGTTTGGAAGAGAAAATAGAAGAGTTTTATCAAGAAGCGGAAACGCAGTTAATTGAGATTTTGAAATTGTATTTTAACAAGGATAGCTTAAAAGAGATTGATGGTCGAACAATGGCCGCAGTTTTTCGACGGTTTGATATATTATTGCAATTTTTAGATACAAGCATATCGTAAATTAGATAAACGATATTTTATGGAATAGTGTTTTGCAGGAAAAAACGGATTTGAATTTATGAAGTGAACAGGACATTTTAAGATAGAGATATCTTGGGTGTCCTGTTTTGCTTAGAGCACGAGAATAAATGTCGATAAGTGTCGAACAATTGAAAAAGAATATAAGATTCCAGCACCGATATAACATGCCTTCTTTCAGAGATCCGCAGTTTGAGCGAATAAGAAAATATTTGGAAAATGATGAACTTTAGATAGCCAATGCAGCCAGGTATTAGGGAAAGATAAAGGACGATTATTGCCATTTGGCATGTTGAATGGTAATATTAAAATATCTTATGAAAAATGTGGATTATTATATTGACTGGAAAAGAGAAAAGAATATGTGGGAAAAAACAATAAGAGGATTAAAAAATCCTAAAAAACGAATAAGAGTTTCATTGCTCATCTTATACGATATCCTGGTAATAGGAATATCGGAATATATGGCACTTTTGATACGGTTTGAATTTCGCCCGGGAATGATTAAAAAAGTATTTCTGGAATCGATGATTCAATATACACCGGTGAATATTGGGTGTACATTGGTAATATTTGCGTTGTTTAGTTTATACGAAAGTCTCTGGCGTTACGCCAGTGTGACAGAACTTTTAAATCTTACGCTGGCATGTATTGTGTCGTCCATGTTGCAGTTGGTAGGAATGTATATGATGGGATATCATCTTCCAAGATCTTATTATATTCTCTATCTGCTGATTTTACTTCCACTGATGATGGCGGGAAGGTTTTCGTATCGACTGCTCCGAATTTTTAAACAGAGAGTATATACAGATCGTCTGGAAAAACCGATTATTACAATGGTAATCGGAGCTGGGGATGCAGGAACTCTGATTATTAAAGAACTGCAGTCCAGTTATCATCTGAGCAACAAAGTAGTCTGTATTATTGATGATAATCCGCAGAAAAAGAATACAAAATTGCTCGGTATTCCGATTGTCGGAGGCAGGGAAGAAATCCTGAATGCGGTAAAGCATTATAAAGTGCAGGAAATTATCATGGCGATTCCAACCATGCATCCAAAAGATAAAAAAGAACTGCTGGAATGCTGCAAGGACAGCGGCTGTAAGCTAAGAATTCTTCCGGGAGTTTATCAGTTAATTAATGAAGAGGTCAGTATCGCGAAGCTGCGGGAAGTTGAGATTGAGGATCTTCTGGGAAGAGATCCGGTGGAGACAAACCTGGAATCTGTATTACAATATGTACAGAATAAAAGAGTATTGATTACCGGCGGAGGTGGTTCTATTGGAAGTGAACTCTGCCGACAGATTGCTGCGCATCATCCGGCGCTGCTGATAGTTGTGGATATTTATGAAAATTCAGTATATGATATTCAGCAGGAACTGAAGAGAGATTACCCGGAGCTGAATCTGGTAGTCCTGATCGGATCAGTAAGAAATACTCACAGAATAAACAGTATTTTTGAAAAGTATCATCCGGAACTGGTGTATCATGCAGCGGCTCATAAACATGTGCCGTTGATGGAAAGCAGTCCCAATGAGGCAATCAAAAATAATGTGTTTGGAACACTGAATACGGCAAAGGCGGCATCAGAAAATGGATGCAGACGTTTTATACTGATATCTACAGATAAAGCGGTCAATCCCACAAATATTATGGGAGCCTCTAAAAGAATCTGTGAGATGATCATACAGACATTGAATATGACCAGCAAAACAGAATTTGTTGCTGTTCGTTTTGGAAATGTGTTAGGAAGTAACGGAAGTGTGATTCCACTGTTTCGAAAGCAGATAGAGGAGGGCGGACCCGTTACAGTGACAGATAAAAATATTATCCGATATTTTATGACGATTCCGGAGGCAGTATCTCTGGTATTACAGGCTGGAGCGTATGCTAAGGGTGGAGAGATTTTTGTGCTGGATATGGGTGAACCTATGCGGATAGATGATCTGGCACGAAATTTGATAAAATTGTCTGGACTCAAACCAGATGAAGATATTAAGATTGAATATACAGGACTTCGCCCGGGAGAAAAATTGTACGAAGAACTTCTGATGGCAGAAGAAGGGTTACAAAAAACAGCGCATGAAAAGATATTCATTGGAAAGCCTCTGGAATTTGACCGGGAAGAATTTTTGAAACAGTTGCAGGAGTTGAAAAAAGAGGCTTATCAGGATGGAGAACATATTCGGGAATCTGTAAGGGCAATCGTGAGTACATACAGATATCAGTAAAAAATAAAATGCAAAATAATGAAGATCTTATATCTATCCGATTTTATGGAAATTTGGTCTGATAAAAGTGCCGGAACAGACAGAAAAACAGATGAAAGCGTTGGAAGATGAAGATGTACAGGCTGATCAGGAAAGGTTTTGAATAAATTGCTTGACAAAAGAAGAAAGTTATTACAAAATAGTAATGCGTAATTTTCCACGGGTTTATTATGTTTACTTGTGGTGTTGAAAAATAGTA
>ENA-OPXH01001841-OPXH01001841.1-human-gut-metagenome-genome-assembly--contig:-NODE-1841-length-13230-cov-3.200759_pt1 | contig 13230 bp, 10 predicted proteins | sample MGYA00241521_ERZ502034 | MGnify/ENA primary metagenome ERZ502034 (study PRJEB25962, sample SAMEA2042103) | human gut metagenome | biome: human gut; feature: human-associated habitat; material: faeces... | reverse complement strand
TCCGGGAAATATGGGTACGATCGTGCGGACTGCAGAAGGCGCAGGTGTAACAGGTGTGATCATGAGCCGTGACTGTGTGGATATTTACAATCCGAAAACAATCCGTTCAACGATGGGTTCTATTTACCGGATGCCGTTTTATTATGCGGAAGATATCCTGAAGGCAATCCGCAAGATCAAAGATGCCGGGATTAAAGTATACGCGGCGCATCTGGACGGGGAGAAGTCTTATGATGAAGAAGATTATGCTTTCTCCTGTGCATTCCTGATTGGAAATGAGGGGAACGGGCTACGTGAAGAAACCTCGAAAATGGCAGATCACTATATCATTATTCCGATGAGCGGAGAGGTGGAGTCGTTAAATGCCGCAATAGCCGCTTCGGTATTGATGTTTGAAGTGAAGAGACAGAGAAGAAATACAGAGAAAAATTCATAAAATCATAAGGAAGTCAGTAGACAGTTAGAATTGCGTTATCGGAGAAAATATAGTAAGATAATGATACCAGAGACAAAAAGTCCGGCATCCACATGAGTTTACTCATAAGTGGATGCAAGACTTTGGGGCTCGCCCCTATATGCGAATATCGGACAGATTGAGGGAGTGCGAAGCACGGAGCAAAGTGAGGAATATTTATGCAGACTGTATACTGGCTTATATTATTTGTAATATTATTAATTATCGAGATCTTGACTATGGGACTTACGACAATCTGGTTTGCCGGCGGAGCGCTGGTGGCATTTGTGAGCGGAGTGATCGGCTTCGGTCTGCCTGTGCAGGTTGTTGCATTTCTCATAGTTTCTGTTATATTACTGGTGCTTACAAGACCACTTGCCGTGAAGTATTTTAATAAAGAGCGGCAGAAGACGAACGCTGAGAGTCTTATTGGGGAACAGGCACTGGTGACAGAAGATATTGATACACTGCAGGCAGCAGGGCATGTAGAAATCCGTGGACAGGAATGGTCGGCGAAGACAGACGAACCGGATGGAAAGATCGCAAAAGATACGATCGTTGTAGTGGAAGGTATCCAAGGTGTGAAGCTTATTGTCAGAGAGAGAAGAAAAGAGGAGGAGTAAAGAAGATGCCATTAAATACGATTTTTTTAGCAATATTAATATTGATTGTTGTGATGCTTATTATATCCTGTGTGAAGATTGTCAGACAGGCAGAGGCACTTGTAATCGAAAGACTGGGGGCTTATCAGGCAACATGGAGTACGGGACTTCATTTTAAAGTTCCGATTTTTGACCGTGTGGCAAGACGTGTTGATCTGAAAGAACAGGTTGTAGATTTTGCGCCACAGCCGGTTATTACAAAAGATAATGTAACGATGCGGATCGATACAGTTGTGTTTTATCAGATCACAGATCCGAAGATGTTCTGTTATGGAGTTGCCAATCCGATCATGGCGATTGAGAATCTGACAGCAACGACACTTCGTAATATTATCGGTGATCTGGAACTTGACCAGACATTGACTTCCAGAGAGACGATCAATACGAAGATGCGTGCTTCCCTGGATGTGGCAACAGATCCATGGGGAATTAAAGTAAACCGTGTAGAGCTGAAAAATATCATACCACCTGCAGCTATTCAGGACGCAATGGAGAAACAGATGAAAGCAGAGCGTGAGAGACGTGAAGCAATCCTGCGTGCAGAAGGTGAGAAGAAGTCAACAATTCTGGTAGCAGAAGGTCATAAAGAATCGGCAATCCTTGATGCGGAAGCAGAGAAACAGGCAGCAATCCTGAAAGCAGAGGCACAGAAGGAAGCAATGATCCGTGAAGCAGAAGGTGAAGCAGAAGCAATCTTAAAGGTGCAGCAGGCGAATGCAGACGGTATTCGTTTCCTGAAAGAAGCAGGAGCAGATGAAGCCGTGCTGACAATGAAGAGCCTGGAAGCATTTGAGAAGGCAGCGGACGGAAAAGCAACCAAGATTATTATTCCATCCGAGATCCAGGGCATGGCAGGACTGGTGAAGTCCATGACAGAGATTGGTGGAAAAGATAAATAAAATAAACAACGGCCAAAAAGGCTGACTGGACAATAAGGAAAGAAGGACACGAAGGATGAACCTAAAAGGCAGACATTTTTTAACACTGAAAGATTTTACAAAGGAAGAGATTACCTACATGCTGGATCTGGCAGCAGATCTGAAAGATAAGAAGAAAAAAGGAATTCCGGTAGATAAATACAGAGGCATGAATGTTGCGCTTATTTTTGAAAAGACAAGTACAAGAACCAGATGTTCTTTTGAAGTGGCGGCACATGACATGGGAATGGGAACCACTTATCTGGATCCAAGTGGATCCCAGATTGGCAAGAAAGAGAGTATTGAAGATACAGCAAGAGTACTCGGAAGAATGTTTGATGGTATCGAATATCGTGGATTCGGTCAGGAACGTGTAGAAGAACTGGCAAAACATGCAGGTGTGCCGGTATGGAATGGCCTGACAAATGAGTATCATCCGACACAGATGCTGGCAGATCTGCTGACGATCCGTGAGCATTTTGGAACACTGGAGAATATCCATCTTGTATACATGGGCGATGCAAGGTATAACATGGGTAACTCTCTGATGATTGCGTGTGCGAAGATGGGAATGCATTTTACAGCATGTACTTCTGAAAAATATTTCCCGGATGCAGAGCTTGTTGAAACATGCAGAGGCTATGCAAAAGAAAGCGGCGGAACCATTACTTTGACAGAGGATGTAAAAGCCGGAACCAAAGGTGCAGATGTTATTTATACAGACGTGTGGGTATCTATGGGTGAACCGGATGAAGTATGGGCAGAGAGAATCAAAGAACTGTCACCATATAAAGTTACGAAGGAAGTAATGGATAATGCCGGAGAGAAAGCAATCTTCCTGCACTGCCTGCCTGCATTCCATGATCTGAAGACCAAAATCGGTAAAGAAATCTATGAAAAATACGGTCTTACAGATATGGAAGTAACAGATGAAGTATTTGAATCTTCACAGTCCAAGGTATTCGATGAGGCAGAGAACCGTATGCATACGATCAAAGCGGTTATGGTTGCAACACTTGGTGAGAGATAGAAAGTCGGAGCGATAAGATGAAAGCAGAGATTTTACGACTGCTGAAAGAGAGCAGCTCTTATATATCCGGGCAGCAGCTTTGTGATCATTTTCAGGTGTCAAGGACTGCAGTCTGGAAAGTAATGGAACAGTTAAAAAAAGAAGGTTACACAATTGAGGCGGTACGCAATAAAGGCTACCGCCTTCTGGATAGTCCGGATGTTTTGTCAAAAGCAGAAATTGAAAGTCTGGTTACGACAAAATGGGCGGGCAGACAGGTTGTTTACTACGACGAGACGGATTCCACGAATAATCAGGCGAAAGCGGCGGGTGAGAAAGGTGAAGTACACGGTACACTGTTTGTCGCAGATCGACAGACTGCCGGTAAAGGAAGACGCGGACGCGGCTGGGAGTCACCGTCTGGGAACAGTGTTTCCATGACTATTTTATTAAGACCGGAGATACCGCCGGTGAAAGCACCGATGCTGACACTTGTAATGGCGCTTGCGGTAGCAGATGGAATCAGGGATGCGCTTGGTGTGGACGCGGGAATCAAGTGGCCGAATGACATCGTACTGAATAAGAAGAAAATCTGCGGAATCCTGACGGAGATGAGTACGGAAATTGATTATATCAATTATGTTGTGATCGGAGTCGGGATCAACGTCAATCAGGAAACATTTCCGGATGAGATCAAAGAGACGGCAACATCTTTGAAGGTGGAGACGGGTAAGCCTGTAAAGCGTGCCGGAGTTATTGCGACGGTTATGGAAAGATTTGAACAATATTATGAACAGTTTGTGCAGCGGGAAGATTTGTCCGGAATCCGGGAGGCATATGAAGCGTGTCTGGTTAATCGTGACCGGGATGTGCGGGTATTGGATCCGGCGGGAGCATATGAAGCACACGCAAAAGGAATTAACGATACCGGTGAGCTGATCGTAGTTCTGCCGGATGGCACTGAGCGTGAAATCTATGCCGGAGAAGTGTCTGTGCGAGGAATCTACGGATATGTATAGACAGCCGGGACAAACTGTTGTAAAATAGCGGAGGTATTATGTACGAAGAGAAAATCGTCCTTTGTGGGGCAAATTCTTATGAAGAAAAATATTATCTGAATCCTGATTTTTCAGGACTACCGGATCATATCAAAGACGAACTGAAAATCATGTGTGTGTTATATGTACACGACGTAGGTGGCATACTGACACTGGTCTATGAAGAAAACGGAGAGCTGTGTTTTGAAGTGACATCTGAAGAGGGAGATCCGATGTTTGATGATATTGGAAGCCAGTTGAAAATCAAACAGCTTCAGAGAGAAAAACAGGAATTACTGCAGTCGCTGCAGTTATATTACAAAGTGTTCTTCCTGGGAGAAGAGCTGTAGGAGGAAAATATGTTATTAGTTATAGATGCGGGAAATACAAACATTACACTCGGCATTTTTTCGGAAGACAAGATCTCCGGTACTTTCCGTATGAAGGCAAAACAGCCGCGTACATCAGATGAATATGGAATCACATTGCGTGAATTGGTGGAAAGACATGGAATTGAAGGCGAACAGATTACAGACGTAATTATCGCCTCTGTAGTTCCGGATATCATGCATTCTTTAGGAAGCGCAATTATTAAATATTTTGGCGTAAAACCGATGGTCGTTTCAGCAGGAATTAAGACCGGAATCCGTATCGTTACAGAGAATCCGAGACAGGTAGGGGCTGATCGTATCGTGGATGCGGTTGCAGCATATACATTATTTGGAGGACCTGTTATTGTTGTAGATTTTGGAACAGCGACAACGTATGATATTGTCGGAGCAGATGGCACATTTGAAGCAGGTGTGATTGCTCCGGGAATCCGCACTTCCGCGCAGGCATTGTGGGGTGAGGCAGATATGCTGCCGGCGATCGAGATTAAGAAACCGGCATCTATTTTGGCGAAAGAGACGATTTCGGCAATGCAGGGCGGTCTGGTCTACGGACAGATCGGACAGACAGAATATATCATCAATCAGTTGAAAAAAGAGTCTGGTTATGAGAATGCAAAAGTCGTTGCGACCGGAGGACTTGGAAAAATCATTGCTGCAGAGACAGATACGATTGATGTGTATGATCCTCAGCTGACTTTAAAAGGACTTCATATTATTTATCAAAAGAACAGGAAACGTTAAGCATGAAGATTGGAGAAGTAAAGCTTGAAAATCCATATATCCTCGCACCAATGGCGGGGGTTACAGACCTGCCCTTCCGTTTGCTCTGCAAAGAGCAGGGGGCAGGGCTTTTATGTATGGAGATGATCAGTGCAAAAGCACTGCAATATAAGAATAAAAATACAAAGACTTTATTGGCGATTCATCCGGAAGAATATCCGGTTTCATTGCAACTGTTCGGATCGGAGCCGGATATCATCAGTGAGATCGCGAAAATGATTGAACCACTTCCATTTCAGATCCTGGATATCAATATGGGCTGCCCGGTACCGAAGATCGTGAAGAACGGAGAAGGTTCTGCACTTATGTTAAGACCGGAGCTTGTCTATGAGATTGTGTCAAAGACGGCAAAAGCAATAAAGAAACCTGTGACAGTGAAGATCAGAAAAGGATTTGACGATGCGCATATTAATGCAGTGGAGATTGCAAAAGTTGCAGAAGAAGCAGGAGCAAAAGCAGTAGCCGTACATGGAAGAACAAGAGAGCAGTATTATTCCGGAAAAGCAGACTGGGATATTATAAGACAGGTTAAAGCAGCAGTGTCTATTCCGGTTATCGGAAACGGTGATATGACAACCGGAGAGCAGGCAATCCGGATGCGGGAAGAAACCGGCTGTGATGGCGTAATGATCGGACGAGGCGCCCAGGGAAATCCGTGGATTTTCAGAGAACTTCTGGAATACGAAAAGACTGGAAAACTGCCGGAACGTCCTTCGCCGGAAGTGATTCGCGAGACAATGCTAAGACATGCGAGACTTCAGATGGAGTACAAGGGTGACTTTATCGGTATCCGCGAGATGCGAAAACACGTTGCTTGGTATACGAAAGGAATGAAAGGCTCATCCAAATTAAGAGATGAAATCAACCGGACAGAATCTTACGAAGAATTGGAAGCACTTCTTTATGAGAAGATCAAATAACGATAGCTACTTTATTACACCGCATTGATAGTGTGGTAAATATATACAAAAATCCTCCTGAAAATTATTGCTTTTCGAAGCGATTGTTTAAAAATTAACAAATATGTTAAAAAAATACCAAAAGTAATTGACAAAATATTAACGAACATGTATAGTATGAAACATAGAAAGAAATCACATACACCATTTACAGGAGGATCAGAAGATGGCAAAGAAAAAAGAGACAGTACCAACAATCATTGATAGCGTGGAAACTCTTGAAGCAAAAATGAAAGCGATGAGAGAAGCACAGAAGATCTTTGCTACATACACGCAGGAACAAGTTGATAAGATTTTCTTCGAAGCAGCAATGGCAGCCAATAAGATGCGTATCCCTCTTGCGAAACAGGCAGTCGAAGAAACAGGTCGTGGAATCGTTGAAGATAAGGTTATTAAAAACCATTACGCAGCAGAATATATTTATAACGCATACAAGAATACAAAAACCTGTGGCGTGATCGAAGAAGATAAAGCATATGGAATTAAGAAGATTGCAGAACCAATCGGACTGGTTGCGGCAGTTATTCCTACAACAAACCCGACATCAACAGCAATTTTCAAAACACTGATCTGCTTGAAGACAAGAAATGCAATCATCATTAGTCCACATCCGGCAGCTAAGGCATCTACAATTGCAGCAGCAAAAGTTGTTCTGGATGCGGCAGTGAAAGCAGGAGCACCGGAAGGAATCATCGGATGGATCGATACACCTTCACTGGAGCTGACGAATACCGTTATGAGAGATGCAGATATTATTCTTGCAACCGGCGGACCTGGAATGGTAAAAGCAGCATATTCTTCCGGCAAACCGGCACTCGGAGTTGGAGCTGGTAATACACCGGTTATTATTGATGACACAGCAGATGTGAGGATGGCAGTAAACTCCATCATTCATTCTAAGACATTTGATAATGGTATGATCTGTGCATCTGAGCAGTCTGTAACTGTACTGGACAGCATTTATGATGAAGTAAAGAAAGAATTTGCATACCGTGGATGTTATTTCCTGAAACCAGGCGAAGAGCTTGATAAAGTTCGTAAGACAATCATCATCAACGGCGCATTGAACAATAAGATCCCTGGAAAGTCTGCTTACGAGATTGCAAAACTGGCAGGTGTAAAAGTTCCGGAAAATACAAAGATCCTGATCGGTGAAGTAGAATCTGTTGATATTTCAGAAGAATTTGCACACGAGAAATTATCTCCGGTACTCGCAATGTACAGAGCAAAGACATTTGATGAGGCACTTGGAAAAGCAGCTCAGCTTGTAGCTGACGGTGGATATGGACATACAGCTTCTTTATATGTGCATCCGGCACAGACAGAAAAGATTGCAAAGCATGCAGCAGCAATGAAGACATGCCGAATTCTTATTAATACACCATCTTCACACGGTGGAATCGGTGATCTGTATAACTTCAAACTTGCTCCGTCCCTCACACTTGGATGTGGTTCATGGGGTGGAAACTCTGTATCAGAGAACGTAGGCGTAAAACATTTGATCAACATTAAGACGGTAGCTGAGAGGAGAGAGAACATGCTGTGGTTCAGAACACCTGAGAAAGTATACTTTAAGAAAGGCTGTATGCCGGTAGCACTGGATGAACTTGGAACCGTAATGCATAAGAAAAAGGCATTTATCGTAACCGACAGCTTCTTATATAAAAATGGATATGTAAAACCGATTGAAGAGAAACTGGATGAGATGGGAATTCAGCACACATGCTTCTATGAAGTAGCACCGGATCCGACATTACAGTGTGCACAGAAAGGTGCAGACCAGATGCGCGCATTTGAGCCGGATACAATCATCGCACTCGGTGGTGGATCTGCAATGGATGCCGGAAAGATTATGTGGGTGATGTACGAACATCCGGAAGCAAACTTTGAAGACATGGCAATGGATTTCATGGATATCCGTAAGAGAGTATTTACATTCCCGAAAATGGGAGAGAAGGCATATTTCGTAGCAATTCCTACATCTTCTGGAACAGGATCTGAGGTGACACCTTTCGCGATTATCACAGATGCAGAGACTGGTGTAAAATGGCCGATCGCTGACTACGAACTGCTTCCGAATATGGCAATCGTAGATGTTGACAATGCAATGACAGCCCCAAAAGGACTGACAAGTGCATCCGGTATTGATGTTATGACACATGCGATCGAGGCATATGTATCTATCATGGCAACAGATTACACGGATGGTCTTGCTATGAAAGCAGTGAAAATGGTATTTGAAAACCTGCCATCTGCTTATGAAAACGGAGCAAATGATCCGATTGCAAGAGAACATATGGCAAATGCTTCCTGCATGGCTGGTATGGCATTTGCAAATGCATTCCTTGGACTGAACCACTCAATGGCTCATAAATTAGGAGCGTTCCACCATCTGCCACACGGTGTCGCAAACGCAGTTATTTTAACAGAAGTTATGCGATATAATGCAGCAGAAGTACCGACAAAGATGGGAACATTTTCTCAGTACCAGTATCCACACGCACTTGCCCGCTATGCAGAGCTTGGACGTTTCGCAGGATGCCAGGGAAATACAGATGAAGAAGTATTTGAAAACTTCCTTGCAAAACTGGAAGTACTCAAAGAGAAGATCGGTATCAAGAAGACGATCAAAGACTATGGTATCGATGAGAAATACTTCCTTGATACATTAGATGAGATGACAGAGCAGGCATTTAACGATCAGTGTACAGCAGCTAACCCAAGATATCCACTGATGAAAGAAATCAAAGAAATGTATCTGAAATGCTACTATGGTAAATAAAACTGTAGTAAATAAGAACAAATAACGGTAGTCAGCCGGGATGTGAATTTTGTATGTGATTTCTATAAAATTCATATTCCGGCTTTCTTTACTTTTCAAGGCCGTGCTGTGTTGCTATAATTGACATATACCTGCCGCTGACCGGAGCGTCAGTTTCAAATGTAAGGCTGAGGGACAGCGCCAATTTTATGGCAGAAAGTCAACGCCGGTGAAGTCCTTTACATCCGCTACCGTTCCTGGCAAGAGGCGACTTCTTATGAACTATCTGTAAAGAAAACAGAGAAGAAGCTGGATACCACAAATTATGAGCACGCCAAAGCTGTGCGCAGTACAACAAAGGTGAGTCGGGATGTAAATTTTGTATGTGATTTCTATAAAATTTACATCTTGACTTTCTTTTTTTGATATGTTATAAATATGACATACATGGTGTGTAACTGAGTAAGCAGGCATTAACTGTGCATAAGTATTTTGATATTTATGTAGGGGTAATGTCTTTTTTTTGCTGTATATATGAAACTTTGTTTTTCTTGCATAAACCTCTCTGAAAAGATGCCCACTCGCGCGAAGCGGAGAATTCTCCTATATAAATGTTAAAAACGGATACACTATAACAAGAAACTAAAGGAGAAGAAAAACTATGAAAGACAAATTTTTCGGAGTTTTGCAGAGAGTAGGAAGATCCTTCATGCTTCCGATCGCAATTCTTCCGGTAGCGGGACTGCTGCTCGGGCTTGGTGGATCGTTCACCAATGAAACAATGTTGAAAACGTATGGACTGATGAAGATTATGGGACCGGGTACGGTGCTGAACTTGATCCTGCAGGTTATGAGTGCAGCCGGAAATATTATTTTCACGAATTTGCCGGTGATTTTTGCAATGGGTGTTGCAATCGGTATGGCAAAGAAAGAGAAAGAAGTTGCAGCACTTGCATCTGTAATCTCATTTTTTATCATGCACGCTTCCATCGGGGCGCTGATTACGGCAAACGGTGGAGCAGACGCGATGTTAGAAGGAGCAGTTGCAGATGTATGTGGAATCACTTCCCTGCAGATGGGTGTGTTCGGTGGAATTATCGTAGGACTTGGAGTTGCGGCGTTGCATAACCGCTTTTATAAGATCGAACTTCCGCAGGTGTTATCCTTCTTTGGCGGAACGAGATTTGTACCGATCATTTCCGGTCTGGTCTATGTAGGAGTCGGAATTTTAATGTTCTTTGTATGGCCGGTGATCCAGTCTGGTATTTACCACATCGGAGATCTTGTTTTGAAATCCGGATATGCAGGAACATGGGTTTACGGATTTATGGAGCGTCTTCTGATCCCGTTTGGATTGCATCACGTATTCTACCTTCCATTCTGGCAGACTGCTGTAGGTGGAACATTAGAGGTGGCTGGAAAAACTATCGAAGGTGCACAGAATATTTTCTTTGCACAGCTTGCAGATCCGTCTGTAAAACATTTTGCAGTATCTGCGACAAGATTTATGAGTGGAAAATTCCCACTTATGATCTTTGGATTGCCGGGAGCCGCGCTTGCAATGTATAAGACGGCAAAACCGGAAAAGAAGAAAGCAGTTGCAGGTTTATTATTATCCGCAGCCCTGACTTCTATGCTGACAGGAATTACAGAGCCACTGGAATTTACATTCTTATTTGTTGCACCGGTGCTGTATGGAATTCACTGTGTATTCGCAGGACTTGCTTATATGCTGATGCACGTTTTTAAAGTCGGTGTCGGAATGACATTCTCCGGTGGACTGATCGATATGTTCCTGTTTGGAATTTTACAGGGAAATGAAAAGACAAACTGGATCTGGATCGTGATCGTCGGAGTTGGATATTTTATCGTTTATTATTTCTTGTTTAGTTTCCTGATCAAGAAAATGGATTTGAAAACACCGGGACGTGACGATGTGGAAGAAGTAAAGCTTTATACGAGAGCAGATGTCAACGCAAGAAAAGAAGGTGCAGCAGCAAATCCAGAGGATGCAGTATCAGAAGGAATTCTTGTAGGACTTGGTGGAAAGAAAAATATTTCTGACGTAGACTGTTGTGCGACAAGACTTCGCTGCACAGTTTATAAACCGGAGCTTGTACAGGATAGCATTTTGAAAGCGACAGGAGCTTCCGGAGTGGTTCATAAAGGAAATGGAGTGCAGATCATTTACGGACCGAAAGTTACAGTGATCAAGTCAAACTTTGAAGACTATTTAGAAACAGCACCGGACGAAGAAATCGTTCCGCAGGCAGAAGAAGTTGCTGTAACAAAAGAAGAAAATACAACTGCAGAAAATGAAACAAAAGAAGTAAAAGAGACAATTATCGTGTCCAGTCCGATCACAGGTCTGGCAGCCGACCTGTCTACTGCACCGGATGAAGGATTTGCCGGACGCATGATGGGAGATGGAGCAGTTGTGACACCGGAAAATGCACAGATTGTTGCGCCGGAGGACGGAGAAGTCGTGTTTGTATTTGATACGAAACATGCAATTGGATTTTTAACTGACAGTGGCTTATCTTTATTGCTTCATATCGGAATTGATACAGTAAGCCTGAACGGTGAAGGCTTCCAGGTATTTGTAGAAAATGGACAGAAAGTGAAAAAGGGCGAAAAACTGATGGAAATTGATATTGATTTTCTGAAAGCACATGCCCCGTCTCTGTGTTCGCCGGTTCTTTGTACAGAACTGGACGATAATGACAAGGTAAGACTTCTGGCAGAAGGCGAGATCAAAGCAGGAGAGCCATTATTTGCAATAGACAGATATTAAGAAACCCGTTGGAGGATCCAACATTATATAAAGAAAAATGAAAAAAGGAGATTAAACAAATGAAAGAATTTATGTACACAGTAAAAGACGAACAGGGAATCCATGCAAGACCGGCAGGAATGCTTGCGAAAGAGGCAAAAAAATACGAAAGTAAGATTACGATTTACAAAGATGAAAAATCTGCAGAAGTTACAAGATTGATGGCTTTAATGGCACTGGGAATCAAATGCGGACAGGAAGTACGTGTGACAGCAGAAGGACCGGATGAAGAAGCGGCAGCAGATGGAATCAAAGCATTTTTGGAGGCAAATCTGTAAAAGTTTGCAGAATGCAAAAGAGTGGAAAATATCGTTGAGGTAAAAACTATGGCACAGGAATATAAAGGAAAACCGGTATTCAAGGGCATTGCCCTTGGACCGGTTACAGTCCTTAAAAAACAGGATGTACAGGTAAAAAGAGAAAAAGCAGGGGATCCGGAATCGGAGATTAAAAAAGTAGAAGAAGCAGTTGAGACATCGAAAAAACAGCTTCAGCATTTATATGAAAAAGCATTAAGTGAGGTTGGCGAAGCGAGTGCGGCAATTTTTGAAGTGCATCAGATGATGCTGGAAGATGAAGATTATCAGGATGCCATCCGCAATATGATCCGTACAGAAAGAGTCAGTGCTTCTTATGCCGTCGCAGTGACAGGTGATAATTTTGCAGAGATGTTTGCGGCAATGGATGATGATTACATGCAGGCAAGAGCTGCGGATGTCAAAGATATTTCTAATCGTCTGGTTGAGAATTTAAATGGAAACAGCATAGGAATGGAAGCAGGAGAGGAAGCATCTATTATTGTTGCAGATGATCTTACGCCGAGTGAGACCGTGCAGTTGGATAAGGAGAAAATTCTTGGATTTGTAACTGTACATGGCTCTTCCAATTCCCATACGGCAATTCTTGCGAGAATGATGAATATTCCGGCAATGATCGGAACAGAAATGGATCTGGATAAACTGGAAAATGGAATGACCGCTGTCCTGGATGCGTTTGCAGGAACATTTATCACAGAGCCGACAGAAGAACAGTGTGCGGCTGCAAAGGAAAAGATGCAGGAGGAAGAGGAAAAAGAAGCACTTCTGCAAAAATACAAAGGAAAAGAAACCTGTACGAAAAATGGAAAAAAAGTACATCTGTATGCAAATATCGGAAATGTGGGCGATATTCCTTCCGTACTGGAAAATGATGCAGAAGGTGTGGGCCTGTTCCGGAGTGAGTTTTTGTATCTGGGAAGAGAAGATTTTCCGACGGAGGAAGAGCAGTTTCGTGCATACCGTCAGGTATTACAGACAATGGCGGGAAAGAAAGTGATTATCCGTACACTGGACATTGGAGCAGATAAACAGGTGGATTATTTTGGACTGGGTGAAGAAGAAAACCCGGCAATGGGTTACCGTGCGATCCGGATCTGCCTCGACCGCAC
>ENA-OPXH01001840-OPXH01001840.1-human-gut-metagenome-genome-assembly--contig:-NODE-1840-length-13230-cov-3.540342_pt1 | contig 13230 bp, 12 predicted proteins | sample MGYA00241521_ERZ502034 | MGnify/ENA primary metagenome ERZ502034 (study PRJEB25962, sample SAMEA2042103) | human gut metagenome | biome: human gut; feature: human-associated habitat; material: faeces... | reverse complement strand
TGCCGGAACCGAGCCATTCTCCGGACTGCTGTTGGACGTGATCTACGATCCACGCCCCACCAAGCTCATGGAAGCCTGGCGCGCTCATGGCGGTCACGCCATCGGCGGCGAAGAAATGCTGCTGTACCAAGCTCTCGTACAGGTATTGCTGATGACCGGTATCTGGGATGACGACCCGCCCAGCGATGCCGACCAGCGTCTGCAGGACACCACCACCGAAGACGACCAGCTGGAGATCGCGATGCGCAAAGCTCTTGAGGAGGCGCTGTAATGAATCAACAGACAACGAACCGCGATACCGGCGAGGCGGCCGCCACGAATGCGCCGGCGAATTCCGCGACATCCACATCGACTCCGGACAACCAGCCGACCCCGCTTGATGCCTTCGAAGTGCTGCTCATCACCGGTATGTCCGGCGCAGGCCGCTCTCATGCCGCTGACTGCGTGGAAGACATGGGATGGTATGTGGTCGACAACCTGCCTCCCAAACTGCTTATCCCGCTTGTCGACATGATGACCACCTCCGGTTCCGGATCGGAGTCAGGCGTCCACAAGCTTGCCGCCGTCATCGACGTGCGCTCCAGCTATTTCGACGAGCTGGCCGCCGTGCTCGGCCATCTGGATGATCTCGGCGTCAAAACCCGTATTCTGTTCCTCGACGCCAGCAACGAAGTGCTCATCAAGCGCTACGAATCCGTGCGCCGCCCGCACCCGCTGCAGCACGGCAACCGACTGATCGACGGCATCCTTGAGGAACGTCACCTGCTGGAAGACCTCAAGGAACGAGCCGACTGGGTCATCGACACCAGCTCCCTGAGCATCCACCAGCTGTCCACCAAACTCTACGAGGCGATGCTCGGCTCCGGCCCCACCACCGTGGCAGTACACATCTTCAGCTTCGGCTTCAAATACGGTATGCCCATCGACGCCGATTTCGTGGCCGACGTGCTCGGCGAACACGCCTTCGGCTACTTCCTGGACAACAAGCACCAGGAATGGGAGGAGTACAACCAGCAGGTCACGCCTTACGAGCTGAAGAAGTATCTGCCGAAGCTGTAATCGCAAGCGTTGCACATGTGCCGAACCCCGTCGATGATTGGTCATCGGCGGGGTTTTCTATGGCGTGTCGTGGTGGTGGATAGCGGGCATCCTGGCTGCGCCTGCCTGTGGAGCAACCTGTACGGCGGCAAACTGGCCGACCGTGGCAGGGGAGTGGAGCCGCTGACGCACATCCGTCCCATCTACTGCGCGCACGCGGTGCTTATGGCGTCGCTCGTCGTGGCGCATTGGGTGCCGGTATACGGCGCGTTGCTGCTCGTGGTACTCGGCATGTTCATGTATCTGCAGAATTCCGCGTCACAGGTGCTGTATATGGATGTCGCCTCACAATCGCACCCGGGATCGCTCAACTTGGCCGCGTCGCTCAATTCCATGTCGTTCAACATCGGCATCGCGCTTGGTTCCGCGGTCGGCGGTCTGGTCAACGGACATTTCGGACTGACATGGCTTGGCCCGGTTGGCGCGCTGTTCCTGCTATGCGCGATCGCCACTACCACCATGCTGCGTCCGTTCGTGGCGCAGGAACGCAAGTTCTATGCCACCCAACGCGCATGAACGTTTCCGTTCCGCACGATTCCAAATCATGCAGGGCTTACGGTCGTCTGCTGATGCATGATGGGAACGCGGCGGTCAGCCGAGCGGCTTCCACTGATCGGTGTCATTGACGTCTCCGAACGACGCGCCGTTCGCCACCCAACAGCTTTGCATTTCCGCGTTTGAGAAATCCACTGTGGTGGGCTGGTTTTTGGCGTGCGCGTCCAGATCCTTCTTGTACGCTTCCTTGTCGTAGTTTTTCGGCACGATACCGGCCTTATGCAGGCAATCGACCATGGCCTGGTCGCCATCGGAAAGCATGCCGGGATTGCCGATCTGCATCTGGTATACACCGGTCACCGCAATGACTTCAGTGTTATAGCATTTGTTCTCATCCTCGTTGAACTTCTTGCGCTGTTGGTCGCTCATGCCGGTGGTATCCCGCATGGCGATCATGTACAGGCCATTGGAGAACTGCCTGAGCACCGGTGTCGTATACCCATAGCTGGTCACGCACTGCTTGTAATTCGACCAGGCAAGCTCGTAATCCGGTTTCGATACGCTTCCCGACTTTCTGGAACGCTTCAGAATCGTTTTCTGTGCGTCACTCATGGGATATTTGGTATCGGGTTTGGCGTCCAAATCAAGAAGGAAATCGATGTAATCCGGTATCGAATTCGCGATTTTGGCTTTGGATGTGTCGCTGCCGGCACTTCCGGTCGGCTGTTTCGTATCCTGCTGGTCGACAGCCACCCCACAGCCCGCGCAGCCGATAAGAGTTATGCCTACCAAGCATGTGGTGATGTTTCTCGACACATGGACTATTCCATTCCGCATGACGATCGAGCTTCCTAATACTGATAATATTCAACATAATCATTTTGAGTCAATGAAGAGCCTCCGCTAACTGAGGCGGAGCAATGTTGCCTAGCGAGCGCTCTGCTTGTCTGCGAATGTTGCGTCCTATCTTGCTGTGCGTAGCAATATTGGTTATGGTAATCGGTTTGAGTCCTTACATATGAACTTGTCGGTTGCACACTCCATTCAACATGATAAGGGCCTTCGCTATATGAGCCACTGGTGACAGGGTACCGACATACAGCACTCGCCACGGCAGTGGCGCCGAAGCATATTCCGACAGCTGCTATTGATGCGGCAATTGTTTTCGCTAATTTATTGTGTTTCATCCAGGACATCATCGTCCACCTTTCATCATCATATCGAACCGCCTTGGCCCGGTGATTCATATGATATGAGTTGTTTTACGGGGTTATTGCGAACGATGTACTCAATATGAGTAAGGGGCGGTGATGAAATGATGTATTGTATTGCGGCAGGGGGATGTTTCCCGGGGGGAAGGAGCGTTGTACCATGACGGGGAAAACGGTTGGTGGTCCGAAGATATTGCTTGTTGACGATGACAAAATCGTCATCGAGGCGCTGACTGACCTATTCAAGCGGATTCTTCCGGCGGTGGGTATCGTCGATTCGGCTACCAGCGGCGTTGAGGCTTTGGAATTGTTTGCATCAAATGCCGACCAATATGCTCTTGTGCTGCTTGATATGTCGTTGGAAGGTATGCAAGGCCCGGAAGTCTGCCGTCGCATGCGGTTGATGGACTGTTCCACGCCGATTCTCGGCATGACCAGCTTCAGTCTGAACCGGTATCGCGTGCCGCTGGCGGCGGCTGGCGCGCAGGGGCTTGTCGGTAAAGGTGACGAGACGCAGCTCGAACAAGCCGTCTCCCGTGTCCTTTCAGGATGTTTCCTGCCCGGTTTTGAAACTCCGATGGCGGCTTATGCGAAGCTGAAATGCGATACTCAAGCGGAGTCCACGCTCACCAACATGCAGGAAACCATCATGAACCTGTGCGCGAACGAATATCTGACGGATGGCGAGATAGCCGAACGGCTCGGCATATCCATCGCCACCGTGCGCAAGCACATGCAGAACATCGTCAAACGACTGAACTGCCGTACGCAACGGCAAGCCATCATCACATGGTTGAAACATGGGAACGAGCGCTGACATGACCGGAAAGAACAAAGAGCTCCGGTGGCCGGATATGCCGCGAATCAAACATCCGTTCCGTGTTGCGGCCATCATGACGTGCGAACTTCTGATGGTTTATGAGGCGGTGTGCCACCCCGGTTCGCCAATGGCATTGATGTTTACCGCCATACAGATTATGCTGACCGGTCTCGCATATTTCTGGCCCCGTGCGTGCGCGTCCGTATGCCTATCATAAGGATGTGATCGGCCGGTTGATTGGCGAGGTGTACGCGAACGTTTCGCGTCATGCGCCTTCCGGAGGCAAGTACGAGGTGTCGGTTCTGGTGAAGACGCATTCCTTGGAAATCACCGAAGTGAATGATATGGGTGCCCGGCATTCCGGCAGCCTGCCCGGCGGCCATGGTCTCAGACAGTTCGCGGCTGAAATTGAGCATATCGGAGGAAGTCTTTCCACCGATTGCGAGAACGGCATATGGATGTTCCACGCGCGCATTCCGTTTGACTGATGGCTTTCCGGCGCGGAGAACGGGGTAAATGCAACGAGCCGGTGGATGATGCTGGGGAACACCTGGTTCCGCATACCCATATTGGGTATGCCGCGCATGGAGGCAAGTCTTGGGGGTATAGAATAGGGGTAAAGCGGGACATGGCGGCCTGACGGCTGCGTCGTTTGTGAGGGGGCTGATGACGATGTCGAGGAAAACGGGCATGCGTGGCAAAGCTATTGCCGTCATATGCTGTCTCGCTTTGCTTGTCGGCTGCACGGGCTGCGGGGCACTGAAAGAAGGCTCGCGACGGGAGCGTCAATCCCAGCAGGGTCAATCATCGCAACAGGGTGAACGAATCGCGTCGTCGCTGAAGGATTATGCGCGATCGTTGTTGGATTCCGACGGCGGCAAAATATCCGATCAGCAGAAGTCCGCGCTGGAGAAGGCCGCTTCAGGCGGAAAAGTCAGCCAGGCCGACTACGAACGCGCATGGGCGGATTACAAGCAGTGCATCATAGACAAAGGCTATGCCGAGCCGACGTTCGACAAGTACGACAACGGCATTTACGCCCTACCTTCGTACAACACCGATGGTGCCAGCAAAGAGGCGGTCCGCAAGCTCAATGACGATCTGACATCCTGCAGTATGCTGCATGTCACGGATATCAACACCGTGTACAGGCTCCAGTTGGGCAATCCGAAGCTGCTGCTCAATGACAAGGAGGTGGCGGCCGACTGTCTGCGCAAGGAAGGCATAAAGCCCAAAGACTACACCGCCGATAAGCTGGAGAAGGATTTGGAATCCGGAGAAAGCGCAGGACTGCGCGATAACAGGAAGGCGCTGACCTGCTTGGTGACGGCCGGAGTGAACGTGACCGCCTCGGATGAGACGGTCTGGTATCCGCTGAAGTAGTCTGATGCGCGAAGGGGCTCATATGCGAGTGGTTGTGGAAGGGCTGGCCCACCGGTTCCCGGGGACAGACCTGCTGTTCGAGCATCTTGATTTCGTGGCGGAACCTGGCTCCACCATCGCGGTATGCGGACCATCCGGCTGCGGCAAATCGACATTGCTGTCGATTCTCGCCGGTTGGGAGAAACCATATGCCGGAACCGTAACCCGTGAAGGCGTGAACCGTGTGGGATGGGTGTTTCAAAACCCGTACGGTGTGGCGGAACGCACCGCGCTCGACCACGTGGTGTTTCCGCTGCTCGCCAAAGGCATGCGGCGCAAGGAAGCCGAGCCCAAAGCCTTGGAAGCCATGGGGCTGTTCGACCTCGAATACGCGGCCGACCGCCGGTTCTCCGACCTCTCCGGCGGCGAGGCGCAACGTCTCATGCTGGCGCGCGCCGTCTGCTCCAAACCCGACATGCTGCTCGTGGACGAGCCGACCGCCCAATTGGATACGCGCACCGCGCATTCCGTCAGCCATGTGCTGAACAACCTTTCCGGCCAAGGCATGATCGTGCTCGTGGCCACACACGATCCCGACACCCGCGACGCCTGCGACCGTGTGCTCGACCTCGCCGACTACGCGCCAGGCGGCAGCAAATCGCAGGAACCGGAATTGGAAGAATAGACGAATAGAAAGGCATCGACTCATGGGAAAGAAGCAACGGGGCACTAAAGTCATGAACAACGGTGCCAGACGCGGACGACTCGCATGGGCTTGGAGCCTGCTCGCCGTGGCAACCGCCATATGCGTGTCCGTGGGAGCATGCGCGCTGCTCTTGCCAGACCGCGCGCCGGCATTGCTCGGCTCGGCAGGGGAGACGACCACCGCGCCAGCCAGCGTGCAGGAATACTCCGGTAGCCAGCAAGTGACGGTTGTGCCCACCATCTCCACCGAACGTAATCTTCTCGGCAACGCCAACGGCACCGTCACCGCCGACTGGTCCGCAGACGGACTCGCCTCCGGCAAAGGCGCATACAAAGTCAACGACCGCGTGGTCGTGGCCTTGAACACCGCCACACCCCTATACCGTGACCTCAAAACCGGAGACAAGGGCGACGACGTGCTCGCACTGAACAACGAGCTGAGCCGACTCGGATACAACAGCGTGGCCGGTTCCGACACCTACTGGTGGGCAACATCCGACGGCTGGCGGCAACTCATGAACGACAACGGCAACCCCTCCGACGGCACGCTTGCGCTTGCCGACACCATGTGGATTCCTGAAAACGCAGTCGCGGTCGACGAGTGGACGGCCACCACCGGTTCCATGGTCACGGGCGGTACGGCAATCGGAAAAATACCGGGAGCGTTGACGAAACTCACCGTGAAAAACGGCACGGCGGTAGGACAGGATCGCACCATAAGCATGTATGGCGTCAATGGAATATTGCCGGCCGATAGCACGGAAATCACCGACGCCGAATTCCTGCGTAATGTGTCGGCAAACGAAACGTTCCAGTCCATGGACATGCAGACCAAAAAGGCCGGTCTCGATGCCACCGTGGCATTGAAGGAACCATTACAGGTGCTGCGTGTGCCGGCGGGAGCGGTGTTTGGCATCGACGGCAGCAGCGGCTGCATCGTACCAAAATCCCGTAACACATCCAATACGCCGGCGAAGGTGACGATTGTGGGCAGCGAGCTGGGCGTGAGTCTGGTGCAGGTACAGGATGCCGACGCGTCCGCGATCGCCAACGTCGAAATCGGCAGCGGGCTCAACGGGCTGGTTTGCAAATAGTCGGCGGACGAATCGCAAGAAACCGTTGAACTTCGCCAAACAGTGTGAAAACCGCATGAAACCGCCAATAAGGAAGCGTATATGAGACTTGGATCGGTGCTTTCCGAAGCGCTGCGCAACATCGGCTCGGGCGTGAGCCGCGCGTTCGCCATGTTCCTCGCCGTGCTGCTCTCCGGAACGCTGCTGGGCGGATATGAGGCGATGACCGTGATCGACTTGGAATCGCAGGCCGTGCAGCGCATCAACGCGTACGCTGACGTCAACGCCATCGTCGGTGGAACGGTGGATGGCACCGCATGCGACCGGTTGTCCGACGCTGGCGATGGAATGACGGGCACCTTGGCTGGCGCGATGCGTGCCGGCAAACAGGTCGTGCCACTCGCGACACCCGGCAAGGACATCTCATCGTATGACGTGACACCCGGTATGATCCGGCTGATCGCCGGCAATGCCAAGGCCGACGTGTCCGGCGTATGGGTGCCGCGCGACGTGGCCAAGGACTTCGGGCTCGCCGTGGGCAGCGCATTGCAGACACGCGAAGGCACTACGCGTGTGGCTGGTGTGTTCGACTGGCCGAACGATGGGCGTGACACGCGTTTCGCCTACGCGTTCATCGTGCCGGTGTCGGCGAGCGCTTCGACGTTTGACGAATGCTGGGTCAAGCAGTGGCCGGTTGATGGGCAGACGGAGAATCTGCTGTATGCCACGTTGGTGGCGGGTTCCGGCTCGTCGAATGCGGGTGTGACGCAGGTGAATAAGGGGTTTGATGCGCATTATGACGCGCGTGCGTCGTATGTGAATCGTTCGACGCGGTGGATGCCGTGGGTGGGGTTGGCGATTGGCGTGTTGGTTGGTGTGTTTGGTGTGCGCCGGCGTAGGTTGGAGTATGCGGGTGCGTTGCATTCGGGGCAGTCGAAGGGTGCGCAGTTGCTGGGTATTGGTGTGGAGACCGGTGTTTGGGCCGGGCTGGCTACGTTTGCTTCGTGTGCGTTGTTGTTGGCGTATGCGGTGCGGATGAGCCGGTCCGATTGGGCGGCGGTGTTGGCGGCTGCGGTGCGTACGCCGTTGGCTGTGTTCGCCGGTGTGATGGTGGCGAGCCTGTTTGCGGGGTTGTTGATTCGGGAATCGCAGTTGTTCCGTTTCTTCAAGAAGCGTTGACGGGTTTGAAGAAACGGAACAATCCGTTGGGGTTTTGGCTGGTGGCTAGGCGATCGCCTTTTTGATGCGTTGCAGGCTGATCGGTTTCGGCGTGCCGAGTTCCTGTGCCCACAGGGACACGTAGAATTCCTCCAGCATCCAACGTACGGTTTCCGCCTGCTTCATCAGCGTTTCGTGGCGTGGGCCGGCTGGTTCACGTTGTGCTTTCGCCACGGCCTTGTCGGCAAGTTGTTTGGCTTCGTTGGCTTCCCAAGCCCATCGCACGTCGCGGTTCTTGTCGTTTTTCGCCTTGGTGAGGCGCAGCAGGTCGGCGTGCAGGTATCGTTCGATGGACGGCAATGCCTCTGGCGGCGTCTTGCCGATGAAACCGGGGTATACGAGTGTGGCGATGTGTTCGCGGATCGACTGCAGCACGCTCAGCAGTGGCAGGTCCGCTTTGCCGGACACGGCTTTGTCGACTTCCGCATACCGTTTCAGTATGGCGATCACGTCATGCGCCACCGCGTACACGGTGTCCTCGTACACTTCGCGCACATCGAGCACTGCGTCGGCGAGCGCTTCGTCGTCGGGCAGCTGGTCGATGTTGGGCAGGAGCCGTTTGACGGCTGCCAGCTGCAGGTCTTCGGTGAGCTCCTTCGTGGACTTGTAGGGGGCAGAGGCGAGCATGAGCGCTTCCGTGCCGAGCCAGCGTGAGGAGATGCGTTCACCGGGCAGGCGCAGCGTGTCGAGCGCGCCTTGCCAGAGCATGGTGGCGCGTGCTTCGGTGGTCGCTCCCGCTTTGTTGAGCAGGTTGGCTTGTTCGACGAACTTGCCTTGGTCTCCTGCGTTTCGGGCTTGTTTTTCGACCATGTGGCGTGCGGAGGCTTTGGCTTGTTCGGCGAATCTGCGTTGCAGTTCGACGAGTGATTTGCCGGTGCCGAGCGTTTTGACGGGTCCTCGCGCGTGTCGTCGGCCGTGCTGGTTCTTGCGGTTGGGCGGCAGCTGCTGTTCCACGGCGAAGGTCATGCGCAGGTATGGCGCGAGCTTGTTCCATAGTTCGCCGGTGAGGACTTCCGGGTGGATTTGCGCGCCGACGATGCTGATGGCCGCCTGCGTGAACACGTGCGGCAGGTCGGGCCATGCGGCCATGCCATCCTCGTTTTCGGGGGCGATGTTAGGCTTTTGCTGGCTGCCGGAGCCCGGCAGGTCGGGATAGCGTTTGTCGATCCAGGCGCGGATTTTGCGTGCCGTGTCCGGAGCGGGCACGAACTGCACGCGCAACGTTTTCGGCAGCGACTTGATCATGCCGACGATCAGCTCGTCCAACAATCCCGGCACATTCCACGAGAACTGTTCCGGAGTCAGTCGAGACAATGCTTTCAACGGCACATGCACGGTGACGCCGTCGTTTGGGTCGTGCGGGTCGTAGATGTAGCTCAACCTTAGATCGATGGGGGAGCCGTCGGTGCCGAGCGTATGCCAATGGTCGGGATAGTCGTCCAGGGACACCGAATCGGAGCCGGCGAGACGCTCCACCTTGTCCGGATCGAAATCCAGCAGATCGGGCTGCTCGTCGTGCTTCGTCTTCCACCATTTCGCCAAATCGGCCACGCTGGTGACGGTGTTGGGGATGATGGCGTTGTAGAAGTCGAACAGATCCTCGTCACCGACGGTCTGCGCCACCTGGCGGGTGCGGCTCGCATCATCGGCTGCATCCTCGAGGATGTCCCGGTTCCTGGTGACGAAATCATCATAGGAGAACCGTTGCTGGATGTCGCCCTCCACCAGACCCTGCCGGATGAGGAAATCGCGCGCCTCAAGCGGATTGATGCGCCCCCACTGCACGGTGCGGTCCTGCACGATCGGCAGGCCGTACAGGAGCACCTTCGCGCTCGCCACGGCCGAGCCGCGCGAACCGGACCAGTGCGGATCCGCGTACGTGGTACGGGTGAGTGCTCCGGCGAGCGGCTCCGCCCATGCGGGATCAATCTGCGCGGAATACCGCGCCCACAGCCGGCTTGTCTCCACCAGTTCGGTGCTCATCACCCATTGCGGTGTCGATTTGGCTACGGCGGAGGCGGGGAACAGGGCGAAATGCGTGCCGCGCGCGCCCTGATAGTCGTTCTTCGCCATCTTCTGCGCGCGTTTCATCGCACGAGCGCGTGCCGCACCCTTCAAACCAGCGAAATCGGATGCCTTCGGCTCGCGCGTGACCTGCATGCCCATCATGGACAGCAGGCCGGAAAGCATGGACGTGTGGATGCCCTGCGCGTCCCATGAGCAGCACAGCGAATGCGCTGCCTGCTGGTTAAGCGGCAGCTGGCGGATCTCCAACGGTGGACGGGACACGGGAATCGGCTCGCCAAGCTTGAATTTGAACTCCTGGCACATTTCGCGCAGCTGGGCGACCAAATCCTTCCATTGGCGCATGCGCAGCCAACTCAAGTACTCGGTCTTGCAGATGCGGCGCAGCGCGGAATTGCTCGGCTCGCCATCCGCTTGGAACACGCGGTCCCACAGGTTCAACGCGGTCAGGAAATCACTGGTCGGGTCCGCATACCGGTTGTGGATCCGATCCGCCTCCTCACGGTTCTCGTCGGGACGTTCGCGCGGATCCTGCAGGCTCAGGAACGCGACTACTACCAGCACCGCCGCCAGAGTGTTCGGCGTGGTCGACTTCGCGGCTTCGATGACCATACGGCCCAAACGCACGTCGATCGGAATACGTGCCAGCAGACGGCCGGTATGCGTCAACACCACCTCGCCATGCTTGCGCGCCACGGCCTTCAGCTCGGTCAGCTCGTTGAAACCATCCGACACGGCCTTCATATCCGGCGGATCGATGAAACCGAAATCCGTCACATCCTTCGCCGTACGCGCCACACCCACCGACAGCATGTGCAGCACGACCGCGCCCAGGGACGTGCGCAGAATCTCCGGCTCCGTGAATTCGGGACGCGTCTCGAAATCCTCACGCGAATACAAGCGGATCGCAATGCCGTCGGCGATACGGCCGCAACGGCCCGAACGCTGGTTCGCGCTCGCCTGGCTGATCGGCTCGATAGGCAGACGCTGCACCTTCGCCGTCTTCGAATAGCGGGAGATACGCGCCGTGCCCGGATCGACCACATAGCGGATGCCCGGCACCGTCAGCGACGTTTCGGCGACATTCGTGGCGATCACAATACGCTGATGCGTATGCGGTTCGAACACCTTATGCTGTTCCTTCGAAGACAACCGTGCGAACAACGGCACGATCTCGATCGCATCCGGCCTGCGCATATCCGCCGCGCGCGGACCGTAATGGCGGCGCAGCGCGTTCTCGAAATCGTGGATGTCGCGCTCGCCGGAAGCGAACACGAGAATGTCGCGCGGACCACGGTCGTGCGTGGAATGGATCACCAATTCGGCGCAGGCGCGCGCCACCGCGGTGGGCATGTCCACGTTCGTGTCGCGCGAATCACGGCCGTCCCTGCCATCCGGCGCGGCCGACAGCGCCTCGTAATCCGCGTCGCCGGGCATCGCGCCCGTTTCGAAACCCGGCACCGAACGCATCAGCGCCGGCGCGGTGCCCAACGGCTCATACACGACCTGCACCGGATACGTGCGTCCCGACACTTCGATGACCGGCACCTTCGCATGCAGCGCGTGTTCGAAATGCTCCTGGAACTTCACCGAATCGATTGTCGCGGACGTGATGACGAGCTTCAGGTCGCGCCGCTTGGGCAGCAGCGCCGTCAGATAGCCGAGCAGGAAATCGATGTTCAGACTGCGCTCATGCGCCTCGTCGATGATGATCGTATCGTATCGGGTGAGTTTCGGATCGCGCTGGATCTGGGCGAGCAGAATACCGTCGGTCACGACCCTCAATCGTGTGCTGGGCGAGCTTTCGTCGGTGAAACGCACCTGATAGCCGACCTCGTCACCGAGCTTCACGCCCATCTCCGAGGCGATACGTTCGGCCACCGTGCGTGCGGCGATACGGCGAGGCTGGGTGTGCACGATCTGCTTGCCGTGCGTGCCACGGCCAAGCTCAAGCAGGATTTTCGGCAGCTGTGTGGTTTTGCCCGAACCGGTCTGGCCGGACACAATAACGACTTGGGAACGTTTGACCGCGCTGGCTATCTCATCACGCGCGGCAGATACGGGAAGTTCTGCGGGATACTCATATTTCATGACGAACTTCAATGATACGGAAGCCCTTGGAGCTCGCGTATTTGCTCGCAGTGAACCCCTCGCCGAGCGCATCGTCCAGCCAGGGGATCAGCGAATCGGAACCGAGATTCTTCTGCACTACGAGATAGGCGGCACCGCCCACCTTGAGCTTCGGCAGCCCAGCCATAAGCAATGTATGCAGCGCTTCCTTGCCGACTCGGATCGGTGGGTTCGACCAAATCACATCAAACGTGAGGTCGCTCGGCACCGTCTCGCAGAACGCCGGCTGGTTCTCGGCAGGCAGGGGAGTGCTGGACTCGTCCACCTGAGCCGTATGAATGTTCGTGTGGCCGTTCGCCTGTGCGTTGGCATGGGTCAGGTCCAGCGCGCGCTCGTTGACATCCACCGCCCACACGTTCGCTTCGGGCGACTCAAACGCCAATGTCAGGGCGATAGGGCCCCAGCCGCAGCCCAAATCCAGAAAATCACCGGTAAGCGGCGGCTCGGGCGCATGCTTCAGCAATACCGACGTACCGAGGTCTACGCGCGAGCCGGAGAACACGCCGTTCGACACCTGAGCGGTCGCCTCATGGCCGCGCAACGTTACGTTCAATGTGCGGCGCACATCCTTCGATGCGGGTTCCGCAGAGAAATACTGTTCTGCCATGGTCGCTCCATTTCTGCGGGATTCGCCGCTCTCGTATGCCGACCTGTATCAGCCGGCCTATGCCGGTACGTGCCGATCTATGCCAGCATGTCACCTCATGTGATGATAATAAAGGACCATAGAAGAATCGTGAACCATTCCAACCAAACGAGGCGCACTTGACCGACAACACCCAGTACACCGACATCAACCGCGGCAACAACGACGTTACCCCTGAAGGTGTGCTGGCCGAGCAGTCCGAAGTGCTGCTCGACGACAGCCAGCGCGCGACCGGCTGGCATGAGGACGCCAACCAGGAATGGGAGGAGCGCGAGGCCCGCAACGAGCTCAAGCATGTCGCCGGTCTCGGCGAGCTGCAGGACGTCACCGAAGTCGAATACCGCAAGGTGCGTCTGGAACGTGTGGTGCTCGTCGGCGTCTGGTCGTCCGCCGTCACCACGCAAGCCAAGGCCGAGGAATCATTGAGAGAGTTGGCGGCGCTCGCCG
>ENA-OPXH01001839-OPXH01001839.1-human-gut-metagenome-genome-assembly--contig:-NODE-1839-length-13237-cov-3.038386_pt1 | contig 13237 bp, 13 predicted proteins | sample MGYA00241521_ERZ502034 | MGnify/ENA primary metagenome ERZ502034 (study PRJEB25962, sample SAMEA2042103) | human gut metagenome | biome: human gut; feature: human-associated habitat; material: faeces... | reverse complement strand
AAAAAGGCGAAGGCGCCCCACATCAGTGCGCCTTCGCCTGTAATCCATACTTTCCTGCGTCAATACTGATTTCACAGTTTCGGATGGACGACCAGCCGATCCACAAGATGGAAGAGTGCTTTGACGGCAGTTTTGATTTCAGAAACGCTGACGGATTCTTTGGGCGTATGTGCGAGCGGTCCGTCGCCAGGCCCAAAATAGAAGGCTGGAATGCCGAATTTCTGCATTGAACCGCCTTCACCCCAACCCGTCATTTCGGTCGTTTCAGGGATATGCCCAAGCGACTCGCCAAGCGCTGCAACGGCGGCCTGTGCCAAGGGCTGCGTCATGTCCGTGGAGAGTGCCGTCCAGTCGCCCGTTACCGTGAGTGAAGTCGAAACCGGAGGAAAGTCGGGGTCTGTTCGAACTTCGCAAAGAATCTTTTCAATGCGGTCACACTGCACTTGGGCGGACTCTACGCCTTGATAGCGAAAGTCAATGGTGACGGAAGCACTGGCCGGAACAACATTTTCCGCTGCGCCGCCCGAAACAAGATCAATAGAGGATGAGGCCGGACCTGCTGCGGCGTTTCCTGCGAGCAGTTCCGGAAGACGTTTTTTGGCGTGAACGATAAAGAGCGCCGCCGCTTCAATGGCATTGAGCACCACGAAGGCCTGCGCAGAATCATCGGTGTAGTGTCCGGCCTTGAAGTAGCAGGCCACGATGTTGTCGGCGGGACCGTCGAGAAATTCGGTGATGCGGCCGAAACGTTCGCGCACCTTGGCGCGCGGCCAGAGCTCGCCCGGGACGCCAAACGCGTCGCCGAGCACCATGCCGGCAAGCGCGCCGGCAATGCGGTCTTGAAGCTGGGACATAAAGACGGGAGAGGAAGTTGAAAACAGGGCCATTGCCTAGGCTGCATACCGAACAAAATACCCAACACTAGGGTTATCGTTTAGGTGTTGCATCTTGGCGCGCCGGAGAATACCAAAATCGGTATAGATAATCCACTACACTTGGCGCGTGACCGGCATGTGCAAACAGCTCCGATGCTCTGTCCGCATGCTGCTCCGAGTCGTTTTGGTATTTCTCTTGGCCATGCAGATTCCCGTTCGCTTCCGCTACCGCATTGAACGTCGTCAGGCACGTTGGAACGTCGTGTTCCCGGAGCTCTCCTCGGCGAACTTCACTGCGGACTCGCCTGCGCAGGCCCGCACGGAAGCCCCCGAAAAGGCGCTGACGGCGCTCGCCCGCCTGCTGCTTAAGAGTTCTGAAGCCGTCCCCGTCTGCCAAAGGGCGCATGCGGGTGAAGGCGAAGCCGTGCTGCCGCTTTTTGCGCAGGGAAAGGCCCGCTTTATTGAACGGGCGTGGGCGCTTCAGGTTCAAGCCGCCGATGTTGCCCGCGCACTGGGCATTACGCGTCAGGAAGCCGCGAGACTCTTTGATCTCGCGCATCCCACAAAAATCGATGCGCTCTCCAAAGCGCTCGAAGTGCTGGGGGCTCAGCTCGATCTGTCGCTCTCGCTGCTGCCCCAAGGTCCTTCGCCGCTGCTCAATGAAAAGCCCCGGCGCGGACGAACACCAAAGTCAGCCGCGGCTGCCGATGATGCCGCGAGCGCCTGAGGCAGATCAGCCGCAGCAGTCTTCAGAGGCTGGTGAAAGCGCTCTTAGTGAGGTTTCGAGACGGTTCGTCTTCGAGTCCTTCAATAAAGATATTGAGATTTTTATCAATCTTGACCACACCCGCCGCATTGTGTGCGGCATCGTTTTCAACCATCCCTTTGCCGACAATGTAGTGGATGCCGCGGCGCTCGGAATACCATCCTGAATGGTAGTGCCCGCTGAAGACTGCAAGCACCCGACGGCTTTGCTCCAGCACGTCCACCACCTCGGCCGCATTGCGGATGAAATAGCCGTCCGGAATCTTGCCCGCGATTTTGCCGTGACTCGAATCCCAGAAATTCAAAAGCTGGTGAATGAAAACAATCACTGGTTCTGATCCCTCGGCGAGCACTTTGCGAAGCCACTCCACTTCGAAGTCCGGCACCATTGACACGCTCCATTTGAGGTTGCCGTCCGAATAGTGTTCTCCGGCCATCGTGTTGTAGCAGGCGTCCAGCACGATGTACTTGATGCCGCCCTTGGTAAACGCATAGTGCGTCAGGCCCTTCATCTCGTCTGAGTTTTCAGTGTGCGCCAGAAAATCCTCAAGCGAAATTTTGTCAAAGTCATGGTTGCCGGCGACATGGAAACGCGGTCCGGGAAACTGCCGGAATGCCGCTTCGACCTCGTCGAGCAGCCCCACCGTCTCCGCCCGACTGCCCGTCTTTGTGCAGTCTTTGAAGTCACCCAATTCAATCGCAAAGTCAGGGCGGCGCTTATTCATGAACGCAACGGCTTTGCGGAACTTCTCGAGCGACAAATCAAAGTACTCGTGGTGGGCAACACCTTCCTCATCCCAGAAATCGGGGGATTTGCGGCAGTGATGTACATCCGTCGCCCAGCCGAACGATGAGATAACTTCGGCATCAGACGGAAGCGTTTCGCCGGAACGAACGAAACCCCAAGGAGAAAGCATGAGCAGTCCCATGGAGGACTGCAGTAAGACGCGGCGCTGCATGTTCGGCCTCTTGGCAATTGAAACGCCGGAATTATCTGCCGGCGTGATGTCTGTACCGTGACGCCGCCATGAATAGTTCATGATTCCAATCGATGCGCTGCGGCGCTCTCGTCTTCAAAATGCAAAAAAGCGGCAGAAGAAGACTTTTCCGTCTTCTGCCGCCGCTTTTCGATCAAGCGCGTACAGATCAGCTTGCTCTTGCAGTTTTACTGCAGGCGGCCGAGTGTCTTACCCGATTCAATGGCTTCAATGAATGCCTCGGCGCCTAGATCGTCATAGCATTCGAACGGCTGATGAATCCAGGGGCTGTCTTCGAAATAAACGCAGTGCCAATCGGGCTTAAGAACGGAGTGCGCCTTCCACCAAAGAACAGCCACGCGGATTTCCGTGATGGCCGGATAACGCTTCTTCAGGTGCGCCACCACTTCCTGAATCGTCTTGCCGGAATCGACCATATCGTCGACGAGCAGCACTTTCCCTTTCAGTTCGGCGAGTCCTGTCATGCAGTCAGCAATGTCGAGATTGCTTTGCACGGTGCCCTTGGCTTCGCGGTACGAGCTCGTTGCGAGAACCGCGAGAGGCTTGCCGTAGATACGGCTGAAGAAATCGCCGGGACGCATGCCGCCGCGAGAGAGGCAGATCAGGCAGTCAAACTGCCAGCCGCTCTTGGCGACCTTATAGACGAGCTCTTCGTTCAGACGGATGTACTCGTTCCAAGAGTAGGTGATATCGGACATGGGTGGTGTCGAAAAGAGGGAGAGTGAGAAAAACGGAAGGCGGCAGAACTCAAGGAGCCCGCCGCCTTCTGCGTCGAGAAATTGCGCGCTATTTTAGACGCACTGCATTAATCCGCAAAGGGATTGACGTGCAGAATTGTCTGCTCGCGATCCGGCCCCGTCGAAACGAGCGCAATCGGAGCACCGGCGACTTCAGAAAGACGCGAGAGATACTGACGGGCGGATTCCGGCAGTTCATCCCATTCCGTAAGACCGAAGGTGCTTTCTGTCCAGCCGGGGAACTCTTCGTAAATCGGTTCGCACTTGGCAACCGCATCGGCGCCGGAGGGCATAACCTTGAGTTCCTTGCCGTCCATCTTGTAGCCGACGCCAAGCTTGATCGTATCCAGACCATCAAGCACGTCGAGCTTCATCACAGCCAGACCGGTGATGCCGTTGATCTGCACCGCACGGCGAAGCGCGGCGCCGTCGAACCAGCCGCAGCGGCGGGGACGCCCCGTCACGGCACCGAATTCATTGCCCTTGCGGCGCAGCAGCTCGCCCGTCTCATCAAGAAGTTCCGTCGGGAAGGGACCTTCGCCGACACGCGTGCAGTAGGCCTTGGTGATGCCAAGGACATAATTGAGCTTTTCCGGACCCACGCCGGCACCGGCGCAGGCGGAACCTGCAACTGTATTGGAGCTCGTCACGTACGGGTACGTACCGTGATCGATGTCGAGCATCGAGCCCTGAGCACCTTCAAAGAGGAATTGACGGCCTTCATCCATCTGTTCGTGGAGCGTTTCGGAAACGTCGCAGACCATGGGCTTCAAGCGTTCGGCATAAACGAGCGTATCGGCGATGACCTTTTCGGGATCGAGCGCTTCGGCGCCAAGGAACTGCGTCAGGATGAAGTTATGGAGCTTCATGACCGCGCGCACCTGTTCGGCAAAACGTTCAGGATGATAGAGGTCAGCGACGCGCACAGTGCGGCGGGCCACCTTGTCTTCATAGGCCGGACCGATGCCGCGGCCGGTCGTGCCGATCTTCTTCGCGCCCAGAGCCGCTTCACGAGCCTGGTCGAGCGCAATGTGGTACGGCATGATGAGCGGGCAGTTGCCCGAAACACGCAGACGCTTTTCAACATTGGGCACGCCTACAGCGTTGAGTTCGTCGACTTCGCGGAAGAAAGCTTCCGGAGAGAAGACAACGCCGTTGCCGATATAGCAGGTGCTCGTAGCATGCATGATGCCCGAGGGGATCAGACGCAGGATGGTCTTCTTGCCGTTAATGACGAGGGTATGCCCGGCATTATGGCCGCCGTTGAAGCGCACCACCCCGGAAGCCTGTTCCGTCAGCCAATCGACGATTTTGCCCTTGCCTTCGTCGCCCCACTGAGCGCCGATCACGACAACATTCTTGCCCATTTGAAATCCTTAATAAACCTAAATTGGAGGAAGTTCCCTTCGTGCTGTTCAATCTTCCGGGCCTTACGGAAGCGCTGGTCTGCAGCTCGGAGCTCGGGGGAGCGCAGGCGGCACGCTTGCGGCCGGCCGGGAAGCTTCTAAAGGAGGCTTTCTCGGGGAGGCTTGCGCGAAACCATTGCAGGCGCCGGCGATCTGCCGCTCGGTTCAAGGCAGCGTTTACCTTCCATCAACCGAGTGCGGACGCAACCGTGAAGATAGCACACGCCGCGTGTGCCTGCCGACGCCTCCCACATGAGAGCGGGAGGCGCGCGCAAAGGATGCAGACGGTCTTGCGCGCGGGCGAGCCGCCTAGGAGACTTTGCCGAGAAAGCTCCAGATAATCACCAGGCCGAGCGCCACCAGAACGGAGGCCGCCGCGCGTATGACTCTTGGATCGGCCTTCGTGAGCTCAGCGAGCATCGCGAGCCAGCGTTCAGGAGCTATCAGCGGACTGATGCCTTCGAATACAAGCACCCAGCCGAGTGAAAGCAGCAAAACTTCCCAGCCGTCCATGAGTTAGTTCTGCTCCCCGCCTTCTTTCTTCAAATAACTGAAGAAGTCGGCCGACGGATCGACCACCATGACGTCGGACTTCTGCGAGAAGCTTCGGCGATAAGCCTCGAGCGAGCGGTAGAAGCGAGCGAATTCCGGATCCTTGCCGAAAGCGTCGGCATAGATGCGCGCGGCTTCGCCGTCGCCCTCGCCCTTGGTCTTCTGCGCATCGCGATAAGCCTCAGCGAGAATCACTTCGCTCTGACGATCAGCACCGGCACGGATGCGCTCGGCCTGAGCCGCACCCTTGCTGCGCTCTTCACTGGCCACGCGCTTACGTTCAGCTTCCATACGGCTGTAGACCGATTCGGAAATTTCGGGCGTAAAGTCCACGCGCTTCATGCGTACGTCGACGATGTCGATGCCCAGCGCCTTGACGCGCGCCTGCAGGAGTTCGGAAATCTCCGCCATCGCTTTTTCACGTTCGCTCGAAGTGATTTGATTCACCGTGCGTTTATTAACGGCAATATTGAGCACGTCGCGCAGCAGCATCGCCAGACGATCGCTCGCAGCACGTTCGCTGCCCTGGAAGGACACCCAGTAGCGGCGAGCGTCACCGATGCGCCACTTGACGAACGTGTCGATCATCAGGTTCTTCTTCTCGCTCGTCTGCACGAGATCGGCACCGGACGCGTCGAGCGTCAGGATGCGCTTATCGAGATATACGACATTCTGGAGCGGTGCAGGCAACTTGAAGTGCAGCCCCGGCTCGGTCACGACGGTTTTGAGTTCGCCGAGTGCGAACAACATGGCGTATTCTCGTTCGCCTACGGTGTAAAGGCACGTCTGCGCAAGGCCCGCGGCCACAACAACGCCGACGGCAATGGAAGTAATGCTTTTCATCTGTTCTTCTCTTCAGTCGGTCATCTCAGCGCAGACGGCTGCGGATCATTTCACGCGGATCGATATCGGTGGAATAGGTCGCCGATCCAGCCGAATTGGTGCCGGCAGTATTGGGCGCCGAAGTGCTCGCAGCAGCTGCCGAACTTGTAGGCACGGCTGAATCTGCTTCGGACTTCGCCGCGGCCTGCGTGGACGCAACGATCTTGTCGAGAGGCAGATAGAGGAGGTTCGACCCAGACTTCTGATCTACATAAACCTTGGTGACGTTTTGATAAATGTCACGCATGGCATCCACGTAAATGCGGTCGCGCGTCACCTGCGGCGCCTTGGCATATTCGGTATAGACGGAAGTAAAGCGGTCAGCATCGCCTCGTGCGGTTTCTACGACGCGGGCTTTGTAGCCCTCAGCTTCTTCCTTCAGGCGCGAAGCCGTACCCTGCGCCTTCGGGATCACGGCGTTCATGTACGCCTCGCCCAAATTAATCTGACGTTCACGGTCCTGGCCGGCTTTCACCGCGTCATTGAACGCAGCCTGCACCTGCTGGGGCGGCTGAGCGTTTTGAATGGCGACGCTCATCACCTCAATACCGGTAGAGTAGCGATCCAGCATAGCCTGCATGGAATTGCGCACAGCCTCGGCAATTTCAGCCTTGGACTCGAAGAGAACGCTGTCCATTGCTTTTCGGCCGACCACTTCGCGCATGGCCGATTCGGCGGCCTGTGTAACGGAGGCGTCAGGCGCGCGCGTATTGAAGAGATAGTCCTTAGCGCCGGTTTCAGGCTTGATGCGGTATTGGACGTTGAACTGAACGTCAACGATGTTCTCGTCGTCAGTAAGCATCAGCGCCTCGCGCAGACGGTCTGTCGTGCCGCGCATGCCGATTTCCGCCGTACGGACGCTGCTCACGTCAACGAGCTCGACATCCTGAATCGGAGCCGGCAAATGCCAGTTGATGCCAGGCATGGTCGACTTGCTGTAGGCGCCGAATTTGGTGACGACGCCCGTCTGACCTTCGGGGACGATGTAAAAGCCGCTTACGCTCCAGCCAATAACGGCACAGACCGCGAGCACGGAAACTGAAAAGCCGCCGGCGCGTGCGCCTCGGCCGCCCCCGAAGAGACCGCCGCCGTTGCCGCCACGGCCATTGCCGCCGTTGCGGGCACCGCTTTCACGGCGCTGCTGCTGACGCTGATCGTCTTCCTCAAATTGATTGCGGAGCCGGTCCAATTCGGCAAAAAGCCCCTGCCGCTTCTGGCTGCCGTGCGTACCGCCGTCATCGGGATAGTCGTCGCCCTTCTGTCGAGGCGCAGCATCATTGGGCTCATCGTCTCGCGAGAAATCATCGCGGCTCTTGAGCCGCGAACGGAGATCCTCCTGATTCGAGCGGCCTTGGCGCCCCATAATCTTGTTGGCCGCCTGCTGAAAATTCGACCACAAATTTTCAAGATCATCGTCCGAAAGAAGACCTTGCGAGCGGCGATCGCGCTGCTCATCGTCTTCACGGGCATCGCGGCTGGTGCGGCGCGAACCGTCAGCAGACGAATCCGCCGGATTCCGATCATCTTGCGCATTCGGATTCTGCCGGGCGTTTTGTTCTTCGCCGTCTTCTCCGACGCCGTCAGAGCGCTGTTCGTTGTCTCCGCGGTCGTTCTTCTTCTCTTCGTCAGAGCTGCGGCCCCAGTGAGGGTCATTAAGCGACATCAATAACTCCGTTCTTGAAGAGATCTCCTTTTTAGGCCGAGCCGATCATTTCGCCCGTCCTCCTGTCCGTTGACCTCTTCTACGTCCAATTTAGACAAAGGTCTATGAAGTTTAACGAAGAAAACCGCTATCGCGCGTCTTTAGTCAATCAATATTGCCTTTCCACACACTTCCAGCATCCCAAATGCCCGTACAGATCTCTCCTGCGATCCTTCAGCGCGCCGCACCGTACTCTCATCCGTCCTTGATCTAAGCCATATAGACAGTGGTTTCCTCAGGTTTGCGAAGGACCGGCAGGCCTATACAATTCGCCAAAACCTTTTTTGTACAGCAGCCGTTCCCTGCAGATTCTGCTGTCCCCGGCCGCAACCCAACTACACTCTCAATCCTCAGCCAAGGCTGCCATGAATCATCCTGCTCCCGCCAAACCCATGGTCACCGACGTCTTCGTGAAGGGCGCCGTCCAAGGTTGGAACATCTGCGTCACTTCCACCATTCCGAACGTCCTGATGGCTTTCGTGATCATCAAGATCCTTAACCATTCAGGGCTTCTCGCGCTCATCGGTCAGATCTTTTCGCCGATCATGGGTATTTTCGGCCTCCCCGGCGAAGCAGCCACTGTGCTGCTCGGCGGCTGGATGTCGATGGGCGGCGGCGTAGGCGTCGCCGTAGCACTCTTTGACAACGGCGTGCTCAACGGCACTCAGCTCGCTATCGTCTGCCCCGCCATCTTCCTGATGGGTTCTCAGATTCAATATCTGGGCCGCTGCCTCGGCGTCATCGGCATCAAGGGCAGTAAGATTCCGCTTATCATGGCGATCCCAGTGTTGACCGCCTTCGTCTCACTGTTCGTGATGCGCATCCTGATGCTCGGCAACTGACTGCCGACCTGAATCAGTCTGGTCTGCGCCGCACGGAATTCTTCACACACTTACGCGGAGCAGACCTCAAAAATGGCGCTTCTAGACGACTACATCAAAGACCTCGCCCCACTCGTGAATCTGGACTGCGGCACGTGCAATACGGCCGGCGTCACTCGCGCAGCGGAAATCATGAAGGGCTACTTCGAATCCATCGGCTTCACATGCGAACTCATAGACCTCGGCCCCAAAGCGGGTCGGGGTCTTCTTGCAAGAAATAAGCCGCATGCCGACCACTACGACGTCCTTCTGAACGGTCATCTCGACACGGTTTTTGCCGACGGCACTGCCGCCGCGCGCCCCTTCTCCATTGACGGCGACTTCGCGCATGGCCCGGGCTGCGCGGACTGCAAGGGCGGCATTCTGGCAGCCTATTACGCCTGCAAAACGGCGCGTCCGAAGGACTTGGAGCGGCTTTCCATCTGCTGCGCCTTCAACCCTGACGAAGAAATCGGCTCCACGAGCTCCCACGAATGGCTCGCCTCCATCGGCGCAAGATCCAAGTGCGCGCTCATCGTAGAGTGCGCAAGGGCGGGCGGCGAATTGGTGCGTTCGCGCAAGGGCGTGGCAGACCTCAAAGTCGTCTTTCGCGGCCGCTCTGCTCATGCCGGCAACAATCCTCAGGACGGCGCCAACGCCAATGTGGCTGCCATGCGCTTCAGCCTGGCGTGCTATGAGCTTGCTGACCCGTCCAAAGGCACGACAGTCAACCCCGGCATCATTGCCGGCGGCACCGCGACCAATGTCATTCCGGACAGCTGTGAGGTTCGCTTTGACCTGCGCTACTGCTTCGACAAGGACGGCTCTGACCTTGAAAATCAGATCTTTGAGCTCGCTGAACGTTCTTGGGCCCCCGGCGTATCGCAGACGGTTGAGCTTTTAGGCTTCACCCCGGCCATGCCGCTGTCGGACGACGCGAAGGCACTGACCGCAAAAATCACGGAAGCCGCGAAGATGACCGGTTTTGAAGCTAAGTTTGTTGACGCGGGCGGCGGCTCTGACGGCAACCGCATCGCCAAGGCGGGTATCCCGGTCATTGACGGCTGCGGTCCGGCCGGTGCGTGCTTCCATACAGAGCGTGAATACCTGCGACTGGACACGGTGGAAGAGCGCGTCAAGATGCTCACCAACTTCTTCAGCCTGCTCTGAGCACCGCCCTTCGATTTGAGCGAATCGGCTTAAGCCCATAAAGAAAAACAGCCCGTACGACACGTTACGGGCTGTTTTTTTTCTAAAGCGCGATTAAAGGAGACTTTCAAGCTCGGCGAGCTCTTCGGCCGGCGTTTTGCGCCGAGGAAGAGCTTCATCCGTCCGCTCAAGCTCCCAATCCTCGAGCTCACGCGGTTCGTTAGGATGCTCTTCCCGCCAGGCCGCGGAGAATTCCGAAACCGCTTGGCGAAGTTCATCGAGCCCGGCACCCGTCAGTGCCGACACGAACACTGCCTTAGGCCGGCCGTTCTGATCTCGGACAATCTCCGGCGCCTGTCCGGTAACGTCAATCTTGTTGTAGACCAAGATCACCGGCACATCGTCGGCATGGATGTCGGCGAGAACCGAATTGACTTCGGCAATCTGCTCCTCCCGCACCGGAGAGGATGCATCGACCACATGCAAAATGAGATCAGCATGCACCGTTTCATCCAGGGTCGACTTGAAGGCCTCAATCAGCTGATGCGGCAGACCGCGGATAAAACCGACCGTGTCGGTCGCCACCACCGTTTCCTCATCGGAGAGCCAGAACTTTCTCGCCGTTGTATCCAGCGTGGCGAAAAGCTGGTCGGCAGCGTACGTTTCCGCACGCGTGATCTTATTGAAAAGCGTCGACTTGCCGGCATTCGTATAGCCCGCGAGCGATACGGTGATCGAATCGCCGCGCGAACGGGCGCGGCGCTGCGTGCCCCGCTGCCGAGCCAAGCGCTTGAGCTGATCTCTCAACTGCTTCATGCGCGTGCCGATCATGCGCCGGTCAAGCTCAATTTGCTTTTCGCCCGGTCCGCCCGTCTTCCCTAAGCCGCCGCGCTGGCGCTCCAGGTGAGTCCACCCGCGGACAAGACGTGTTGACAAGTGTTCGAGCCGAGCCAGTTCAACCTGAAGACGGCCTTCACGGCTCTTGGCGCGCTGGCGGAAAATGTCAAGAATAAGTTCCGTACGATCCAATACGGGAATCCCGATCAGACGCTCAATGTTGCGCTCCTGCGCCGCTGAAAGGGCGATATCGAAAACGACAACATCCACCTCTGCCTCTTTGGCGAGGATGCCGAGCTCTTCAATCTTTCCGGAACCTAAAAATGTAGCCGGATCCGGCTTTTCCCGCTTGGCCTGCATGAGCCCAACGGGCTCAAGTCCGTCCGAGGATACGAGCAGCCTCAATTCCTCGGCGGAGTCCTGATAAAAAGCCCGGCCAACGGAAACAACGACTAGAAACGCACGCGAGGCTTTCTTCGCGTGCGTTTCATCGAGCTGAAATTTTGACAGATCAGTTCTCCGTTGCGTCGCCGGCAGGCTGAGCAGTCATCGAGACGGCGCGCGAAGGCACAACGGTGCTGATGGCGTGCTTGTAGACCATCTGCGTCAAGGTGTTGCGCAAAATGACGACGTACTGGTCGAAAGATTCGATCTGTCCCTGAAGCTTGATGCCGTTGACCAGATAGATCGAAACGGGAATATGTTCCTTCCTCAGCATGTTGAGGAACGGATCCTGCAGAAGCTGAACCTTATTGCTGGGCATGATTTTCTTTTTCTCCGACGCTGCAGCTTCGCACATGCAGGTCTTGCGTTGATTGTTGTTTTCTTCCGCTGCGCCGTGAGAGTCGTGTGCGTCCGTCTCTGCGCGTATAAATTGCGCGCGGCATATGTTGCGGGAACCCGCTCTCCGTCGGCCGTTTGAAATAAACCGTCGGATTGGTGGAGCATAGGCCTCCGCCGCAAAACTGCTTGAAATATTAGCACTGCCGGCCGGCAGGCTCGGCCTCCTTAAGGCAATGCCGCATCTGCATTTGCAAGGAACTATTGCGGCATTACGTTGTTCAGCACGCTTTTCTCCTTAGATGCACTCGCTTTGAAGCGATCGGCGCCTGCACTTTGCGCTGTCCAAGGACTTCAGTGAAGGCTATGATTGTCCGCAAACAATGCGCAGACCGACCTCTGCGTGAGACGCACATTCCGAGGAATGCCACCCCATGCTTCACCGCACCTTCTCCGCCGCCCTGTTTGCCGGCACGCTTGCAGCAAGCCTGCCGGCCGCTGCTCATTTCGGCCTCATCCTTCCCGATCCCGCCATGGTCCTTGAGCAGTCCAAGACTGCTTTCAAGCTCGATGTGAGCTTTATTCGCCCGATGGAAGCGAGCACGATGACAATGGTCAAGCCCGCGGCCTTCTATGTGGTTGAAGACGGCCGCAAAACCGATTTGACGCCGGCGCTGCGTCCGGGAAAGCTTTTCGGCCGGGATGACTGGACGCTCGAATACAAATTCGAAAAGCCCGGCGTCTATCAATTTGTCGTTGAACCGCTCCCTTATTGGGAGCAGTCCGAAGATAAGTTTTACCTGCACTACACCAAGGTCATTGTTCCTGCGCTGGGCGCCGGCCTCGGCATTGATCCCAAGGACGATGACTGGTCCAAACCCGTCGGCGTGAAGACTGAAATCGTGCCGCTCACGCGTCCGTACGGCAACTATGCCGGAACGCTCTTTCAAGGCCGCGTGCTCGTTGACGGCAAATCCGCGCCCAACACAACGGTGAAGGTCGAATTTCTCAATGAAAGCGACCTTTATCAGCCGCGCAATTCCTACTACACCACCCAGGTCATGAAGACCGACGACAACGGCATCTTCACTTTTGCGGCGCCTTGGGCGGGATGGTGGGGCTTTGCGGCAGTGCGCGATGCGGGCTATACGCTCAAGGTCGACGGCGTCGACAAACCCGTTGAAATGGGCGCTGTGCTCTGGACCGAATTCGGCAAACCCCTGATTCGCAAGATTCGACAGCCAGGCCTCTGATACGCCCATTTACGCGTTGCGAGTGCGCTGATAATGAAAAGACGCTCCCCGGCTTAGCCGGTGAAGCGTCTTTTCTTTGCCGCCGAGAGCGTCCGAGCTCAGCGCTTTTTCTGTTCATCCACGTACGGATTGGCCTTCGTGCGGAATTCCACGCGAAGCGGTGTGCCCGCGAGATTGAAGGTATCGCGGAAATAGCCCTCGAGATAGCGGCGATAGGACTCTCCGATATCCTCCAAAGCATTGCCGTGAATCACGATCACCGGAGGATTGCTGCCGCCCTGGTGTGCATAGCGGGGCTTCGGACGACCGCCTTTGGCTCGCGGCGGCTGCTGGCGCTGGACCGCTTCGAGCAGCGCACGCGTGAGCTTCGGCGTAGGCAGCTTGGCATATGCTGCGGCATGGGCTTCGTCTCTTCGCTCAGGAAAGGAACAGCCTCCTGCA
>ENA-OPXH01001833-OPXH01001833.1-human-gut-metagenome-genome-assembly--contig:-NODE-1833-length-13269-cov-2.633949_pt1 | contig 13269 bp, 9 predicted proteins | sample MGYA00241521_ERZ502034 | MGnify/ENA primary metagenome ERZ502034 (study PRJEB25962, sample SAMEA2042103) | human gut metagenome | biome: human gut; feature: human-associated habitat; material: faeces... | reverse complement strand
AGCTATGACGGCAGAGGTCTTGAACTGGCACGGGGCATCTATGGAAAGCCGGATGGAGCTGTATCAGGTTTTCCTGAAGTAGTTGCTGATGGGGAGAATGTATATAATAAGAAAACTCGGGATTTTGTTTTGAATTATAAATATACTGAAAATGGAACCGTTTATCATGTTTCTCAGGAACTGATTTTTAGAAATAGAATGGTTGATGGAATAAATCAAACGAGAGAATATCTTAGTTATTTTAATTGAAGATAATGGTACTTTGTAAGAAAGGAGAGTAAAAACTCATGAGTAAGATATTATATATAGTTTTTAGTATTGTTATAGCTGGATTTGGAGTAGTATCATGTTCTTCAGGGGGAGATGAACCTGGTCATATTTCTGGAGGGACGGAAAATAATGGTGGAAATAATACGGAATCTTCAAGCGATACGGTTTTGGTTTTTCAATCTGGTTTTGAAGGGAATACTCGTATAATTCAATATGGAGAGTCAACGAATGATAATATCATAGGTTTTGACCCCAATTTAGAACATAGCAATTGGAATGATTTGAATAATAATGAGATACGTACTATGTATATTAATTATGCCGGAGGCAGTAAGGCAATAAGAGGGGCTGAGATTGTTCAGGATCCTATCAATCCCGATAATAAAGTCTTAAAATATTGGATGAACAATTATTGGGCGACATCTGACGGCCAGGAAAAAGCTCGGGTACAATTGGAACTCTATGATATAAAAGACGGGTATAAGGAGTTTGCTCAATCGGTAAGAATATATATTCCTGAAGATTTTCGTTCGATATTAAAAGGTTATTCAAAAAGTATTACATGGTTTACTATCTCTGAATTCTGGAATAATGCAGCTTGGGTAGAAGATTATGGATTTCGGGTTTCGTTAGGAATTGGTAGAGATGCAGCTCCGAGTAATGATTATTATTTCACTTTAGGAGCAGAAGATGATGGGTTTAAAGGTGTATGGACAGCTACTGATAAGAAAGTAAAGATACCGTTTGGAAAATGGTTTACTATGTATTATTTGTATAAAGAAGGAAATAAAGAAACTGGACATTTTTACATGACAATAACTCCGGACGGGGAGTCGGAGCAAGTTGTATTTGATATACATGATTTTACGCATTGTACAACAGATCCTTCGCCTAATGGTCTGAATGCATATAATCCAATGAAAATGTATACATCGAAAGAACTGATGCAATATGTCAATTTGAGAGGGAAAACTTTAGAAATTTTCTGGGATGATTTTAAGCTTTGGAAAATAAATAATACTAAAAAGTAAAAAGAGCCTTATGATAAAAAGGAATAATTGGTATAGAACGTGTTTGATTTTTTCTATGTTTCTAGGAGGCTGTAGTTTGATGGCTCAGAGATCTTCTTTATTAATAGCTGATTTTGAGTATCAAAAAGAAGTTGAGGCATTGCCCTCAGATATGGAACTGATTTTTCAATCTGGATTTGAGGGTAATACTAAAATTGTTTCTCGAGGGGTAGATGATGATATTGTGGGTTCCGATCCTAACCTTCCGAAAAGTGATTGGGATGCGATAGAGCAACAAATATATGATATAAAACTTATGGTAGTATTGTTTATTTTAATTATACAGGAGGGGATGCATCGAAACGATATGCAAGAATTGTTGATGACCCTACTAATCCTAAAAATAAAGTCCTCCATTTCTGGTTAAATGATTATTGGTTAGCATCAGAGAATCAAGAAAAAGCCCGAGTTCAATTAGAATTCCATGGTATTAAAGGAGGGTTTAAAGAGCTTTATCAATCTGTGAGGGTATATCTGCCGGAAGATTTCAATACTGTAAAGGAATATCCTAAAGCCTTGGGTTGGCTGACTATTGCCGAGTTTTGGAATAATGAATGGTGGAGTGCCGGAGAGGAACATGGATTTCGTATGTCTATGGGCATTGGAAAAGATGCTGGGACTGTTGAGCATTTGTTCATTACTTTAGGTTCTGAGAATGCAGGATTTAAAGAAGTTTGGAATGCTACTAATCCAACAGTAAAAGTTCCTATTTGTAAGTGGTTTACGCTTGAATATTATATAAAAGAAGGGAATGCTGATAATGGACGTTTTTATTTAGCTATAACACCTGACGGAGAAGAAAAACAAGTAATATGTGATGTTCATAATTTTACACATAATACTAGTGATACTAACCCGGATGGTATTACTGCTTATAATCCGATAAAGTTATATACTTCGAAAGAATTAGTCAGTTTTATGAAGTCAAAAGGTAAAACCCTACAAATTTATTGGGATGATTTGAAATTGTGGGTGCCTAAAAATCAATGACTTTTATTTAATGTAAGATGAAAAAAGTAATAACATTCATATTATTTCTGTTTTTCTTTTCAGTGCTAAGTCATGCCCAGAATGTGGAACGGCCGGCTTTATACGGGATAGCCAAGATGACGTATCGTATTAGTAATTTCGATTTAGCTCAAAGTTATTATGGAGAATTTTTGGGATTTTCAAAGGCTTTTTCGTATTCTGGAAAGGAAGGAACGATTGATTCATATAAAATAAATAATCGGCAGTTTTTGGAATTTGTAGAAGATAAGAATGCTTCTCTTAAAAAAAGGCTTGTTTCTGTATCTTTTGAGACAGAAAATGCTCAAAAGATGCAGGAATATCTTCTTTCGAAAGGAGTCGCATTAGATAGAGACGTGTATATAGATGGTGCTGGAAATAAAGTTTTGCTGACACATGACCCTTCTGGAATACCGATAGAGTTTATTCAATATATGCCGGGGTCGAAACATGTAAAAAGTATGGGCCGGTTTTTATCTTCAGAACGAATAGCAACCCGTATCCATCATGTCGGTCTATATAGTAAGCAGATGTTGGAAAACCCTGAATTTTACACTCAAATTCTAGGTTTTCAGCTTATCCTTCGAATACCGGAAGATAGAAATGTAGAACCTAAATTACTTTATTTCAGAATTCCGGAAAGTGCAGAAATGATAGAACATTACCCGTCACCGGATGAGAATTTTAATCATCCGTGTTTCGTTACGATGGATATGCAAGAGACATATTCAATTTTGCGTACCAGAAAAAAGACAGAAGTTTTGCCTCCTCCGGGTATGGGAATGGGTAAACGTTGGCTGTTGAATATTTGGAATCAGGATGGAACGAAAGTTGAATTTACAGAACCATATATGTCTATATTTTAAAAGATATTTTTCGGTCATTGTAAATTAAAAGATAAGAGATTTATGAAAAAAATATCGAGGAGAGATTTTTTGAGAGCTTCTGCCGTTATGGCGTCAGGTTTGATGTTATCACCTGAAGAAGCATTGGCGAGGAAAGTAGAAACTTCAGACAGTGTAAAGACGCTATCAAATAAGAATAAGTGTATTTATGATGCAAAAGATTTGCCTACTGTTGTATTAGGTAAAACCGGTGTAACCATTCCTCGTATGGCTTTTGGCTTAGGAAGTCGTTTTTGTACAATAAAGAGTGAAGAAGAGGCTGATAATATCTTGAGAAAAGCTTTGGATAGCGGGTTGTATTATTGGGACACAGCCAGTGTTTATTCCAATGCTGATGGGAAAATTATTAGTGAAAGTCGTATAGGAAATGTTGTAAAAGAAAATAGAAATCGTATTTTTTTATCGACAAAAATATCGAATCGAGACCCTTATGAGGCGATGAGGAGTATTGAGTTAAGCATGAGGCGAATGGAAACGGACCATTTTGACATATTGATGATTCATGATGTTCATTCTCTGGAAGATAATAAGAAAATTCTTGAAAAAGGAGGCTTGTTGGATATTTTGTACCGCATGAAAGAAGAAAAGGTTGCCCGATTTATTGGATTTTCGGGACATGCTGACCCTAGAGCTCTTACAGATATGGCAGAGAAAGGAAATTTTGATACGATGTTATTTGCAATGAATCATTGGCCGGGAGGAAAGGGCAACTTATCTGACCGACAAGAGCAAGTAATTCCTGTAGCCCAGCGTAAAAATATGGGGATTATGCTGATGAAAGTGATAAGGCCTTTAGATACAATAAAAGAATTGAATGCAGATGAACTTGTGCGCTATGCATTGTCTTTGGATGGGCCTCATGGAATTACAGTAGGGATGGATAGTATGAAGGTTCTTGAAAGTAATTTGAGAATATTGAAAGAATTTAAACCGATGAGTAGTCTTGAAATGAAAAGAGTTGAAATGGCTCTTACCCCCTTTTTTCATCATGAGAATTTGCCTTGGATGAATGAAGACTATTTTGATGGTTTTTGGTCTTGACTGTTTGTAATAAATATGTTGGATAAGCAAAATTAAGGTAGAGTATTATGTGTGTAAGATTATGGCTTCTTATTTATTCTGTGGTATTTTTATTTTCATGTTCTCAAAAGACGAGTAGTGATGTAGAACAAGTACGAGAATTTATTCGTAGTTCATGGGACAAAACTGTAAGAAACAATCAAGAAGGAGATAGTACGTTGATAGGATTGCCTTATCCGTATACAGTACCTTGCATAAATGAGGGTTTTCAGGAAATGTATTATTGGGATACCTATTTTACCAATGAAGGAATGATCTTGGATGGACATCTTGATTATGCAAAAAATAATGTGGATAATATGTTGTATATGGTTGATAAATTTGGCAAAATGTTGAATGGTAACCGTACTTTCTATTTGAACCGTTCTCAACCGCCATATTTGAGTATGATGGTAGCGAGAGTGTATCAAGAAAATGGAGATAAAAAGTGGTTGAGGAAAGCTTATGAAACATTAAAGAAAGAATATAAATTTTGGATGACAGAACGTATGAGTCCGGTAGGGTTGAATCACTATGATAATTCAGCTACTCAAGCATCGGTAGATTCTTTTTTATGTGTCGGGAGTGAACGTTTAGGTACTGATTTTAGTAAAAAAGGGCTAACGAATGAACAATTGAATTTATTGGGTCGGAACTTATTGGCAGAGTGCGAATCTGGTTGGGATATGAATCCTCGATATGAAATGCGTTGTCTTGATTTTTGCCCGATAGATTTAAATTCGAATTTATATTTATATGAGAAAAATTTTGCCTATTTCACTAGAGAATTGGGCATTGCTGATTCTTCAAAAGTTTGGCTGGATCGTGCGGCTCAAAGGAAAGCTTTATTAAAAAAATATTGTTATAATAAAGCTGACAAACTTTATTATGATTATGATTATGTAAATAATCGGCAATCCGATATTGTATCTGCTGCAATTTTCAGTTTGATGTATGCAAAAGTGGTTGATCAGTCAGAGGCAAATGATTTAGTAAAAGCATTGGACAAATTAGAATTTGAGTATGGTGTTTCTACATGTGAGAATAGAGATTATCAATATTCTTATCAGTGGAGTTATCCTAATGGTTGGGCTCCATTACAATATTTAGCGGTCAGGGGACTTGATAATTATGGATTTAGAAATGAAGCTCAGAGAATTGCCCATAAATATGTGGATATGGTAACTAATACTTATAAGACAACAGGCCATTTGTGGGAAAAATATAATATCCGTAAAGGTAATGCCGATGTTCGTAATGAGTATGAAATGCCGACGATGTTGGGATGGTCGGCAGGGGTATATGTTTATTTAACAGATTATCTAGATGATGGTTTCAAAATGAAAAGATAAGAATATTAGTAACTGACTTTATAATTCTTGCAACTATGACGAGAGCAATTTTTTCATTGCGATTTATTTTGTTAATATGGACAGGGATATTTTTTCGTCTATCGTTTGCACAGGCCGATGGATGGTGTCCTACTCGTTTTACAAAAGATAATACAACTAGTAGTACTGAATTGAAGGTTGTGGATAATCCGATGAAGGAAGTTGGGATAAATGAGTCGAACAGAGTATTAAAGCTAAGTAATATTGATAGGCGCGGATGCATTTGTTTGAATTTGACAAGGTATATAGGTGATGCGAAAGATCGTATTACTGATATTGGTAGATATGACAGACTACGGTTTAAGTATTATATAGTTAACTCTCTTTATCCTGATTATAAAGTCCGGATACGGATGAACGATGGAGTAGGAGATGTGGCTGATGCTCAATGGTCGAATATGGATAAGAATTGGAAAACTGCGACTTTTAGTTTCCCCAAAAATTCAGAAGCAACTTGGATACAAATACAGACATATTATACATCGATTGGTGCATGGGATGATCAGTTCCCTGGGATGGAAATATATCTTGATGATATAGAATTGTTAGATTCAGATTATGCTATTACATCTGTAGACGAAAATAAAAAGAATGATATAATCTTTTGTCAGAAAGATCGGAATTTAATAGTAAAGAATTTACAACCCGAAGTTGTTGTTTCTGTTTATGATATGTTTGGTAAAATGCTTTGGGTTGAAGGAGAAAGTCAACATGAAGTAAAGTACGATTTCCCTGTAAATGGATTATATGTAGTGGAAATAAGGAGCAGAAATGATGTTTATAGTCGTAAAATCGTGATAAATGATTAGATAGAGTTTTATTAACCCGGTACTGTAAAGTACCACAAATTTTATTATTATGAAAAAGATTTTTTTACTTTTTGCATGTATGGCTGCGATGACAGCTTATTCTCAGTCTTCTGTAATGGTTGCTAATTTTGAAGATGATGGTACCGATAGAATGTTTTCTGACCGAATTAAAGAAGACGGTATGACATTGATTGATACGAATGTGGATAATCCTCTTCAGAATGAAAATAATCCTTCGACTAAGGTAATGTCTTTGACCGAGATCCAAGGAGGAGGACAGACTCGTATTGGTTTTGCTGGTCAGTGGACGGGGAGTGCATATGAATTATTTTCTGAGGATAATCAAATTTTATTGGCTGTTGATGGAAATATTATTTATGACGTGATTCGTATGAAAGTTTATGTTGAAGGTGAAAATATAGAACCTGATTGTATTAAAGGCTTCAGAGCATCATTGTTTGATTATTCAAGTCAGGAAGATAATAATAAATTTACAGCAGCTTGGAGCAATCCGGAATATTTGGATATGACAACAACTTGGCCTGATTGGAATGTAGCTACCATTAAGCTAAAAGTAAATCCTGGAAATTCTGGGCGTATGGTACTTGCTCCCTATTTGAAGTGGGAAGGTGTGGCAGATGGTGTTACTATATACATTGACGATATCGAATTGTTGAATTCTGCAGATCTGCCATCTTCAATTGAAACTGAGAAAGCTGAAAAATTGAATTGTATAGTTAATGGTAAAGATTTGGCTGTTATGAATCTAAAACAAGGAACAACAATGGCAGTTTATGATATCAGTGGTAGGAACGTAATGACGGCTACTGTTGATAGTGATAATGTACATTATACTTTTACGTCTGAAGGCATTTATATTATTTCTGTAAATAATGGTAAAAATATAGTGACAGAAAAAGTAATAATAAAATAAATATAGAAGATTAAAAAGCGTTATACAGAGTTTGGGCGGAATATCCAATAAGTTGTTGATTATCGGATGCTCTGCCCGAATTTGTTTTAGTGGTTAAGTCTTTATTTTACCCATTAGTGTACATACTTAAATGATTTATGTACAAAATTTAATATCCTTTTATTGATTATTTAAGTCCTTTGTTATATAGGAAATTTAATTTAATAATTTATGTCTTGTATGTAGACATTTAAAAATCTATTATCCCATGAAGAAAATTTTTTTACTTTTCTTGTCTTTATTCATGTTTGCTTTATTAGTACATGTGCAGGCTCAAAATTTAGTATTTGCTGATTTTGAGAATAAAGGAACAGACCAGTGGTGTGAGAACCGTATAACGAGTGACGGTTCTTCTATTGCGATTGTAGATAATCCGTTGAAAACGGATCGGAACAGTTCGGATAAAGTGTATAAAATCTCAGATATTGTTTCTGCAGGAGCTATATGTCTTGACTTACGTACCTATTATTCTGGTGGATATCATGATTTACCGGAAGAAAATGTAATAGATATATTTAACCCTGATGGTACGCTTAAATATGATAAAGTTTCTATCAAATATTATGCGGAAGGAAATGTAACCTATAGTTCTTGTATTTCCAATATTAGTATGAAAGAACCGGAAGGCGCAAGAGTTACATTGACAGGAAAAACTTGGGATTATACGTTAGAGCAAATATCTGGACAATCTTGGACTGATTGGAATACGGTTACATTCGATTTGTCAGATTTAAAGTCGAATCCAGATCGGTTGCAGTTTTTTGCTTACCATGTAGGTTGGGGCAATCCGGCAGTAACAGATGTTAATATTTATGTGGATGAAATTGTATTTCATGAGGCGGAGAAAGTAGATCCTCCTTTAGTTGTTATTACATCGAGATTGAATTTTGCAGATTTTGAAGGGAATGGTACAGATCGCTGGTGTGAGAAGCGTATCACGGAGCAGGAAGATGGCAAAGCTCCCAAAATTGCTATTGTGGATAATCCATTAAAAACAGAGCGGAACAATTCAAATAAAGTGATGAAATTGACTGATTTCAATAGTGCTGGAGCTATTTATTTGAATATGACAGCTTATGGAAATGCAGGAACTCCGTTAGATGAAAAAGACCAAATTGATTTGGCAAATGAAGATCGTTCAGCTTGTAAATATACAAAGATGTCAGTCAAATATTATATAAAAGGCAATTATACACCGAGTTATTTAGATCAGATAAAAATACAATTTTTAGAGTATACGGCTGCACAATCGGGTAAGGTTTGGACATACCCCTTAGAAAAAACAATAGGAAAAGACTGGACTGATTGGAATACTGTAACTTTTGATATAAGTAACTTTAGTTATAAGTGTAATCGAGTGCAATTGTTGTCTTATTATGTAGGTTGGAATTTGTCTGTTCCTGTTTCTGATGTAGAAGTTTATATAGATGATATAACGTTTTTTACTCAAGAGGAAATTCCTCCTGCTCCGGACGCAGCTTCCATCATGATTGGTAATTTTGAAGGGAATGGTACGGATCGGTGGTGTAGCGGTCGTTTGGTAAAAGATAATGATGCTTGTACGGCAACCTATGAGATAGTAGATAATCCTTTAAAAGAAGAAGGAACGAATGAGTCTGAAAAGGTGTTGAAAATATCGAATGTTAATATGAAAGGTATGTCCGCATTGAACTTGGCTCGCAATGTAGGAGGCATAGATCAAATAAAATCTAAAGGATATACAGCGTTGAGGATGAAGTATTATATTCCTAGTGCCAAATATCCGGATATGTGTGTATTATTGAAGCCCGATGGTGCTGAACCACGCTATGAAGGGAGATGGTCTGACCGGGCTCGTAATTGGAGAACTGTGACTTTTAATATTGACCCTAATACTGATGCTTCATGGTTACAATTATTTTTGTATTATTCAAACGACGTGAATTTAGACAATGTTTTGCTGGAAGATTTGGATATTTATCTAGATGATATAGAACTTCTTTATCCTGAAGGAAAACTCAATGGAATATCGGTAGATGATGCAGCTATTACGACATTTGACCCGGAAGTAATGACTTATGCTTATAATTTACCCTATACGCAAGAGGCGGGGAACATCCCAGAAGTTACCTATACCTTAGGATCTAGTAATCAGACGGTAAATATTGTTCGGGCTACAAATCTGGCAGGAAATGAAGTGGAAAGAACAACTGTCTTGAAAGTGATGACGGATGGGCAGGAGACCTCTCAATATAGAGTAGTATTCAATATAATGCCGAAGATGGATATTTATCTGTGTTTAGGTCAATCTAATATGAATGGTTATGGATATTTTGCTCCAGAAGATGATGGGGTAGTAGAAAATACTTATTTGTTTAATTCAGATAATGTTTTTGAAGAAGCAACTAACCCGTTTAACAGATATTCTACAACAGCTAATACGCAAAGCCGTATCAGCCCATCTTATGGATTTGCCAAAGGCTTAATCGGTAAAACGGATTGTCCGGTAGGTTTAATTGTTAATGGAAGGAATGCATCTGCTATTGAACAGTGGGAAAAAAGTTATACTGGAAATGCGGAGCAGTTGTATCAACGGACTTTAGAGAGGGCTAAAGCTGCTCAAAAATGGTGAGATATAAAAGGCATTATTTACTTGAATATGAAACGGGAGATCTTTGTCATTAGAGATTTTCCATTTTTGAATAAGTATATTTTTTACTTTATAATTTATCTATAGATTTGTCTGTTGATTACCGAGATATAAGTTCGGAATTGAGAAAATGAAATTATGACGAATGTATTGAGTTGATATCGTAGAGTATTATATATCATTAAACTATGACGTTTTCATTTTCTTTTGGTGTCCTTTTTATCTTAGTGAGCCATTTATTTTTTGATCATAAATAATATTTGAAATAGTTTATAATTGAACATTATCCTAATTCATAGATAAAGTTTGAGATAGTTCTATTATATATCGAAATCTAAAGATATACTGATATGGTTGTAAATATAAAAGCTACTGGTTGCTCTTTTGATTTTGCAGAAAGGCAGAATATCCTATATAGTGTTAAAAAAAGTGTAATTTTTCTCATAATTTGACTTCGTTTTAAAGTTATGTTTATATTTTAATGTATATTTGTCACAAAAAAAGAAGGAAATGTACTCTTTTGAAACTTTTATTCTAAAATTTTAAGTGAATTCTAATTTATTGATGTCTTGTTTCATTAGATAACAGTATGTGGATGCCTAAATGCTTCAAAGCTGATTTCATATGTATATGAAGCCTTAATTGTGAATTTGATATTTGTTTATTAATCATGAGAGTAAAACGAATTTTTATATTGGTGTTATTAGCATGTTTAGGTACATCCCATTACATGTTAGCAAAAAAGAAAAGTACAAAAACTTCTTTGGCATCAGTTTCTGTCTCGAAGATGTCAAATGATAGTACAGAATATAAGAAATTGGTAAAAGATACAAAGACTAAAAAGGGATTATTCGTAACTCATTTTTCTAAAGCGCATAAACTGTATTTTGAAATTCCAGATACGGCATTTTTTCATACCTATTTACTTACAAATCGAATTGCAAGTACAAGTAATACTCAGGATTTTGTTGCAGGGCAGATGGTTACGCGGCCTTTGCTCATACGTTTAAGCAAAGATGGAAATAATGTATATATACATAAAGTACAAACCGATAATGTTGTTGCAAAGGCAGATCCGATTTCTTCCGCATTTGATAAAAACTTTATGAATCCGGTGCTTAAGGCATTTAAGATTGTTGCAAGGAATGGTAAAAATGTAGTAATAGATGTTTCTTCTTTTTTTGGTGGGAATGAAAAGTGTATGAGTCCTTTAAAGCCAGAGAATCCATTAGCAAAGCTATTCGGGAACAGTAAAGCAATAAAAGGAACATTTGTTTCGGATGCTTCATCTATCACTGAAGTAAAAACTTTTCCTCAAAATATAGAAATAAAAAGTTCTATGTCTTTTACAACTTCGCCTTTGAACGAACCGTATACGGTAATTGTTCATCGGTCTTTTTTGTTGTTGCCAGATGAACCTATGAGAATGAGATTGCAGGATAATAGAGTAGGATATTTCAGTTCAGATCAATCCTTATATACATCATCGAGAGATAAGGTTGAACTTTGTACATTTATTCATCGTTGGCGTTTAGAGCCTAAAGAGAGAGAGAAAGAGAAATATTTTAGGGGGGAATTGGTCGAGCCTCGTAAACCAATTGTGTTTTATGTAGATAGTGCTTTCCCAGAAAAATGGAAAAAGGTGGTGAAACAAGGCATTGAGGATTGGAATATAGCGTTTGAGGCGGCAGGTTTTAAAAATGCAATAAGAGCTTTGGACTATCCGAAAAATGATCCAGATTTCGATCCTGACGATATGCGTTATAGTTGTGTGAAATATGCTGCGACAACGACAGCCAATGCGATGGGACCAAGTTTTGTGGACCCTCGTAGTGGTGAGATACTAACAGCAGATGTTATTTGGTATCATAATATTGTATCATTATTACATAATTGGCGTTTTACACAAACGGCCGCAGTTGATCCTCGTGTTCGTAAATCTGTGTTTGATGATGATGTAATGCAAGAGTCTATGCGCTATGTCGCAGCTCATGAGATAGGACATACTTTGGGATTGATGCATAATATGGGTGCGAGTTATGCTTTTCCTGTAGATTCTTTGAGAAGTGTAACATTTTCTAATAAATATGGTACGACTCCTAGTATAATGGATTATGCTCGTAATAATTTTATTGCACAGCCTGGAGATTTTGAGCGTGGAGTAAAACTTACTCCTCCAGTTTTAGGCGTCTATGATATTTTTGCAATAAAATGGGGATATAGTATTATTCCTAATGTGGATTCGAAAGAGCAAGAAAAGTATATTTTAGATAAGTGGATTGCAGAAAAGAAGAATGATTCGATGTATGAGTTTGGAGCACAGCAATTTTTTGGCACGATAGACCCTACTGATCAGACTGAAGATTTGGGAGATAATCATATGAAAGCTGGAGATTTGTCGATTAGTAATTTAAAAATTATAATGCAAAATTTGGAAGCTTGGACATTACAGCCTGGACATACTTATGATGCTGTTACTGATATGTATGCTCAAGTGGTGAAGCAATATTCTCGTCATTTAGGGCATGTGATGCCATATATTGGTGGCGTAAAATTTAAGGAGGTCCGTCAGGGGGAAGGTGAACCTGCAAAGACTTATTTAGATAAAAAGATGCAGAAGGAGGCTATGATGTGGTTATTGAATCAAGCTCGTACTTATAATGAGTGGCTTACACCTCCGTCTTTAATGTTGAAACTATCTATTGATTTGAATTCGAATGATAAATTGCAACGTGCTATTGTCGGATGTCTTTTGTATCCGGCTAATCTGTATCGTATTAAAGAAAGTGGGTTAGTTGACCCTAAAAATAATTATACACTTGAAAAATATATTAATGAGGTCATAACTGAAATATTTGGAGCTACATATAAAGGTGAAAAACTGAATGAAACGGAACAAAATTTACAAGCGGCGGCTTTGTCTGTGATTATAGGGTATACGAACCTTATGACAACATCTACGGCAAAAAGTTCGTCAAAGTCATTGTCAGATTATCTGGATATTGTCGCTTTAGAGTATGATCATTCTATTCCTTGTAATTATTCTGATGATCTATTGGGAGAGGGTAAGACCTCCTTTTTGCGAATCAATTTTGGATTACCGACTGTATCTCAAGTAGAGATTGCTCCTATTATGACTGCTAACCTAAAAAGAA
>ENA-OPXH01001831-OPXH01001831.1-human-gut-metagenome-genome-assembly--contig:-NODE-1831-length-13277-cov-2.333686_pt1 | contig 13277 bp, 9 predicted proteins | sample MGYA00241521_ERZ502034 | MGnify/ENA primary metagenome ERZ502034 (study PRJEB25962, sample SAMEA2042103) | human gut metagenome | biome: human gut; feature: human-associated habitat; material: faeces... | reverse complement strand
TAAAGACATAAAAACCTCCTGATAACGTTATCAAAAATATTATAAAAATAGAATAAAAAAATTATCTGTATGTCAGTTTATTATATAAAATATGTTGTAAAAAGTCAATTTATTCAAAAAGATAACGTTATCAAAAAAAGGCATTGTAGTTAAGGCGCTTTTCGAATAATATAAATACAACACATGTGAGAGCAAGAAGAACTGATGTCAGGCAGAAAAATCAAAGAAAGGACGAAAAGGTATGAGACGGAATATAAAGAAGATTTTTATGATGGCAGGAGTAGTAGCAATGATAGCGGGGCTTACAGGATGCGGAACAAAGAAGAGCGCAGGAAAAACAACAGAAATTAATGTGGGTTATTTTAATAATGTAACACATGCACAGGCGCTTTATATGAAAGCACAGGGAACACTTGATAAAGCATTTGACGGAAAGGCAGCAGTGAAATGGACTTCCTTTAATGCAGGTCCTTCTGAAGTGGAAGCATTATTTTCAGGAAACATCGATATCGGATATATTGGACCGGTTCCGGCAATCAGTGCCAATGTAAAGTCAAAGGGAGATGTGAGTCTGATATCCGGAGCTTCTCAGGCAGGAGCGGAACTGGTAAAATCACCCGGTTCAGATATTAAATCTGCAAAAGATTTAGATGGAAAAACGGTAGCGATACCGCAGATTGGAAATACACAGCATTTGTGCCTTTTAAAGCTGCTTTCAGATAATGGTTTAAAAACAGTAGAAGAAGGTGGCACAGTTACGGTAACGGCTGTAGAAAATGCAGATGTTCAGAACATGATGGATCAGGGAAATATAGATGCAGCACTTGTTCCGGAACCATGGGGTTCTACACTTGTAAAGAACGGAGCAGAAATCGTTCTCGATTATAATCAGGTTTATATGGAAGGCAATTATCCAGTAGCGGTAGTTGTTGTGAGAAATGAATTTTTAAAGGAGCATCCGGACTTAGTAAAAGAATTTTTAAAACAACATGAGGAAGCGACAGATGAAATTAATCAAAATGTAGACAAAGCAGCGGAGATTATCAACAATGAGATTAATGCAGCAACAGGAAAATCACTAAGTGCGGACATTTTAAAGACAGCATTTCAGAAACTTACGATTTCAACAGATGTAAATAAAGATGCAGTTGATGATTTTGCAGCAATTTCACTTGATCAGAAATTTATTGATCAGAAACCGACCGATGATTTTATCTCCGTTGAGGAGACAAACACATCTGCAAAATGATGGATAGGACAATGTTTTGAAGAATGGCATTTTAAAGGAGACAGAGCATGGCATTATTATTAAAAAATGTAGGAAAAACCTTTGAAAATACAGGGCAGGCTACTTTAAAAAATATAAATCTTGAAATAAAACCGGGAGAGTTCCTCTGTGTAGTTGGGAAAAGCGGATGCGGCAAAAGCACACTGCTGAATCTGATTGCAGGCCTGGAAAAACCGACAGAAGGAAAAATTATTTTAAATGGAAAAGAAGTGAAAGCACCCGGTTCGGAACGGACAGTGATGTTTCAGGAACACGCTCTGTTTCCATGGCTGAATGTAATTCAAAATATAAAGTTTGGAATGGAGATAAACGGAGTTCCAAAGAAGGAGCAGGATTACCGCGCGGAAAAGTATTTGAAAATGATGCAGCTTGAAGACTATAAAAATTATGCGATACATCAGCTCTCCGGAGGTATGCGCCAGAGAGTAGCACTAGCAAGAGCATTTACAATGGATTCAGAAATTTTACTGATGGATGAACCCTTTTCTGCGCTTGATAAACAAACATCAAACCATTTAAGACAGGAACTACAGGATATATGGATGAAAACACATAAAACAATATTTTTTATTACACACAGTGTAGAAGAAGCGGTTTATCTTGGAGACAGAGTTGTAGTAATGTCAGGAGAAGACGGCGGAATCAAAAATATTGTACCGATAGAGTTAGATAGACCAAGGCATGTCTATAACGAGGACTTCATTGCCTATCGACATAAAATATTAGAAGAGATACAGGGAGGGGATTACTGATGAAAAAAATATGGAAATCCAATATAACAGGAGAAATACTGTTCCTTCTTGGTGTTATTCTTTTATGGCAGATTTTATATATGATCGGTGTTGACGGACTTGGAATATGGAAATCCTATGCGATGCCGTCACCAAGTGGTGTGTGGAATTCATTTACGGAAATGATAAAACAGGGAACCTTGCTATCGGCAATTGGGAACAGTTTACTGCGTGGGGCAATAGGATATATTCTTTCCCTTATGATCGGAGGGGTTATTGGAGTATTTATGAATCATTTTTCATTTTTACATAAAAATTTAAGACCTCTGATTATGGGAATACAAACACTGCCAAGTATTTGCTGGGTACCATTTTCTATCTTGTGGTTTGGATTAACACAGACAGCAATCATCTTTGTGGTAATTATGGGGTCCGCATTCAGTATGGCAATCGCAGTAGACAATGCGATATTAAATGTCCCTCCAATCTATAAAAAAGCAGCGCTTACAATGGGGGCAGATCAAAAACAAATTTATTGGAAAGTCATATTTCCCGCAAGCCTTCCGGAATTAATATCAGGTATGAAACAAGGCTGGTCATTTGCATGGCGCGCATTAATGAGTGGAGAAGTAATGACGACATCCATTGGACTTGGCCAGACATTAATGACAGGGAGAAATCTTGCAGACATCAATCAGGTTATGCTCGTCATGGTAGTTATTGTGGTAGTTGGAATCGTGATTGATCAGGTAATCTTTCATAATCTGGAAAAAAGAATATTAAGAAAAAGAGGATTGACAATTTAGCAAAATACAGAAACGAAAAAAGGACAGGGATTGCAGTGATAATCCCTGTCCTTTTTTCGTTTCGTTTATTTGCAACCCATTTCCTGTTCTGTTATACTAGAGCGTGTTTGAAAAATTATTCCTCTTGTAGAAAGCATTTTTCAAACACGCTCTAGAGAATAACTTTAGGACAGTACATAATGCATGAAATGGAGATTATTATAGAATGAAAAAATTAGTAATTGCAGAGAAACCGTCTGTTGGACGGGATATTGCCCGCGTGCTTGGCTGTAAGCAGCAGGGGAAGAAATATATTGAAGGTAATGAATATATTGTTACCTGGGGACTGGGGCATCTGGTGACACTGGCAGACCCGGAAGGCTATGATAAGAAGTTAAAGACATGGAGAATGGAAGATCTTCCAATGATGCCGGAACATTTTAAGCTAGTAGTTATACCACAGACAAGAGGGCAGTTTCAGGCAGTGAAGTCTTTGATCGAGCGAAAGGATGTTGGGGAAATTATTATCGCAACGGATGCCGGACGAGAGGGTGAACTGGTTGCGAGATGGATTCTTGCGAAGGCAGGGAATAAAAAGCCGTTGAAAAGATTATGGATTTCTTCTGTGACAGATAAAGCGATTCGTGAAGGATTTGCACATCTTAAGAATGCGAAAGAGTATGAGAATCTTTATCATGCTGCAACGGCGAGAGCGGAGTCCGACTGGCTGGTGGGAATGAATGCGACACGAGCGTTGACTTGTAAGTATAATGCACAGCTTTCCTGTGGAAGGGTGCAGACACCGACTTTGGCAATGATTGCAGCAAGGGAGGAAGAAATCAGACATTTTACACCGAAGCCGTATTATGGTTTACAGCTTATTGGTAAGGGAATTACATTTACCTGGAAAGATAAAAAGTCCGGAAGTGCGGCAACATTTTCCAGAGAAAAAAATGAAGAAGTTTACAAAAAGATTTTAGGAAAGACAGCAGAGGTTATTGAAGTAAAAAAGACGAAAAAGACTTCACAGCCGGAGGGGCTTTATGACCTGACCGATCTTTCAAGAGATGCGAATCAGCGCTTTGGTTTTTCTGCCAAACAGACGTTGAATATTATGCAGAGCCTTTATGAACATCATAAGGTGCTGACTTATCCAAGAACAGATTCGAGATATCTGACAACGGATGTGGCAGAGACCTTGCGGGAACGTGTGGAGGCGATTGCAGTTGGTCCATATAGAAGCTTTACTAATACAGTGCTAAAGGGAAAGATTACTCCGAAGAAATCTTTTGTTAATAATCAGAAAGTATCCGATCATCATGCGATCATTCCAACAGAACAGCCGGTTATCCTGGCACAGCTTTCAGTAGATGAGCGAAAGATTTTCGATCTTGTTGTTCGGAGATTCCTTGCCGTTCTATATCCTCCTTATGAGTATGAACAGACGAAGATTACCATACAATGTGAAGGGGAAACATTTTTTGCCGAAGGAAATGTTCCGTTAAACAGAGGATACAAAGAAGTAACTGCGCCAGAAGGAGATGAGAATGGAAAGGTATTTCCATCTTTAAAAGAAGGCGAAGTAATCGGGAAATTTATTTTGAAAAAAACCGAAAGAAAGACAAAACCGCCGACGAGATTTACAGAAGGAACATTATTGAAAGCGATGGAGAATCCGGTAAAATATATGCAGCAAAAGGATGCAAAAGCAGCAAAAACGTTACAGGAAACCGGTGGACTTGGAACGGTTGCAACAAGGGCAGATATTATTGATAAGCTGTTTGGCAGCTACCTTATTGAAAAGAAGGAGAATGAAATATTTATTACAGGTAAGGCAAAACAGCTGTTGTCTCTTGTGCCGGAAGATTTAAAGAAGCCAGAACTTACCGCTGAGTGGGAATCGAGGTTATCTGCGATTGCAAAAGGGAAGGCAAGTGATAGAAAGTTCATGAAAGAAATTGAAACATACACAAAAGAACTGATGAAACAGATTCAGAATGGAACAGGAACTTTCCGTCATGATAATCTGACGAATAAAGTTTGTCCAGAGTGTGGAAAGCGTCTTCTTTTAGTAAATGGTAAACAGGGTAAGCTCTATGTCTGTCAGGATAGAGAGTGTGGATACAAGGAACGGATTTCCCGAATGACAAATGCTCGTTGTCCGGTTTGTCATAAAAAGATGGAACTGATCGGAGCAAAAGAGAATCAGAAGTTTGTATGTTCTTGTGGGCATAAAGAATCGATGCAGGCATTTGAAAACCGTCGAAAGAAAGAAGGAGCAGGTGTCTCTAAAAAAGATGTGGCAAACTATATGAAAAAGATGAAGAAAGAAGAAAAACAGCCACTGAATAATGCACTTGCAGATGCGCTGGCAAACCTGAAGTTATAGGATACAGCCAGTATATATAAATAAAAATGAGGATTTAATTTATGAGTATAAAAAGAGTGATTTTAACTTCTTTATTTTGTGTAGCAATGTTATTTGCAGCAGGAAAAAAAGCAGAGGCAGCTTTTCCTTATGATATGGAGCAAAAGCCAGTAATGGCAGCTTCTATAAAGAGCGAAAAAGTATCTGTTTATGAAGATGTATCACTGAAAAAGTTGTTAAAGGAAGTGAACGGCAGCAAGCTAAACATAGAGGCATACAGAGTCAGTGGAAAAAGTATTTACGGAAAGTATACAAGTGGAAAGAAATCTGGTTTCGGCTGGTTTTCCCTTGATACTTTTGTAGTCGATCCTGATTATAAAAATGTGTATGCAACAGTACGAGACGGGATGTACATTTATACGAATCGAAGTTTTTCAAAGGTACAGACAACGATTAAAAAGTATAGTGGGATTATCGTCATCAGTAAAAAAGATGGAGACCGTCAGGTGATTTGCGATAAAAAAGATCATTATGAGATCGGATGGATGACCGCTGGGGCATTTTCTAATACATTGCTTTATGACGGAAGAGAAAAACAGACAGTAGCAGATGGCATCTATGAATTTGGATGTGGATATCAGGATGATAAAAACGGCGGAGCAAAAGATCAGACAGAAATGGAAGGCTATCAGAAGTACACATTTAAGATAAAGCATATTACACAGAATAAATATTATATTCAAAATACAGAAGATGGAAAGTATTTATCTGTGGTATTTCAGAGTGTTTCAAGGGAAAATGCAGCGAAGGGGAAAATGGGAAGTTATAAACTTTGTTGGACAGAAAAACCAGAAGAAGTACGAGGGCAGTTTGAATTGCAGCGATTAAATGGAGCCTATACGATTCAGAATGTGTCGAGTAAGCATTTCCTTGCGGAAGAAAAAGATTCTGCAGATTCTGTGAGCTTGACACTTTTCACAGGAAGAAGTGATATAGGGAGTCACTGGCGGATTCATGCGACACAAAAGATGAGTAATACAAAGAAGCCATTTGTCATTACCCAATATGATCCGGAGTGGTGTGCGACACCATATGGCGGAGGTGGATGTATGGGAACTGCAGGCTGTGGAATTCTTGCAACAGTAAATGCTGTTTACGCATTGAACGGTCAGTATATGGATGTAATGGAGCTTGCCAATTATGCAGTGAAGAAAAATTACCGTATTGTCGGAAGCGGAACAGATGATGGTATTTTTAAGGCAGCAGCAAAGAAATACGGAAAAAAATATGGATTTGCCTGGGATGGTGGAAGTGGAAGCATCGACGTTTTAAAGAAAAAGCTTAAGGCAGGAGATACAGCAATTGTTCATGTACAGGGACATTATGTTTGTATTTCTGATTATAATAAAAAAACAAAGAAATATCTTTTACTGGATTCCAATTATCTGCCAAAACGTGCAACTTCCGCTTTTGGTGATTGGATTAAAGTAGACAGACTTTTATCCGGGGCATTAGAATCCCAGTATTTTTATTTCTTTAAACTTAGTGAAAAGTAATGATGAAGTAGCAGCGATGTAGTGGAGCAGGTATTCGGGATATGATTTTGAGAACGAAGTCTGTAGAGTGAAAATACGAAAAGCAGGGAAATGAATATGAAGAATAAAGAAGATTTAAAAAAGGAACTGATCAAAATCGATCATAAAAGTTACGGAATGTATAAAACGCTTGGAGGTAGTTACAGTTACGGAAATTATATTTTGCATATAGATCATGTACAGGGAGATCCCTTTGCTTCTCCTTCCAGACTTCGTTTTGAAGTGAAGAAGGAAACGCATGGATTTCCGGAAGAGTATTATGAAGAAAAACATCGCAGACTGGCATTAGAAGATCAGGTGCTGCGCCGGTTTTTAAGACAGCTTCGTCAATTAGATAAAGGATCTATGGGTTCTGGTAAGAGCGGAAGAATTACGACCTGTCCGGCAAATCAGACGGTGCAGGAAAGAATCGCGGTTGTTTTTTCTAAGGATAGAATGGAACTTCGTTTTGAAATGGGATTTCCGGCGAGAGGAAGAACAATTATGGCAAAAGAGATGCAAAAACTTGTTTTTGATATTTTGCCGGAACTGGCAGAAAGCTGTTTGTTTTATCGTAAATGGGATACAAAGAGTAAGAGCTTTTTGGAAAAAGCTGTTTTCCTTGCAGACGATCAAAAGGAATTACGCCGGCAGCTAAAAGAAAAAGGACTGACAGGTTTTGTGGCAAACGGTGCAATATTACCAAGAGAAAGTGGCATTTCCGATCGTCCAATGCGGGATGCAGTGCCATTTATTTCACCGGAATCCTTACAGATTGAAATAGAGCTTCCACATAAAGGAAAGATGATCGGAATGGGGATTCCTAAAGGAATTACTGTTATCGTAGGTGGCGGTTATCATGGAAAGTCTACATTATTAAAAGCGTTAGAACAGGGAGTATATAATCATATTGCAGGAGATGGGAGAGAATATGTCGTAGCAGATGCTACAGGAATGAAAATCCGGGCAGAAGACGGCAGAAGTATTTTGCATACAGATATTTCTCTGTTTATTAATCATCTTCCCGCCGGACAGGATACCGTAGATTTTTCTTCGGAAAATGCAAGCGGAAGTACTTCTCAGGCAGCCAATCTGATAGAAGCCATGGAAGCTGGAGCAGAATTGCTGCTCTTAGATGAAGACACCTCTGCAACGAATTTTATGATTCGGGATAAAGTGATGGCAAAGTTAGTTTCTGATGAAAAAGAACCGATTACAACCTTACTTCGTCACATACGTGGAATTTATAAAGCGATGGGAATTTCTTTTATCATTGTTGTAGGAAGTTCTGGAGATTATTTATCCGTAGCAGACCTTGTGCTTCAGCTAGATCATTATAAAGTAAAAGATGTTACAAAAGAAGCAAAGGAAATCTGCGAACAATGTCAGATTGCAGGACAGTATGCGGAAAAAGAAGTTTGTATGCCGGAATTTTCCCGTAAATTAAAACCGATAAAATCTGCTAGAAGAAAGTTAAAATCAATGGGAACAGATACGGTGCTGATCGACAGGGAATCCATTGATGTGCGTTACTTAGAACAGCTTTCAGAAAGTGGACAGACAACAGCACTTGCCTATATGATGGGATGGATACTAGATCACGTAACAAAAGAAGAAGATATTCAGGAATTCATAGAAAATATGTATAAGCTTATCGAGAGAAAAGGAATGACAGCAGTAATTCCTGCAAACTATTCTGCCGGACATCCCGTTCTTCCAAGAAAGCAGGAACTATATGCCTGTCTTAACAGATATAGAAGTGCCAAAATCGTAAAAGAATATATGTAGATTTTGTGAAAATGATTGAGAATAGAGTGGGATTAATGGTAAAGTAAAATAAAGCAGGTGACGGGTAAACTGACAATAAAAAAGGAGAATTTATAATTTATGATAAAGAGAAAGATATTTATTGCGACGGCATTGTTAGCATCTATGTGTATGGTGGGTGGATGTGCTACCTCAAAGTCCGGAGAAAAGGCTGCGGAAGCGACAACAGAAGCAGCTACTACAACAGAGCAGACAACACCGGTAGAACTGAACGCTTCTGAATATGTGAAGCTTGGGCAATATGAAGGACTTACGATTAAAGGTTCTTCAACTAAGGTCACAGAACAGGAGATAGAAGATAAGATTGATGAACTGGCTGAAGAATATACAGATTACAAGGAGATTACCAGTCGTGATACTGTTCAGAAAGAAGATTATTTGAATATTGATTATGCAACAACGATTGATGGCAAGGAGAATGAAGATTATTCTGACAGCAGTATTGACATTCATTTAGGGGAAGGGAATCTGAATGTAGATGATGATGTCGATATAGACGAGAAGCTTGTAGGAAGTAAGGTTGGACAGGAAGTAGAGGTGGAATTTACATTTCCGGAAAGCTATGAAGATACTTCTGTAGCGGGAAAGAAGTGTCAGATGACAGTGACGATTAATGCAATAGAAAAAGAAGTTGTTCCAGAAATCACAGACTCCTTCATTAAAAAGAATACAGACTGTTCTACATTAAAAGAATATAAACAACAGGTCAGAAAAGATCTTATTTCCGATAAGAAGACAGAAGCACAGCAGAATAATGAAGATGCGCTCTGGACAAAGATTATGGAGAATGTAACGCAGATTAAAGAGTTCCCGGAAGATGCAGTTAAGCAGGAAGTGAAAAATGTTAAAATAGAGAATAAAGAAATGGCAGAGTACTTTGGCATGAGCGTAAGTGAATTTATTGAGCAGTATAACGATATGTCAATCGAAGAATATGCCAAAGATTCTCTTAAGAGACAGTGCGTGCAGGACTTGTTAGTAGAAGCAAAGAATGTAACGGTAACAGATGAAGAATTGAATAAAGAGATACAGTATTATATTGACGAATTAGGCTACAAGGACAAAAAAGATGTTTTAGATACAATGCCGGAAAAAGAAATCCGTTCAGAATTACTCTACACAAATCTCATGACTGCGCTTCTGAAAGATACCAAGATTCAATAGTGTAGTTAATAGACGAAAATAAAAAATCCGATAGCCGCAAAATGTGAAGATAATCGCGGCATAGAAAATGCTTACTGCATTTTTATTTGTTCCAACATCACATTTTGCGGCTATCGGTTTCTTATTTTCTGGCTGTGCTGAATGGGGAGAGTGGGGCAATAATTTTTTCAGTCTTGTAAAAAGAGGAGAATATAGATTAAAATAAAAATGTATACGTAGTTGCCAGGAGAAAGGGGGAATTATTTATGTATTTGGTAGATTCCAGAGACAAAGAGTATCGACACGGAGATCATGGTCCAAAATACTTAATGAAAGGACCAAGATCAAACTTCGGTTTGTGTCAGCTGCGTCCGGGGGAGGTGGCAACACCACATGTACATCGGATTATGGAAGAGAATTTCTATGTCCTTAAGGGAAAACTCCAGGTAGAGATTAACGGAGTTACAACTATTGTAGAAGAAGGACAGATGTTCCATATTGAGCCAGGAGAATTCCATAAAGTCTCTAATCCGACGGACGAATATAACGAGTACATTATAGCTTGTGCACCTTTTGCAGATGGGGACAAGTATTTAACAGAATAAATTTATAATATTGAAATCAGAATAAATTACAAGAAAGATCGTTCTGATATCACACAATGCATAAATGCCTATAAATTGTTAAAAAATTTATAGGCATTTATGCATTGTGTGATATTATATGGGAGTGAAAAAATTTTCATTGTTGTGTTTGGCAAAAAATAGGGATAATATAAAAACAAGATTAGTTGATTATTACTTGACTAGAAAGGGGAGACCTGGCTGTGACTGTAGATATGTATAATCAATCTGCATTTTTGGTAATAAAAATTGCTTACATGTATTATATAGAAAATTATTCCCAAAATGAAATTGCGAAAGCCTTGCAAATATCTGTTACTACAGTTTCAAGAATGTTGAAGAAAGCAAAGCAGGAGAGGATTGTAGAGTTTGTGATAAGAGATCCCTATGTAGAATGTATTTCGCTGGAGAAGGAGTTGAAAGAAACATTCGGACTGAAAGATGTTATTATCGCACCAGGGTTAGCTGTAGAGGCAGAAGATGGAAACTATTTAGGCGATGAAGAAAGTGCCAAAAAATTAGTAGCACTGGAAGGCGCCAGATATTTACAGAGAATCATAAAGAAAAATGATGTTTTAGGAATTACCTGGGGAAGTACGATTTATCGGCTTATTAATTATCTAAATCCTGCACAGAAAGTAGATGCAACATTTGTAACTTTACATGGGAGTATTGCATGTTGCAGAAATGAACTGGATGTGCGGACATTAGTATTAAGAATGGCAAAGGCTTTTTCGGGGATGCATTATTATTTACTTACAGAAGCTCTAATGAGTAGTAAGAAAGCAGCAGATATTATCAAGCAGGAGAAAAATAATAAAAAAGTTTTTCAGATGTTTGACAATATAAATATTTCAATTAACGGAACTGGTTCATTTTATCCGGAATTAAATTCCGTTCTGGCGAAACCGGAATTTATGAGCAAAGAAGAACTGGGATGGTTACAGGAACAGTCTGTTGTCGGAGATATTGCACTGCGGTTCTTTGATAAAGACGGTAAGGAGTGTAAGACAGAACTTGCAGACCGGATGATAACGATTGGTTTTGAGCAGTTTAAGAAAATTGATACAAAGATAACGATTGCGTCAGGGGGTTATAAGGCGCAGACAGTTTTAAGTGCTCTTAAAGGAAAGTTAATTGATGTGTTAATTATTGATTATCAGCTTGGTCGAAGAATCATGGAATTGTACAGGACTGAAGCTGAGAAGTGATTTTAATGTATTGGGAGGGTGAACATGGAAGAGTATATCATGACGATTGACGAAGGTACTACGAGTGCACGTGCGGTGCTCTTTAATAAGGATTGCGAAATCATAGCAATATGTGCGAAAGAGTTTGCTCAGTATTATCCACAGCCAGGATGGGTGGAGCAGGACCCAAAAGAAATATGGCTGACCACAAAAGAAGTTATTAACAGAGTTGTTCTTCAGGCAGGAATTGATCCAAGGCAGATTAAGGCAGCTGGTATTACAAATCAGCGTGAAACAGTAGTTGTTTATGATAAGAACACAGGGGAGCCTGTATATAATGCAATCGGATGGGCAGACAGAAGAACGGCTCCATATTGTGATGAATTAAAGGCAGCTGGAAAAGAGCAGATGTTTATTGATAAAACCGGATTGCTTATTGATGGATATTTTTCCGGTACAGAAATAAAATGGATTCTTGATAATGTTCCAGGTGCAAGAGAAAAGGCAGAAGCCGGAGATCTTTATTTTTCTAATATTGATGGATGGATCATGTACAAACTTACAGAAGGCAAGTGCCATCTTACAGACTACTCTAATGCATCAAGAACGCAGCTGTTTAATATTCACACTCTTGAGTGGGATGATGATATGCTTGAACTCTTTAATATTCCAAAGTCAATGTGTCCTACTGCACTTCCAAGTAGTGGACATTTCTGTACAATAGAGAGAAAAGATTTCTTTGGAGGAGTTGCAGTTCCAATTACAGGATGCATTGGTGACCAGCAGTCTGCCACATTTGGACAGTGCTGTTTTGAACCAGGTATGTGTAAGATGACTTACGGAACAGCAGGATGTATGTTAATGAATATCGGTGAAGAGCCAATTCCATCTAAAAACGACCTGCTCTTAACAATTGGCTGGGGATTGGATGGAAAAGTAGAATATATTTATGAAGGTACTGTATATAATGCCGGATCATCCATTCAGTGGCTGAGAGATGAGATGGATATGATTGATTCTACACCGGATTCCGAATATTATGCAGCAAAATCAGAGCTGCCAAGAGGATATATTTATGTTGTCCCTGCATTCTCAGGTTTAGGAGCACCATGGTATGATTCCTATGCAAGAGCAACAATCTTTGGTCTGCATCGTGGAGCCAATAAATATGATGTAATTAAAGCAACGCTGGATTCCCTTGGATATCAGACAAGAGATATCGCAAATGCGATGGCTAAAGATGCAGGAGCACCGATTAAGTTACTTCGTATTGACGGTGGTGCTGCTAATAATAATATCGTAGCACAGTTTGTAGCAGATATTTTAGGCGCTGATGCAGAACGTCCGGTAAGTGTAGAAACAACAGCAGCCGGTGCTGCTTATCTTGCAGGTCTCGCAGTTGGCTACTGGAGCAGCAAGGAAGACGTCATCAAGAACTGGGCAATCGATAAGACCTTCGAGCCGAAGATCGAAGCCGCTGAGAGAGAAAAACGGATCAAAGGCTGGAATAAGGCTGTGAAATACGCTTACGGATGGGCGAAGGAAGACTAAACGAGATATAAAATGAGGAAAAGGTTTCGGGTAAGAATTGCGGCTTGCAGAGAACGGACTTGAATGGAATAATTACTCAAAGTTGTTGAAACAAAACAGAAAGTTTAAAAAAAACAGAAAACTGTCTCCGGCTTTTGGGGGGAACGAAAGCCGGAGATGACTAAAACAACAAAAAGGGGGATTTTTTATGCGGCCTT
>ENA-OPXH01001810-OPXH01001810.1-human-gut-metagenome-genome-assembly--contig:-NODE-1810-length-13424-cov-2.672077_pt1 | contig 13424 bp, 12 predicted proteins | sample MGYA00241521_ERZ502034 | MGnify/ENA primary metagenome ERZ502034 (study PRJEB25962, sample SAMEA2042103) | human gut metagenome | biome: human gut; feature: human-associated habitat; material: faeces... | reverse complement strand
TATCCATAACTAACACCCTCGTCGCATCCGAATTCACCACACTGTAAAGCATTGCTTTTTCTTCATTAATATCGACTTTTGTCATTTCTAAAGCTTGAGAAAGTTCATTCATCGATATATTTATATTTTTATGAGAAATATGTTTGTTTATGAGTTGTGTAGACTTTACTAAAAAGTTTCCTAATGGATAAAAAATTTTTTGGAGAATTTGCAATGTGTGGGATGCTTTACGTGCAAATTTTAAAGCATTATGACTGGCATAAATTTTAGGCATTATTTCTCCAAATAGAAGTAATAGGAAAGTTAAGATTATTGTTTGAAAGATAAATCCTAAAATGGGTGTATTTGAAAAATCTATTATATTGTTGATAAAAAATGTACAGAGCATAACTACTGCAACATTGACCAAATTATTAGCAATAAGAATGGTTGCTAATAAATATTCTGAACGCGCTAATAGGGACTTGATAAGAATATCTTGTGGATTTCTCTCTTCTTCCAATTCATTTATATCTTGTGGAGAGAGTGAAAAAAAAGCAATTTCGGAAGCCGAAATAAAAGCTGAAAATCCGAGAAATATAACTGCAAATATAAGTGTAATAATATCTCCTACAGAAGCAGGAGAAAGTGTCAGAGATGAAAATAGTAACGGTAAACTATCTGGGTCCAAAATATATGTATTAGTTAAACAATGGAGTAAATATCCATGATGCTATTTACTCAAAATATACGAATACTTTCACTCTTTTAGAGTGAAAGTATTTATATAGAACAACTTGTCATAGGCAAAGGTACTATTTTTTGTTAGAATGGCAAATCATCGATTTGATTATTTTCATCAAAAGGATTGCTTGTTGTTGATTGTACTGAAGAGGTTGGTTGAGCATATGTATTTTGAGCTGGGTTATAATTGTTCCCAGAAACTGTGTTGGACTGGTCAGCACGTCTGCCAAGGAGTTCCATATTATCGGCATAGATTTCTGTTGTATATCGTCGAATACCATTTTGGTCATCCCAAGATCGAGTACGTAATTTGCCTTCTATATATACCTGTGTTCCTTTTTTTACATATTGTTCTGTGATTTTAGCTAATCCTCTCCAAAGAACAATATTATGCCATTCCGTTTTGTCTGGAATTTGAATTCCAGCTGATGTTGTATATCCTCTTTCTGTAGTGGCTAATGTAAAACTGGCTACGCATACATTATTATCAAGATATCTAATGTCTGGATCTTTTCCGACATTGCCAATCAGTATCACCTTATTTACGGACATGAATTAATGTTTTAAAAGTTTATCTATCAAATTTACAAGAAATTCCGGTAATTTAATTTTTGATTGATATAAATTAACTTATATTTTGTTTCGGATTGTTCTTTATCGAGAAGCTTTTAATCCACGAATTATGGCTGATGTAAAACCTGCATGTTCCATCTCATTTAGACCTTTTATTGTAATGCCTCCTGGGGTGGTAACTTTATCAATTTCTTCTTCAGGATGAGATTGATTGTGCATAAGGAGTTCTGCTGCACCTTTTACTGTTTGTGAAACTATTTCTTTAGCTTGATGTGCATATAATCCCATTTCAATTCCGCCTTCTATCGCAGCCCTTATATATCTTAAAGCGAATGCTGTGCCACAGGAACCTAATGCTGTGGCTGCAACCATCAGTCGTTCTTCTATAAGAATTGATTTGCCTAATTCATTAAATATTGATAGAATTAGCTTTTCTTGTTCTGTACTGGCGTTATATGAGGCTATAGCAGTCATACTTTCTTTTATAGAGATAGCTGTATTTGGTATTGCGCGAAATATTGCAGGAGCATCTTGGGCACATCTGAATAATTTGTCAAGGTATTCAAATGGGACACCTGCTACAATTGATATTATGATTTGGTTGTTATTGATGTATGGAGCTATTTCTTTTGCAATTTTATCAATGAGCCAAGGTTTTACAGCGATAATAATAATGTTGGCATTTTTTACTGCTTCTGAATTGTTTTTGGAGGTATTTATATCTCTATTAAAGCTTTTTATAGCATCTAAAGTTTTTTGAGTAGCTGCTGTTACAGTAATATCTGTTGTATTGATTAATGTACTTTGGGCTAATCCTTTTGCTATTGCTCCACCCATATTACCCGCACCTATAATGGAGATTTTCATTGTATAATTTATTAAGAATTTATAAAGATACTATTTTAGAATAGATTGGTAATGAAATAAGAATATCATTATTCATAATTTTTTATATTTAAAGTGTTTTTAAATCAAAATATTTTTAAGTCTTGAGATAAATGTATCAGCTTGTTCTTTTGTAAGGCAAAGTGGCGGTAATAATCTGATAACATTGGTTCCTGAAACTCCAGTGAAAACCTTCTGTTCAAACAATAATTTTGTGCGCAGATCTTTTACTGGTTGTTCAAATTCTAGACCTATCATTAATCCTTGTCCTCTTACTTCTTTAATTTGAGGGATAGTTTTTAATTGTTTCATTAGATATTCTCCTACCTTGGCAGCATTGTTAATGAGATTTTCTTTTTCCATGATATCAAGAACTGCAATAGCAGCTGAGCACCCTAAGTGATTTCCTCCAAAAGTAGTACCTAACATTCCGTATGAGGGAGAAAACATTGGATTTATTAAAACTCCACCAATCGGAAATCCATTTCCCATGCCTTTAGCAATTGTAATTAAGTCTGGGCGAATGTTACTATATTGATGGGCAAAGAATTTTCCACTGCGTCCATATCCTGATTGTATTTCATCAAGAATTAGCACTATATTATTTTCGCTACATATTTCCCTTAAATCTTGCATGAAATCTATTTTAGGAATTTGTATGCCTCCTATGCCTTGTATGCCTTCGATAATTATAGCACAAACATCTCCTTTTACAACTTCTTTTTTTACAGCATTTACATCATTTAGGGGTAAGTAACTTACTTCAAACGTACTGTTAATAGGTGCAATAATTTTAGGATTGTCGGTAACATTTACTGCTGCGGAGGTTCTTCCGTGGAAAGATTTTTTGAAAGCGATTACTTTTTTCTTTCCAGTATGGAATGATGCAAGTTTTAATGCATTTTCATTTGCTTCAGCTCCGGAGTTTATTAAAAAAAGAGAATAGTCATCGTACCCAGATTGTTTTCCTAATTTTTCTGCCAATTGAATTTGTAAACGGTTGATGACAGAGTTCGAATAAAATATCAGTTTCTTGGCTTGTTCAGTAAGACATTCTGTAAAATATGGGTGTGTGTGACCTACTGATATTACTGCATGACCACCGTATAAGTCTAAATATTCATTGCCATCTATATCGTAAGTGTAACATCCTTTTCCTTTGATAATTTCGATATTGAATAGGGGATAAACATCAAATAAGTTCATTTTACTTTTTGATTTTAGTTATGAAATAATTATATGCAGATTAGCTTGTTACTGTTGATTAAAAAGCTGATGGTTTTAATCGTAAGCCAACTGTTTCTTCCAGTCCAAAAAGTAGGTTCATGTTGTGAACAGCTTGGCCAGAAGCACCTTTTAATAAGTTGTCTATCATTGAGACTATTAGTAATTTGTCATCATATTTTTCGAGATGAATTAAACATTTATTAGTGTTTATTACTTGTTTGAGATCTGGATTTTTATCTGTAATAAAAACGAATGAATGATCATCATAATATTCATTATATATACGTTTTATTTCTTCTATGTTTATATTGCAGGCAAGATACGATGTTGCGAATATACCTCGTGAGAAATTCCCTCGTACTGGTATAAAATCAATATCTGTATTGAAGCTATTTTGTAACTGGTTCAAACTTTGCTTTATTTCTGCAAGATGTTGATGAGTGAATGGTTTATATATCGATATATTGTCATTTCTCCAACTAAAGTGTGAAGTAGCTGATGGTTTTTGTCCTGCACCGGTTGAACCTGTAATAGCATTTACATGTATTGTGCTATTAAGCAAAAGGTTCTTGGCTAAAGGTAATAATGCTAGCTGTATTGCTGTTGCAAAACATCCGGGATTAGCTATATGGGAAGCCTTTATTATGTGTTTCCTATTTAGTTCGGGGAGTCCATATATAAAGTTATGATTATCATTCTTGATACGATAATCCATAGAAAGGTCAATCACTTTTAATCTTTCGGGCAAAGGATGATTTTCGATAAATTTTTTTGTATCGCCATGAGCAGTGCAAAAGAATAATACATCTATTTCATTTAGTGATAACTGGTCTGTGAATATTAAATTTGTTTCACCTAACAGCCCAGCATGGACATCGGTGATTTTATTTCCGGCATTACTACTACTATTAACGAAAACAATTTCTACGTCGGGGTGGTTTATCAATATACGGATAAGCTCTCCGGCTGTATAACCTGCACCACCAATAATTCCAGCTTTAATCATATTTTATATAAAAAACAATAAAAAACTATATTACCGATAGAATTTTAATTCTATCGGTATTTATTTGTTATACCTTAATTATTTCTTATTCTTATTTTGTACAGAATAGTAAACTTTCATTTGGGTTCCTAATATTTTAGTAAACCCTTTTACATCATCAGCTGTCCAGGCTTTATTTACTTCTCCGTATTCTCCAAAATCTGATTTCATTAAATCGAAATCGCTTTCAACGCCAACTAAAACATAGTGATATGGTTTTAGATTTACAATTACTCGTCCGGTAACATTTTGCTGGGAGCTTTGCAAAAATGCTTCCATGTCCCGCATTACAGGTTCAAGATATTGAGCTTCATGTAAGAACATTCCATACCAAGTTCCTATTTGTTCTTTCCAATATTGTTGCCATTTGGTGAGAGTATGCTTTTCAAGCATTTTATGAGCGTTTATAATAATTATAGGGGCTGCGGCTTCGAATCCAACTCTTCCTTTTATACCTATGATGGTATCGCCGATATGCATATCTCGTCCAATTGCATATTTCCCTGCAATTGTTTCTATTTCTTGTATGGCGGCAACTTTATTTGTGTATTTTTTGCCATTTACTGCTGCGATTTCTCCTGATTCAAAGTCAATAGTAAGAATCTCTTCTCCTTTTGCGATCATTTGTGAAGGATAAGCTTCTTCAGGAAGAGTTTGGTTGCTTTTTAATGTTTCTTTTCCTCCTATGCTAGTTCCCCATAGACCTTTGTTTATAGAATATTCCATTTTTTTGAAATCAGCTTCAAACCCATGTTTTTTTAAGTAATCAATTTCATATTCACGAGTAAGAGTCATATCTCGAGTAGGGGTCAATATTCTGATATTAGGTGCTAGGATTTGGAATGTAAGGTCAAACCGAACTTGGTCGTTTCCTGCTCCAGTACTTCCATGTGCAACATAATCAGCTCCTATTTCTTTTGCATAATTGATAATAGCAATAGCTTGGAATATACGTTCAGAACTTACAGATATAGGATAAGTTCCATTTCTGAGAACATTTCCGAATATCATATACTTTATGCTTTTATTATAATATTCCTGAGTAATGTCTAAGGAAACATGCTTGACTGCTCCTAGTTTATAAGCTTTTTCTTCAATGGACTTTAATTCATTTTTATCAAAACCTCCTGTATTTGCTATTGCTGTATAAAGTTCGTATCCGCAATCTTCTGTCAGATATTTCGCGCAGAATGATGTGTCGAGGCCGCCACTAAACGCTAGTACAACTTTTTCTTTTTTCATAATTGATGTATTTTAATCATTTAATAATCTTTTTATTTTTCGTTTTGCCCTTCATCGTGTTTAGCATGTGGGTCAAAAAGCATTCCAGTGCAAAGGCACATTCGTTTGTTGGTTCTTTGTAATATATCGTAATTTACACAACTTTGACAACCCTTCCAAAATGCTTCATCGTCAGTAAGCTCAGAAAAAGTAACAGGTCGATATCCCAATTCAGAGTTAATTTTCATCACGGCTAAGCCCGTTGTTAGCCCGAATATTTTGGCATCGGGAAACATACTGCGAGAAAGATCGAAAACTTTTCGTTTTATTCTTTTTGCAAGACCGTGACCTCTATAGTTTTCAACAACAATCAATCCTGAATTGGCTACAAATTTTTTATTACTCCAGCTTTCGATATATGCAAATCCTGCAAATTTGTCTCCATCCAAAGCAATGATGGCTTTGCCTTCTAACATTTTTTGTTTTACATATTCTGGAGATCTTTTTGCAATACCGGTACCTCTTACTTTTGCTGCTTTCTCGATTGTATCGAGGATGATGTCTACGTATTTCAAGTGTTTCTCGCTTGCTACAATTACTTTAATTGTATCTTCCATTTTTCTTTCAAATAATGTATCTAATTTAATTGATACGATTTTATTATTTTAGTTTATTATCTTTTTATTTTTGAATTGCAGGAATAAATTCCGATAGAGCATTGATAACTTCCTGATGTGTACTTTCTTCTCGAAGCACAAGCATAATCGTGTCATCTCCAGCAATAGTTCCCAAGATTTCATGAGGGCTATTGGTGTCTATATCGTAAGCTATCCCATTTGCATATCCTGGCCGTGTTTTTATAATAGCGATTTGTCCTGAAAATTCAATTGAAATAAATCCTGATGTAGATGCTTGATATGTCGAGTTTATTTTAGATTGCATAATTTTGCCTACTCCTCCTGTTCCTGGCATAACATATATATATCCACCATCTGTATTGGGAATTTTAGCTATTTGCAATTGTTTTAAATCTCTGGATAATGTCGCTTGTGTTAATTTAAATCCTCTTGATATCAGTATTTTAAGTAAATCATCTTGGCTACTGATACGAGTATTAATGATTATTTCTTTTATGGCTAGGAGCCTATCTGTTTTATTTTTCATGAGTAAGCTGAGTTTTCAGTTTAGATACGCATATTTATTCTTTTTCTTTCGACAAAATTAGTTATAAAAATTACAAATAATGCATATATGCAGTATATTTATTATAAATAGAGATTTATTTAACAATATTTAAATATAAATATGCATCTGTGTTGTATAAAAATGTAAAATATATATTCTGTTATTTATACAAATTTATTTTGAATCTAGGTATATATTATTTTTGATTTGTGGTTATTTAATTATGGATAGAATATTTTCTTTTTGTATTTAAGAGCTTCAGGTATGGCTTTTTTTAAAGCTTCAATTCTTGTGGCGTCAGAAGGATGTGTACTTAGAAATTCAGGAGTAGAGGTCTTGTTGGTAGACATTCGTTGCCAGAAAGCTGGTGCCTTTTCAGGATTGTATCCGGCCATGGCCATGAATATGAGTCCCATGCGGTCACTTTCGGATTCTTGCCGTCTAGAATAAGGAAGCATAACCCCTACTTGTGTCCCGATTCCATATACAGTGGAGGCTATTTGTTGAATTTCTGTTTGTTTGTTTTGCATTAGGACATTAAGGGCAATACCTCCGTACTGTACCAGCATTTGTTGGCTTAGTCGTTCACTGCTGTGTTTGGCTACGGCATGAGCGATTTCGTGACCTAATACTACGGCCAATCCATCATCATCAAGAGTATAAGATAATATACCATCGTTTACAATAACCTTTCCTCCTGGAAGGCAGAAGGCATTCGGTGTTTTATCATTGACCAATACAAATTGCCACTGATAGGTATCTGCATCGGACCCCATTCCGTTATTACGTAAATAAGTATCGACTGCAGTTGCGATATTTGTTCCTACTTTGGTAATTTGTAAATACTGTTGTTGGTTTGAGGATATTTTTGCAGTTTTCATGTAATCAGAAAAACTTTGATTACTTAAAGATAAAACTTCTGCGTCAGAGATGAGTGAAAGTTGACGTCTTCCAGTCAGAGGGACGCTGTTGCAACTTGTTATAAATATAGCGATTAAGTTGAAATAAATAAAGAATTTCATTGTTTTATTTTTTTTCAATTAGATGTGTTATATCGGGTATTGCGGAGTAAGCAGTTTGGTCACTTGTACATGGAACAATAGATATATATCCGTTGGCCAATGCCCATTCATCTGTTTCTTTATTTTCTGGTTCAAGATTTACGAAGTGACCGGTTAACCAGTAGTAATCTTGTCCATGAGTATCTTTGCGGTGTTCGTATTCTTCTGTCCAGTATCCTTTTGCTTGTCTACATACCCGTGTCCCTTTTATTGGGCTTCCTGTTGGTATATTTACATTAAGGCATACGTTTTGGGGAAGCCCTTTTTCGAGGATAAGTTTACAAGTCTTACGGACAATCTCACGGCAAGGGGAGAAATCTGCTTCGGGGTCGTGAGAACAAAGAGAAAATCCTATCGAAGGTATTCCAATAAGGCAACCTTCGAGTACAGCTCCCATAGTGCCTGAATATATAATACTGGCACCGGCATTAGAACCATGATTGATTCCAGACACAATTAAATCAGGTCGATGATTAAGAATTTGGTTTATAGATAACTTTATGCAATCTACAGGTGTTCCATTGCTTTTAAAAGCTTTGTATTCGTTTTGATTTGAAATGCATTTTATTCGTAGGGGAAGTTCAGACGTAATGGCGCTTGACTGACCTGAGCGTGGTGAATCTGGAGCGACAACACAGATATCTCCTAAATCTTGAATCATATTGACCAATTCGTTTATTCCCTTTGCATAAATACCGTCGTCGTTGGTTACTAAGATTAGTGGATGTTTTTTGAATATTGAATCGTTTATCATTTTATTAATATTGAAAAAGAGTAATAGCTTTTTGAAAAAACATTTAGGAAATAATAAAATCTAACTATATATTTATTATTAACAATGTTGTGAAATAATATTTTAATACAAAAATACGATAAATCTTAAAATTTATGGACATTGCTCATTTAGGTTTTTCCTTGATTTTTTTTTCTGAATTTTATTTATGTTTTATAGTATTTGTTTATATTTTAAATATTATAAAATAATGTTTTTAAGTTGACTGAGGCAAGTCATACTTTTATAAAATTAAAACCTAATTTGGTTACTTGTTGATGTTTTTGATAAAAAAGATTCTTTGTTTTTATTATAATTATATATCTTTATACTTTCATGGTTATGTGAATTTTAAATAAAAAATATTATGAAAAATAAGCCTGTTTTGTTTTTATCGTTATTAATTTGTTTAAGTTCAAATGCAAGAGAAATTGTAATAAAATCACCAGACAAGAATCTGAAAGCGACTATTGTCTTGAGTGATAAAGTGATGGCGAAAGTATGTGATAATGATAGGGAGCTTTTTACAATTGACAGAATAAGTTTAATTACTAATTGTGGTTCTATACCGGCGGAACAAGGTCGTTTAAAAAAACGGTAAATAGTACAATAGTTCCAGTTGTTAAAGAGAAACGAGCTATTATTCCAGAAATATATAATGAAATGATTCTCAATTTTTCAGATAATAGTTCTATCATATTCCGTTTGTATGATAACGGATTTGCTTATCGTATAGTGACAAATTTTTCTAGGGAATTGACGATAAAAGAAGAATCTGCAATATATTCATTTGATAGTAATGCAAAAATAACCTATCAGCAAGATCATAGCCCTAATAGTAATTGTGAGAGGCCTTATGTGCATAAGTTGGCAGGAGAGTGGGGAGCTGAGGATATGGGCAATCTCCCCATTTTGGTAGAATTGCCATCTTCGAAACGTCTACTTTTTTTAGAATCAGATGTACAGGATTATCCTTATATGTGGTTGAAAGGGGGAGTACAAGGTGATATGAAAATGTTTCAATGGAACTGCCCGAAAGATTATAATATATATGATATTAATGTAAATCAGGATGTTACAAGGGTAAAACAGGTGGTTAGTCGTTATGATTATATCGCTAAAGTTCAAGGGTCTCGTGCATTTCCTTGGCGAATAATGGCAATTGCCAATAATGATATTGATTTAATTAATTGTCAATTGACCTATTTGCTTGCTTCTGAGTTAAAGATAACAGATACATCTTGGATTAAACCAGGATGGGTGATACTTGATTGGTGGTCAAGGTATGGTATCTATGGTGTTGATTTTGAGTCGGGTGTTAATACCGAAACGGCAAAATACATGATTGATTTTGTAAAGGAGTTTGGAATGCAATATTACCTTTTTGATTTAGGTTGGGCCTATAAAAACAGTCTTATAAAGACGACGCCAAAGCTTGATATGGACGAAGTGATGCGCTATGCTCAAGAAAAGGGTGTAGGTATTATGTTATGGGTTGCTAGTGCATTGCTTGATGAACAAATGGAAATAGCAATGGATCAGTTTGAAAAATGGGGGATTAAAGGATTAAAAATTGACTTTATAGATCGTTCAGATCAAGATGTATCTCGTTTTTGTTGGCGTGTTGCAGAGGAAGCCGCAAAACGTAAAATGATTTTGAATTTTCATGGGATTTATATCCCTGATGGTATACGACGTGCTTATCCGAATGTGCTTACCCGTGAGGCATTGATGGAGTTTGAATATAATGGTTTTTCAGATTTCGTTACACCCGATCATGATTGTACTCTGCCATTTATTCGAAATGTTGCTGGGCCACAGGATTATATTCCGGGTACTATGATGAATGCTACTAAAAAAAATTTTAGACAGAATAATGATACGCCTATGAGCCAAGGAACTCGTGTCCATTCAATGGCGATGGCTGTTATTAGTGAGAGTCCAATGCAGATGTTACCCGATGCGCCGACGTTGTATTATGAAGAGGAGGAGTGTGGTCGATTTTTGACAAGAATACCTGTTGAGTGGGATGAGACGAAGCCTCTTCAAGGAAAAGTTGGGGATTATGTTGCTATTGCCCGTCGTAATGGGGATGAGTGGTATGTAGGAGCTATAACAGATTGGACCCCGCGAAAACTGATTTTAGATTTTGATTTTTTAGATGCAGGAAAGAATTATACAATTGAACTGTTTCGAGATGGGCCTAATGCTTCTAAAATGGCGGTTGATTATGTGAAAGAAATTGGAAATGTGCAAAAAGGTAAACGTATGGAAATTGATATGGCTCCAGGAGGTGGATGGTTAGCGCGTATTTATTAAAAATGGATGAGATTAAGAAAATTGCAAAAAGTATTATTTTATGTCGAAATTTTTATAAAAAACATAAATACGAAAAACAGGAATGTTTACTGTAATTTTTTAACGCCTGTTCAACATTAGTGCTAAATTACATAAAAGTCGATTTTGCCAAAAAAGATTTTCACTATCTTTGTACACAAAGTATGTGCGGCAGAATCACTTAAGGGTGGGTATGTTATCAACAATATTGATGATTTATCAACAATATTGTTATTTTCTTGGAATGAGATGAGGTGAGCCCAGCAAAAAAATGTTTCTTTGCTCGTAATAAATTTGGATTAGTTATATGGGTAAAGTTATTGCTATCGCAAATCAAAAAGGAGGAGTTGGTAAAACAACGACTTCTATTAATTTGGCGGCATCCTTGGCAGCATTAGATAAGAAAGTATTGATTATTGATGCAGACCCACAAGCGAATGCTTCATCAGGTTTGGGTGTAGATTTAAAATCTGTAACTACATCGATATATGAATGTTTAATTGATGGTGATTCATTACGTAATGCTATAACCAATACTTGTGTGGATGGTTTAGATATTGTCAGTTCTCGGATTGATTTAGTTGGTGCAGAATTGGAATTATTGAATATTGAGAATCGAGAGCGAGTACTTGCCGAATTGGTAGATGAAATAAAGCGGGAATATGATTTTATATTGATAGATTGTTCTCCATCGTTGGGACTTATTACGGTAAATTCATTAACAGCAGCCAATTCGGTAATAATTCCAGTGCAGGCAGAATATTTTGCTTTAGAAGGAATTAGTAAACTGCTGAATACGATAAAGATTATTAAGTCAAAACTGAATCCGTCTCTTGAAATAGAAGGATTTTTGTTGACAATGTATGATTCTCGTTTGCGTTTGGCAAATCAGATTTATGAAGAATTAAAAGTCCATTTTAAGGATATGGTATTCACGACTGTTATTCAGAGAAATATTCGTTTGAGTGAGGCTCCAAGTCATGGTGTCCCGGCCTTATTATACGATCCGGATTCGAAAGGAAGTATCAATCATATGCAACTGGCGAAAGAATTAATAGAGAGAAATAAGTAAGAATAGGAAAAAATAAGTGTTTCCCAGTTGCTTTTACTGGGAGCAATGATAATAAGATATGGCGACATTTAAAAGAAATGCTTTAGGGAGAGGGTTAGATGCTCTGATAACGATGGATGAAGTGAAGACTGAAGGTTCATCTTCGATAAATGAGATAGAATTGTCTCGCATATATCCCAATCCTGACCAACCTCGTAGAGAATTTGATCCAGACGGTTTAGCAGAGTTAGCATCTTCGATTCGTGAGTTAGGTATTATACAGCCTATTTCTTTGCGTCAAATTTCAGATGGCTCATATCAGATTATTGCAGGAGAACGACGTTTTAGAGCAGCGACGATGGCTGGATTGAAATCAGTTCCTGCGTATATACGTACTGCTGAAGATGAGACAATGATGGAGATGGCTCTTATCGAAAATATTCAACGAGAGGATTTGAATTCGATAGAGATTGCTTTAACTTTTCAGAAATTAATAGAGCAATATAACTTAACTCAAGAACGTTTAAGTGAGCGTATAGGGAAAAAACGTACTACTATTGCTAATTATTTGCGATTACTGAAACTTCCGGCAGAGATACAGATGGGGTTAAAGAATAGGCAGATAGATATGGGACATGCGCGTGCGTTATTGGGAATAGGTGATCCTGCTACTCAGCTTAAGATTTATGAGCAGATTCAGGAACAGGGTTATTCTGTTCGTAAAGTAGAAGAGCTTGTAAAAACACTTTCTGAAGGCGGAGGTGCTGAATCGGATGCTGTTCCTCCTAAAACGAAAAAAATAGTCAGGGAAGAATATGGTATTCTTCAAAAGCATTTATCTACATTTTTTAAAACTAAGGTACAGTTTGTATGTAGTGATACAGGGAAAGGAAAAATAAGTATTCCTTTTAAAAATGAAGAAGAGTTGGAGCGTCTGATGGCTATTTTTGACCAATTGAAATAAAATTTTGATAAGTAAAATAAAAATAAATATAAGTTTATATCGTTCGGTATATTTCCGATGGGCATGTATTTTGATTTGCTGCTTTGTTGTCGAGTTGGTAACAGCAAGTCTGATAGTACAGCCCGATACCCTTCCTGTCATTGAAGATGTGCCAATGGACACTCTTTCAATGACAGTCGATAGTCTTGGACGGGTAACTTTTGCAGATATCAAAACTGATACTATTCAGATTGAAACGAAAAAGACAAAATTTAAGAAATTAAAAGGTTTTGAGGGATTAAACGTATCTACATTAAAAAAAGAAGATACTAAAGGATTTCCAAAACAAGTACAAGATGCCATACTTGAAGCTTCTTCTAATTACAACGTAATAATGAGCG
>ENA-OPXH01001804-OPXH01001804.1-human-gut-metagenome-genome-assembly--contig:-NODE-1804-length-13463-cov-2.707563_pt1 | contig 13463 bp, 9 predicted proteins | sample MGYA00241521_ERZ502034 | MGnify/ENA primary metagenome ERZ502034 (study PRJEB25962, sample SAMEA2042103) | human gut metagenome | biome: human gut; feature: human-associated habitat; material: faeces... | reverse complement strand
TAAAAGGTGGGGGTCATGGGGACTATCGTCTAATTACTTTAGCTCCTGCATCAGTACAAGAAATGGCCGATTTTGTAGGATTAGGATTTGAATTAGCATTCAAATATAACAACCCAGCTATTATCTTAGCCGATGGAGTTATCGGCCAAATGATGGAGAAAGTTGTCCTTCCCCCTTTCCAAAAACGTCGTACCGAAGAAGAAATTCGGAAAAATTGCCCATGGGCAGCATTAGGGAAAACTGCCGATCGTAAAAGAAACGTCATAACTTCACTTGAGCTTGACCCTGCGGTTATGGAGGAAAACAACATCCGTTTTCAAAAAAAATATAAGATTATAGAAAAAGAAGAAGTCCGCTACGAAGAAATCAATTGTGAAGATGCAGATTATCTAATCGTTGCTTTTGGTTCTATGGCTCGTATTTGTCAAAAAACAATAGAAATGGCTCAAGAACAAGGCATAAAAATAGGATTACTCCGACCCATTACTTTATGGCCTTTCCCAAGCCAAGCAATTGCCGCATATACAGATAAAATTAAAGGGATAATTTCTGTAGAACTGAATGCCGGACAAATGGTAGAAGACGTAAGACTCGCAGTAAACGGGAAAGTTAAAGTAGAACATTTCGGACGTTTAGGAGGTATTGTTCCCACTCCTGACGAAGTGCTATCTGCAATTAAAGAAAAATTAATGTAATGTCGAATGTTATGGATGTAAACGAAATTATAAAACCCGAAAATCTGGTCTACGGCAAACCGAGACTGATGAATGATAATGCAATGCATTACTGCCCAGGTTGCAGCCACGGTGTTGTACACAAACTGGTAGCAGAAGTAATAGAAGACATGGGGATGGAAGAAAATGCCATAGGCATAGCTCCTGTAGGCTGTGCCGTATTTGCCTATAATTACATTGACATAGACTGGCTCGAAGCAGCCCATGGACGTGCTCCTGCCATTGCTACAGCTGTAAAAAGACTCAATCCATCGAAAATGGTATTTACATATCAGGGAGATGGAGATTTGGCTGCTATCGGAACAGCAGAAACCATTCATGCTTGTAACCGAGGAGAAAATATTGTAATAATTTTTATCAATAATGGTATTTATGGCATGACAGGAGGTCAAATGGCTCCTACAACTTTAGAAGGTATGGTAACTTCCACATGCCCTTACGGACGAAATGTCGAACTCAATGGATATCCATTAAAAATTTCTGACTTAGTAGCTCAACTTGACGGAGCTTGTTACGTGACTCGTCAAAGTGTACACACTCCTGCTGCTGTAAGAAAAGCAAAAAAAGCACTTCGCCAAGCATTTGAAAACTCAATGAATCATAAAGGAGCATCTTTGGTCGAAATTGTATCTACTTGTAACTCCGGCTGGAAAATGACTCCAGACCAGGCCAACAAATGGATGGAACAACACATGTTTGAAAAATATCCGTTAGGGGACCTGAAAAATGAATAATCTGTAAAATCAGCAAGTGTATGAAAGAAGAAATTATCATAGCCGGATTCGGCGGACAAGGCGTACTTTCGATGGGAAAGATTCTTGCCTATTCGGGGTTGATGGAAAATAAAGAAGTAAGTTGGATGCCATCTTATGGACCCGAACAACGTGGCGGCACAGCTAATGTAACAGTTATACTCAGCGATGAACGAATCAGTTCTCCTGTACTAAACACATTTGATATAGCAATAATACTGAATCAACCTTCTCTCGACAAATTCGAAAGCAAGGTCAAGCCAGGGGGTATCCTTATATACGACGGATATGGTATCCACCATGCTCCCACTCGTAAAGATATAGAAATATATAGTATAGACGCAATGAATACCGCCATTGAGATGAATAATTCCAAAGCCTTTAATATGATTGTTCTCGGAGGTTTATTGAAAATAAAACCAATGGTTACCCTTGAGAATGTATTGCTCGGGCTCAAGAAGTCTCTTCCAGAGAGACATCATAAGCTTATTCCCATGAATGAACAAGCAATAAAAAAAGGTATGGAAATCATAAAAAGAGTTTAATAAAAAACTTTACTCATAAAAAAGGAATACCTTCAAAAAAACGAACTCTAAAAGTTTTTTTACTTTTAGAGTTCGTTTTTTTGAAAAATAGCTCCTGTTTATACTACGTGAATCAAATATTCAGAGAAGAAATCCCTAATTAATAACAATAATATGAATTAATAAAAACACCAAATTCAAATAATGTTTATGAAGCAGTATTTTTCTCCCCATTATTGCATTCTCTCTACATTTTTCACCCCCTTCACAGTCTTTAATTTTTTAATCAATGAATTAAGAGCAGTAATATCATCAACCATCACTGCTATATGGCCTTGAAAGAGCCCATCATTCGAATCAATCGAAATATTTCTCATCGATATATTTTTCTCTTTTGATATAATCGATGTTATATTAGTCACAATACCTATATCATCATGACCGACTACCCGTAATACAGTTACATATTGGGAACCTTGTTTTCCTGACCAGCGAGCTTTTACCACCCTATAACCAAAACGTGTCCGCATCTCTGTTGCATTAGGGCAATCAACTCGATGTATTTTTATAGTTCCTTGAGTAGAAACAAATCCAAAAATTTCATCTCCATATATTGGATTACAACATTTCGATAACTTATACTCAATGCCCTTCAAGTTCTGATCTATAACTAAAACATCTTCTTTCGTTGTATCTTCTTCTCTATATGGCTGTACATAATTTTCGGCCGTTCGCTGTTCTGTCGATTCCTCATTTTCTTTACGCTCCAACTCTAAATAACTATCAAACACAACATTTACATCTAAATGCTCAGATGCTAGAGCATAATAAAAATCAGTGGCAGTTTTAAAACCTAACTTTTTGATGAGTCTCATCATCAAAGCCTCATCCATCTCTATCTTACGATTTTTAAACCGACGTTGCAACAGTTCTTTTCCAAATTCGGCTTCTTTAAACTGAGATTCCTTTAGAGCTTGCTTTATTTTCACTCGAGCTTTTGACGTTGAAACAATATTCAACCAATCTTGCTTGGGAGACTGCGCCGGAGATGTCAAAATCTCTATTGTATCGCCACTCTTCAATTCATATCGAATGGTCTGGTTCTTTCCATTAACAATTGCGCCAACACATTTACTACCCAATCCTGTGTGAATAAGAAAAGCAAAATCGAGTATTGTAGCGCCTTTAGGTAATTTATACAAATCACCTTTTGGTGTAAATACAAACACCTCCTTATCGTAAAGATCCATTTTAAACTCTTTCATAAGTTCCATAGGACCACTCTCTGCGTTCTCTAAAATATCCCGGACATTATTCAGCCAATCATCCAGTCCATTTTCACTTTTAATTCCTTTATATTTCCAATGTGCCGCCAATCCCCTTTCAGCTATATCATCCATTCTACGACTTCGTATCTGCACCTCTACCCAACGATTTTGCGGACCAAATACGGTTATATGTAAAGACTCATATCCATTGCTCTTTGGTATAGACAACCAATCTTTCAACCGTTTTGGATTGGGCTGGTACATGTCTGTAACAATAGAATAAACTTTCCAACAATCAGCTTTTTCCTGACTTTCCGGAGTATCTAATACAACTCGAATAGCAAACAGGTCATATATATCTTCTATATCAGCCTTTTGCTTCTTCATTTTATTCCAAATAGAGTATATCGACTTAGTCCGTCCTTTTATTTCAAATTTAAGTCCGGCTTCTTCAAGCTTTTTTTTCACGGGTTCTATAAACTCGTATATATATTGGTCTCGAGCCCGTTTAGTTTCTTTCAGTTTATGTGCTATTTGATCAAATATCTCCCGATTGGTATATTTCAAAGACAAATCTTCTAATTCGGATTTTATCGAATAAAGACCTAATCGATGAGCCAATGGGGCATATAAGTAAGAAGCTTCACAAGCAATGTCTTCACGAAATTTTTGATTGGGATGATGATTAATCATTCTCATCAAACAAAGTCTATCAGCAATCATAATAATAATTACCCTTACATCTTCGGCAAATGTCAGCAATAACTTTCTGAAATTTTCACTCTCTACCGTAGCCTGTTTTGCATACAAACTATTAGCTTTGATAAGACCTCTGATAATTTTTGTTATATCACTACCAAACTCCTTCTCTATCTGAGCCATTGATAAGAATTCACTGAGTGCTACATTATACATCAATACTGCTATCAAGGTACTCCTTTCCAGACCGACTTCTTTCGATAAAATCAATGCTGTATTGATATTTCTCAATAATATGTTTATTCCATATTTATCCCGTAAATAATTACCCGACTCTATTGCTCCCGCAATCCATTTACGTATACGTAAAAAATCTGTTGCACCAACTAATGTCCGAGAGGTTCTAATCAATGCTTTATATGCAACGATAAACTCTTCTTTCTCAGCTTCCGTAAAATATGTATTTTCTGCCATAATCACTTATTTTTGCGAAATACATCTCAAATATATATTTTTTAGATATACAATGTTATTTTTTAATGATGTTTTTGTAAATTTGAATGCTTTTGAAGCTACAAATTTTATCTCTAAAACATTATACTATGCTTACACAACAAGATTTAAAACTCCTGGCCCAAAAAGGAATCTCTGAATCTCAAATAGAGGCTCAACTCGAATGTTTTAAGAAAGGATTCCCTTTTCTTAACATACAATCTGCAGCCACTATTAGTAATGGGATTCTCTCTATAGATGAAAATGAAGCTGAAAAATATCTGAACATATGGAACAATTACTTGGAAAAGAATCATAAAATAGTAAAATTCGTTCCAGCATCTGGCGCCGCTAGCCGTATGTTTAAAAATCTTTTTGAGTTTTTAGACGCACCATATGACACCCCAACTAATAATTTTGAAAAAAGTTTTTTTAAACAAATAAAATCCTTTGCTTTTTATTCCGATCTGAACAAGACTTGTTTGGAAAATGAAGGAAAAGATATTGATAAGTTACTCGTTGAAGGCAAATATAAAACTATCATTGAGAACCTATTATCAAAGAATGGAATGAATTATGGAGCCTTGCCAAAGGGCATGCTAAAATTCCATCATTACCCGCAAACGGACCGCACAGCTATGGAAGAACATCTTGCCGAAGGTGCTCTATATGCTCAAAACAAAACAGGCAATGTAAATGTACATTTTACTGTCTCTCATGAACATTTACCCTATTTTCAAAAATTAGTTATCGAAAAACAACCCGAATATGAAAAGGAATATGGTGTAAAATATCATATCAGCTTCTCAGAACAAAAACCCTCGACCGATACTATTGCTGCTGATATGGATAACAAACCATTTAGAGACGATAATGGTAATCTGGTATTTCGTCCAGGGGGACATGGAGCTCTTATCGAAAATCTAAACGACATAGACGCAGACATTATATTTATAAAAAATATAGATAATGTGGTTCCTGACCGTCTAAAAGAGACCACCATTAAATATAAAAAAATTATAGGTGGAGTACTTATCTCGTTGCAAGAAAAAATAGATAAATATACTGAATTATTGGAAAGTGGTAAATACTCAATCGAAAATCTCAGGGAGATAATCGCATTTTTACAAGGTTCCTTATTTATCAAAAATCCAGAAACCAAACATCTTGAAGATAGTGACTTAGCTATTTATCTGCTCAGAAAACTAAAACGTCCTATCCGAGTATGTGGTATGGTTAAAAACGTCGGAGAACCAGGAGGGGGTCCTTTCCTCGCATACAATCAAGATGGAACTTATTCTTTACAAATTCTTGAAAGCTCCCAAATAGACATGAATAACCCTGAATCAGTTGCACTATTCAAGTCATCTACCCACTTCAATCCGGTCGATTTAGTATGTGCCGTAAAAAATAGGAAAGGTGAAAAATATAATTTACCCCAATATGTAGATAAAAATACTGGCTTCATTTCTTTAAAATCAAAAAATGGTAAAGAGCTGAAAGCTCTTGAATTACCTGGACTGTGGAATGGTGCCATGTCTGATTGGAATACTTTATTTGTGGAAGTACCTATTGCAACATTCAACCCAGTAAAGACAGTCAATGATTTGTTACGAGAACAACATCAGTAATATATTCACAAAAAATGACAAAGCCGGGATTAAAAAATCCCGGCTTTGTCATTTTTTGTGAAACTTCTCTGAACACTTGACCTACTTCTGAATATTAGGTTCTTCCAATCCATATCCACATTTTTTATCTTCTCGTTTCAATAAAAGAGCAACAAACAAAGCGGCAACTCCAAAACCTGTAAATATATACATCGGTAACGTATAATCATAAGCAGATGTTCCCACCTCTCCATCCAATCGACAATAAGTATTCAATACCCAACCTATCAAAGCAGGAACACCCATTAATCCCCAGTTTTGCACCCAAAATATCAAAGCATAGGCAGTACCCAATTGCTTCTCAGGGATAACCTTCGGAACAGAAGGCCACATAGCCGAAGGAACTAAAGAAAAAGCTACCCCTAACACTATCATCAAAAAAGTAGCAAACCACCATTCATTCAATAATGGCAATGCAAACAAAAAGTGCACTGCAATCAGCATCATTGCTCCAATAATCATAATTGTTGCACCTTTTCCCTTACGATCATACAAATTACCAAAAAACGGAGTTAAAAATAAGGTTCCCAAAGGCAATAAAGCAGGTATCATTCCAGCTAAAGAAGCATCTACTTCATATTTATTTACCATCAAATCTGTTGCATATTTTAAAAATGGGAATACAGCCGAATAGAACAAAACACATAAAAGAGCTATCAACCAGAAACCTTTATTTGCGATTACCAAAAATATATCTTTTGCTCTAAAAGGTTCCTCCTGTTCCATATTCTCTTCATTTTGCTGCTCGTCAAACTTACGATCAATAAAAGTATAAATAAAGAAACCTACTGCTCCGATACACAGCATAACCAAACAAAGTAAAAGTGGAGCTGGAATATCAGGCTGAATGGAACCATCAGGCATAGTCGTTCCAAATAATTTAGCAAAAGGTATAGTTACCGACATTGCCAACATTGTACCCAAACGGGCAGTAGCCATTTCAAGTCCCATTGCCAATGCCAATTCTTTGCCTTTAAACCACTTTACAATGATCTTTGATACTGTAATACCGGCAATTTCTACCCCCACACCGAAAATAGCATATCCTACAGCAGCAAGTACTACCTGAGATTTCATACCCAATATTGTACCATCTATCGTTATATGCCCAGCAATAGCACAATATTTTAGAGCACAACCAATCACCATCAATATACAAGCACTCATTCCTGTAAACCGGACACCCATTTTATCAAGGATAATTCCTCCAAAAATAAGCATCAATAGAAATACATTAAACCAACCATAAGCACTGGTAAAAATACCATAATCCATACTATCCCAAAGTAACTGTGCCTCAAGCATTGGTTTTAAAGGAGCCATTACATCCGTCAGGAAATACCCGCACAACATAGTAAAAGCAACAAGAGTAAGTACACCCCAACGCATTGCCTTGGAGTCATTCATCATCTTTTCTAATTTTTCTGTCATGATATATTTCATTTTAAATAAATTCAGCACTTTATTTTACAAAAGAAGCGGAAAGCTAAAGAGTCATTTTTCTCTTGAGGCTATCCGCTTCTCTTATCCTAAAATTCGGGACAAGAGTCAACGTCTGTCTCCAAACTACTTTTTCTTTAATAATACTACATTTTCTACATCATGTGTATGTGGAAACATATCAACCGGTTGCACTCGTGTCACTTTATATTTTTCATCCAGTAATCCCAAATCTCGAGCCTGCGTAGCCGGATTACAACTAACATAGACAATCTTCCCCGGCTCAGCAAATAAAATAGTTTTTATCACATCATCATGCATTCCTGCACGAGGTGGGTCAGTAATAATTACATCAGGACGTCCATGTTCATTAATAAAATCTTGAGTAAGGATATCCTTCATATCTCCTGCATAAAAAAGTATATTCTCGATTCCATTCAACGCAGAATTTACTTTAGCATCTTCTATCGCTTCAGGAACATACTCTATGCCTATTACCTTATGTGCTTGCGAAGCAATAAAATTGGCTATAGTTCCAGTTCCCGTATACAAATCATACACCAATTCAGTCCCATTCAACCCAGCAAAATCTCGGACTATCTTATACAACTCATAAGCTTGTTCTGAATTCGTCTGGTAGAATGATTTCGGCCCTATTTTAAACTGCAAATCTTCCATCGACTCTATAATATAATCCCGTCCCCGAAACACATGCACTTTCTGGTCGGTAATAGTATCATTTGCCTTCTGATTTATAACATACAACAAAGACGTTATTTGAGGAAACACTTCCGCAATATGACTCATAAGGGCTTGTATCTTCTCTGTATCTTTCCTGAAAAAGACCACAATCAACATAATCTCACCCGTAGACGCTGTACGAACAATAATATTACGCATCAGCCCCGATTGTTCTCTCAAATCGAAAAAAGGGTAATTATGTTCAATTGTATATTTTCGAATCTCCAAACGTATCAAATTAGAAATATCGTCTTGTAACCAACATTTCTTTATATCCAGAACCTTGTCAAACATTCCCGGTATATGGAAACCCAATGCATTACGACAGTCAAATGTTTGTTCAGAATTTAATTCTTCTTGCGTCAACCAAGATTTATTCGAAAAAGTGAATTCCAACTTATTACGATAAAATTGGATTTTCGAAGAACCTTTTATAGGAGATATCTCTGGCAAAGAAATTTTTCCTATACGAATTAGATTGTCCTCTACCTGCTTCTGCTTGTAAAACAATTGCTGCTCATAAGGAAGATGCTGCCATTTACACCCGCCACAAATACCAAAATGACTACAAAAAGGTTCGGTACGTACATCCGAATACTTATGAATTTTCAACACCCGACCTTCAGCATATTTATGCTTTCTACGATGCAATTGCAAATCTACAATGTCTCCTGGTGCAACAAATGGTACAAATACAACTAAATCATTTACCCGAGCAATAGCTTTACCTTCAGCAGCAACATCAACAATTTCAACTTGCTCTATTACAGGTAGCTCTTTCTTTTTTCGTGCCAAAACTTAACTTTTAGAATAAAAACAAATTCGTTCAAAGTTAAACATATTTCTTTAACTTTCTTTATTCAAAAAAGAAAATTCGCTTAATTTCAAAAATTATTACGATTATGTTTGGCGGTTTCATCATAACCCATATTTTTGTGAATTGAAATTTTTGCTATCTCAACATTACAATTTCGCAGAAAGCAAAAGTCCATGAAAACATTATTATTTTATAAATATGAAAAGAGTGTATACTTTTGGAAACGGTCAAGCAGAAGGCCGTTCCGACATGAAAAACCTCCTCGGAGGTAAAGGTGCCAACCTTGCAGAAATGAATCTCATCGGAGTTCCTGTTCCTCCTGGATTTACAATCACAACCGACGTTTGTACCGAATATAACCAACAGGGAAAAGAAGCTGTAACGAAATTACTAAAAAATGACGTTGAGAAGGCTATTAAACATGTAGAAGACCTGATGGGAACCAAGTTTGGTGATGCAGAAAATCCTTTATTGGTTTCTGTACGTTCGGGAGCTCGAGTTTCTATGCCAGGTATGATGGATACTGTGTTGAACTTAGGATTGACAGATTCCGCAGTCGAAGGCATTGCAAAAAAATCCGGTAATCCTCGTTTTGCTTGGGACTCATATCGTCGATTTGTACAAATGTACGGTGACGTCGTATTAGGCATGAAACCTAAAAGTAAAGAAGATATCGATCCATTTGAAGAAGTAATGGATGAAGTAAAAAAGCAAAAAGGTGTAAAACTGGATACTGAACTCGAAGTAGAAGACTTGAAACTACTCGTCAAAAAATTCAAAGCAGCAGTAAAAGAACGTACAGGAAAAGATTTTCCCGAGTCTCCATGGGAACAACTTTGGGGTGCAATTTGTGCCGTATTCGACAGTTGGATGAACGAACGGGCTATTTATTACCGCCGCATGAACCAGATACCTGAAGAATGGGGCACAGCTGTCAACGTTCAAGCTATGGTATTCGGAAACATGGGCAACACTTCTGCTACCGGAGTCGCTTTTACTCGTGATGCAGCTACCGGAGAAGATATATTTAATGGTGAATATTTAATTAATGCCCAAGGAGAAGATGTTGTAGCTGGCATTCGTACGCCCCAACAGATAACGATAGAAGGCTCTCGTCGTTGGGCAGCCTTACAAGGTATCGACGAAAGTGTACGAGCATCCAAATATCCATCCTTGGAAGAAGCTATGCCCGAATGTGCAAAAACTCTTATCGAAACTCAACAAAAGCTTGAAGATTACTTTAAAGATATGCAAGACCTCGAATTTACTATCCAAGATGGTAAACTTTGGTTACTGCAAACTCGCAATGGAAAACGCACAGGAGCTGCTATGGTAAAAATCGCCATGGATATGCTGCGAGAAAACATTATCGATGAAAAAACAGCTTTGAAAAGAATGGAACCCCAAAAGCTGGATGAACTTTTACATCCTGTGTTCGACAAAGCTGCACTAAAATCGGCAAAAGTAATAGCAAAAGGATTACCCGCCTCTCCAGGTGCTGCCACAGGCCAAATCGTATTCTTTGCTGACGATGCTGAAGAATGGTCCGAAAAACGTAAAAAAGTAATTCTTGTTCGTATCGAAACGTCTCCCGAAGACCTCCGAGGTATGAATGTCGCTCAGGGTATCCTTACTGCCCGAGGAGGTATGACTTCACATGCTGCAGTAGTTGCTCGTGGTATGGGCAAATGTTGCGTTTCAGGCGCCGGTGAAATCAAAATAGATTATAAAACTCGGACTATAGAAATGAGCGGCAAAGTCTACAAAGAAGGCGATTGGATTTCATTAAACGGCTCTACCGGAGAAGTGTATGAAGGACAAGTAAATACTGTCGATGCCGATTTAAGTGGAGATTTTGCCAAAGTAATGGAATTGGCTGAAAAATACACAAAAATGGATGTTCGCACAAATGCGGATACTCCCAAAGACGCCACTGTAGCTCGTAAATTCGGAGCTAAAGGTATCGGACTATGCCGCACTGAACATATGTTCTTTGAGGGTGACCGAATCAAAGCTATGCGTGAAATGATTCTGGCCAAAGATGAAGAAGGTCGTCGCGAAGCATTAAAAAAATTACTGCCAATACAACGTCAAGACTTCGAAGGCATCTTCTTGGCAATGGATGGGCTCGGAGTAACGATTCGTCTACTTGACCCACCTCTTCATGAGTTTGTTCCTCATCAATTAGCCACACAAAAAGAATTGGCTGCAGAAATGGGGCTCACTATTGAAGAAGTAAAATTGGCTTGTGACTCCTTAGAAGAATTCAATCCGATGTTAGGTCATCGCGGTTGCCGTTTAGGCTGTACCTATCCTGAGATTACAGAAATGCAGGCTCGTGCCATTCTGGAAGCAGCACTTGACGCAAAAGCCAAGGGGGCCGATGTACATCCCGAAATCATGGTTCCGTTAGTCGGTGTAGTAGAAGAGCTAAAAATGCAAGCTGAAATTATTCATAATACAGCCAAACAAGTATTTGCTGAGCGTAATGACTGGGTCGATTACAAAGTAGGTACCATGATAGAAGTACCCCGAGCAGCACTCACTGCTGATCGTATTGCTGAAGTAGCGGACTTTTTCTCTTTTGGGACCAATGACCTTACTCAAATGACTTTTGGTTATTCACGCGATGATGCCGGAAAATTCTTGAAAATTTATCAAGAAAAAGGAATTTTGAAAAATGACCCATTTGCAATCCTCGACCAGCAAGGTGTAGGACAATTGGTACGCATGGGTACTGAAAAAGGACGTTCTACCAAACCAGGACTAAAAGTTGGTATCTGTGGCGAGCACGGAGGGGAACCATCATCTGTCAAGTTTTGTGCTTCTTTAGGCATGAATTATGTAAGTTGTAGCCCTTATCGTGTACCCATTGCACGTGTAGCTGCCGCCCAGGCTGCTATCGAATAAGAAAAAATTATCAAATGACAAACGGGCAGATGTTTTTATCTGCTCGTTTGTCATTTGATATAACCATCTCAAAAATCTCTATATCTTCTTATATGCATAAGGTGACATACCAGTATGTTGCTTAAAATATTTCCCAAAAAATGATTGATTTGCAAAATTTAATTCTACCGATATTTCCTGAATACTTTTAGGTGAAGATTTTAATAAAACTTTAGACTCCAAGATAACTACTTCTGCAATCCATTCTCCTGCAGTTTTTCCACTAACAGTCTTTACAAGGCTCGACAAATATTTAGGAGTTACACAAAGCTTTCCTGCATAAAAAGAGACAGTTCTTTCTTTTTTATAATGTTCATATATACTTTCGATAAATAACTCAAAAAGCTCCTCTTTTCTAGATTTCTTCACAACATTCATATGCATTCGGAAAATATTGCAAACATCATAAAACATCGCCTGCAAAATACCTTGGGCCACTCCCTTACGATATATATTATCATTCATTCTCACTTTTTTCCATAAGAATGTATGATATTCCAATATACAACCCAAGTCATATTCACCTATTCGTGCACAAGGATTATTTTGTAAATAGAGGAAGATAGGTAATAATTCTTTAAATTTCGGAAACATATTATCAACAAAATTTCTTGAAACAGCAATAAATGCTCCTGAAAAATCTGGACTTACTTCAAATAATTGTATTATTTGATTTGGCAATGTAATGACTAAGGAATTAGATTCAACGTTATACTCTTTCAAATTAATTCCTATTCGGCAAAAGCCTGTGCGGCAAACTGCAACAACAGCTAAATCTATGCGACTAGGATATTCACTTACTGGAACTTCTTTTATGCTATTAAATATAGCAAAATCATTATCAATAAAATCTATTGTCGATTTACAATACACTGATTGTAAATCAATCTTCGGAATATGGATTTGTTTCATACTTCATTCTTTACGAAACAAAAATAAATATTAGAAACATTAATAAATCTATATAAATTGCAAAAAGGAAAAATAGAACATTTATAAAGGAATGCAGAGCTTTCTACAAACCACGAAACATAACATATTTGCAAAGTTTTAAAAATATATATTTCGCTAAAAACAAACTATATGAGAACTATAAACTATTACTTATGTATTTTTATTTTTTTATGGGGAAGTATAAGCTGCACTCAAGAAAAAGGAGAAAATAGAACAATAGACTATATTCCAGTAAAAGTCTATGATGTAAAAAAAGATATAAGTTTTGAAGAACAAAACTATGTGGGAACAATAGAAGAATTATATGGCTCTTCCCTCAGCTTTCCTATAATAGGAAATGTCGAAAAAGTTCTTATTCAAGAAGGTGAACCTGTAAAAAGAGGCCAATTACTGGCCGTCTTAGATAAAACCTCACTCCAAAGC
>ENA-OPXH01001793-OPXH01001793.1-human-gut-metagenome-genome-assembly--contig:-NODE-1793-length-13559-cov-10.980820_pt1 | contig 13559 bp, 7 predicted proteins | sample MGYA00241521_ERZ502034 | MGnify/ENA primary metagenome ERZ502034 (study PRJEB25962, sample SAMEA2042103) | human gut metagenome | biome: human gut; feature: human-associated habitat; material: faeces... | reverse complement strand
GTTCAGATGTGCGATTATGATGCATATGTTAATATAGCAGGTGGAATGAAAATCAATGAACCGGCATTAGACCTTGCATTAGTAATGGCATTAATCAGTAGCTTTAAGAACAGAGTAATAGACCCAAAGACAATAGTTTTCGGTGAAGTAGGGCTTGCAGGAGAAGTAAGAGCGGTATCACAGGCAGACAAAAGAGTACAGGAAGCTAAGAAACTTGGTTTTACAACGTGCATAATGCCTGCTGTATCCAAGAAAAATCTTACAGAAATCACTGGAATCAATATAATTGGGGTAAATAATATAAAAGAAGCTGAAGAACTTATTTAAAAAAGTTGACAACTGATATTTGTTAGATTAGAATAACAAAGTAAGAAAAAGTCCAAAAGGACAATAAAATAATAAAAGCGTTGATAGAGACAGTAGTTGCCTTGCATAAATAATGCATAGTGAACGTTATAGAGAGTTCGGATAAGGTGGAAGCCGAATACAAGTAGCAGGTATATGAACATCACTCTGGAGTTGCAGCCCAAAGAACGTATAAAGTTTAGTAGGCGCTGACGGTATCCACCGTTAAAGGGAACACATATTAAAGGAGAAATCCTGCGTATGCTGTAAAAGGTGGTTAACGAAAATACAGGCTTTCGTCCTTTACAGGGCGGGAGCCTTTTTATTTAGTGCTTACACACTAAATAAAAAGTGCTCCATAGTGGACGCACAATAAAATAAATACACAGATATCATTGGATGTTTTCGAAAACAATGCAGATAGGATATGCGACAGATTTTTCTGCAAGCAAACAATAGGCAAATTTTCGTAATTTTGCGAGCATAGTGTACAGCGATAAAACTACTGTCCAAGCGGAGCGAGTTTAGTTTTTCGCTGTACCATAGGCGGCGGAGCAAAATAAGAAAATTAACGTGTTTGCTTGCAGAAAAATCTGTCGCATACCGGGAATACATTATTTTCGCAAACATCTGATGACAAAAAAGAAAGGAGATTGAAATGTACAAGAAGGTATCAACCAATTTGAACTTTGTTGACAGAGAAAAAGAAACAGAAAAATTCTGGGATGACAATCACATCTTTGAAAAAAGTATGGAAAATAGAAAAGAAGGACCAACATATACTTTTTATGATGGACCTCCAACAGCTAACGGAAAACCACATATCGGACACGTATTAACACGTGTAATTAAAGATATGATCCCTAGATACAGAACAATGAAGGGATATATGGTTCCAAGAAAGGCAGGATGGGACACACACGGACTTCCTGTAGAACTTGAAGTAGAAAAATTATTAGGTTTAAATGGAAAAGAACAGATTGAAGAATACGGTATGGAACCTTTCATTAAGAAATGTAAGGAATCTGTATGGAAATACAAGGGAATGTGGGAAGACTTCTCAGGAACAGTTGGTTTCTGGGCAGATATGGAAAACCCATATGTAACTTATGATGATAATTTTATTGAATCTGAATGGTGGGCTTTAAAGACTATCTGGGATAAGAAATTATTATACAAAGGTTTTAAGATTGTACCTTATTGCCCAAGATGTGGAACACCTCTTTCATCACAGGAAGTTGCACAGGGATACAAGGCAGTTAAGGAACGTTCAGCTATCGTAAGATTTAAAGTTGTTGGTGAAGATGCATATTTCCTTGCATGGACAACAACACCTTGGACTCTTCCATCTAACGTAGCTCTTTGTGTTAACCCTAATGACACATACTGCAAGGTTAAAGCAGCTGACGGATATACTTATTATATGGCAGAAGCTTTACTTGACACAGTATTAGGAAAGCTTGCAACAGAAGACGAAAAAGCTTATGAAGTATTAGAAACAATGAAGGGTGCTGACCTTGAATATAAAGAATATGAACCATTATATGAATGTGCAAAGGCTATTGCTGATAAGCAGAGAAAGAAAGGTTTCTTTGTAACATGTGACACATACGTTACTATGAGTGATGGTACAGGTATTGTTCATATTGCTCCTGCTTTCGGTGAAGATGATGCTAATGTAGGACGTAACTATGACCTTCCTTTTGTACAGCTTGTAAATGACAAGGGTGAACTTACAGAAGACACACCTTATGCAGGTTTATTTGTAAAGGATGCTGATCCTAAGGTATTAGTAGACCTTGACAAGAGAGGACAGTTATTTGATGCACCTAAGTTTGAACATGATTATCCACATTGCTGGAGATGTGATACACCATTAATCTATTATGCAAGAGAATCATGGTTTATTAAGATGACAGAAGTTAAGGATAAACTTGTTGCAAATAATAACACTGTAAACTGGATTCCAAAATCAATCGGTGAAGGACGTTTTGGAAACTGGCTTGAAAATGTACAGGATTGGGGTATTTCAAGAAACCGTTATTGGGGTACACCACTTAATATCTGGGAATGTTGCGATTGCGGATGTCAGGAATCAATTGGCAGCCGTGCAGAATTAGCAGAAAGAAGTGGAAATCCTGATAATGCTAAGGTTGAATTACACAGACCTTACATTGATGAAGTAACATTTAAGTGTAAAGAGTGTGGTGGCACAATGAAGAGAGTACCTGAAGTTATTGACTGCTGGTTCGACTCAGGAGCAATGCCATTTGCACAGCATCATTATCCATTTGAAAATAAAGATTTATTTGAAAAACAGTTCCCTGCTGATTTTATCTCAGAAGCTGTTGACCAGACAAGAGGATGGTTCTATTCATTAATGGCTGAATCAACATTATTGTTTGATAAGGCTCCATACAAGAACGTAATCGTACTTGGTCACGTTCAGGACGAAAACGGACAGAAGATGAGTAAGTCAAAGGGTAACGCAGTAGATCCTTTTGAAGCATTAGGACAGTACGGTGCCGATGCCATCAGATGGTATTTCTACACTAACTCAGCTCCATGGCTTCCAAACCGTTTCCATGGTAAAGCAGTTCAGGAAGGACAGCGTAAGTTTATGGGAACACTTTGGAACACGTATGCGTTCTATGTCTTATATGCTGAAATTGATCAGTTTGACCCAACAAAATACACACTTGATTATGATAAATTAAGTGTTATGGATAAATGGTTATTATCAAAACTTAACTCTATGGTTAAGGCAGTAGATGAAAACCTTGGTAACTACAGAATCCCTGAAGCTGCAAGAGCATTAGATGATTTTGTAGATGATATGAGTAACTGGTATGTAAGACGTTCAAGAGAACGTTTCTGGGCAAAAGACATGCCACAGGATAAGATTAATGCTTACATGACATTATATACAGCACTTGTTACAGTATCAAAGGCTGCTGCACCAATGATTCCATTTATGACAGAAGATATTTATCAGAATATCGTAAGAAGCGTAGATGAAACAGCACCTGAAAGTATTCATTTATGTGACTTCCCAGAAGTTAATGAATCTTACATTGACAAAGAATTGGAAGAAAACATGGAAAGAGTACTTGATATTGTAGTACTTGGTCGTGCATGTAGAAATGCATCTGCAATTAAGAATAGACAGCCAATTGGAAAGATGTTCGTTAAGGCAGGATTTGAATTATCTGATTTCTACAAAGAAATCATTGAAGAAGAATTAAATGTTAAGGAAGTTGAGTTTACAGATGATGTAAGAGCATTTACTTCATATTCATTTAAGCCACAGCTTAGAACAGTTGGACCTAAATATGGTAAATTCTTAGGCAAGATTAAAGAAGCATTATCATCATTAGACGGAAATGCGGCTATGGATAAGATTAATGCCGGAGAACCTTTAACATTCGATTTTGACGGCAACGAAGTAGTTCTTGAAAAAGAAGATTTACTTATTGATATGGCTCAGGTTGAGGGATATGTATCAGAAAGCGATAATAATATTACTGTAGTACTTGATACAAAACTTTCAGATGAACTTATTGAAGAAGGATTTGTTAGAGAAATAATCAGTAAGATTCAGACAATGAGAAAAGAAGCTGATTTCCAGGTAATGGACAAAATTGTGGTAAATGTAGATAAAAACGATACAATAAAAGCTATAATGGAGAACAATCTTGACGAAATTAAGTCTGAAGTGTTGGCAGATAATGTCATATTTGGTAAAATAAACGGGTATGAAAAAGAGTGGAATATTAACGGTGAAAAGGTAACTTTTGGCGTAGAAAAAGCTCTTTAGAATTTGACTTGAAATATTTGGCTATAAAATTTATTAAAAAGAGAGAAGCAATGCCTGTCATTGTTTCTCTCTAATAGCATAAAAAAGGAGATTTAATATGGCTAAGAACGAAGGTATGGAAAAGCATGAAGAATTCAAGGCAGAATTCAAGAAGCGTGTGAAAGAACAGGCTAAAATGCTTTACAGAAAAAGCCTTGATGAAATAAGTGACAGACATAAGTTTGTATGTGTTGCTTATGCAGTAAAGGATATTGTAATCGATCAGTGGATAGCAACTCAGAAAGCATATGATGAGAAGGATGCTAAGATTGTATACTATTTATCAATGGAATTTCTTATGGGCCGTGCTCTTGGAAATATGATTATCAATCTTTCAAGCAGAGATGAAATCAAGGAAGCTATTGAAGAATTAGGACTTGATCTTAATGTAATCGAAGATCAGGAACCTGATGCAGCTTTAGGTAATGGTGGTCTTGGTAGATTGGCAGCATGTTTCTTAGATAGTTTGTCAACACTTAACTATCCTGCTTATGGATGTGGTATCAGATACAAATACGGTATGTTCCAGCAGAAGATTGAAAACGGATATCAGAAAGAAATACCTGAAGACTGGTTAAGACATGCTAATCCATTAGAAATCAAGCGTGAAGAATATGCTTGTGAAGTTAAGTTTGGCGGATATGTAAGAGTAGAAAACAGAGACGGACGTAATTATTTTATTCAGGAAGGCTACCAGTCAGTTAATGCTATTCCATATGATATGCCAATCGTTGGTTACGGAAACAACGTAGTTAATACATTAAGAATTTGGGACGCTGAACCTGTAGTACACTTTAATCTTGATGAATTTGACAAGGGTTCATATATGGCTGCAGTTGAACAGGAGAACCTTGCAAAGACTATTACAGAAGTTCTTTATCCTAATGACAATCATTATGCAGGTAAGGAATTAAGATTAAAACAGCAGTATTTCTTTGTTTCAGCAAGTTTACAGACAGCAATTAAGAAATACCTAAAGAATCATGATGATATTAGAAAATTACCTGAAAAGGTAGTATTCCAGATGAACGATACTCATCCGACACTTACAGTTGCAGAACTTATGAGATTATTAATGGATGAATATAACTTAGAATGGGATGAAGCTTGGGATATTACAACACATGCATGCGCATACACTAACCATACAATTATGAGCGAAGCTCTTGAAAAATGGCCAATTGAATTATTCTCAAGATTACTTCCAAGATGTTATCAGATTATTGAAGAAATCAACAGAAGATTTTGTATTGAAATCGAAAACAAATACCCTGGAAATCATGATAAAGTTGCTAAGATGGCAATTATCTATGATGGTCAGGTTAAGATGGCTCATCTTGCAATTTGTGCAGGTTTCTCAGTTAACGGTGTAGCAAAACTTCATACAGAAATTTTAAAACATCAGGAATTAAAAGATTTCTATGAAATGATGCCGGAGAAGTTTAACAATAAGACTAACGGTATTACACAGAGAAGATTCCTTCTCCATGCTAATCCACTTCTTTCAGAATGGGTTACAGGAAAGGTTGGAGATGACTGGATTACAGACCTTCCAAAGATTAAGGGAATAGAAGTATACGCAGATGACAAGAAAGCTCAGGCTGAATTTATGAATATTAAATATCAGAACAAAGTACGTCTTGCAAAATACATTAAAGAACATAATGGTATTGATGTAGACCCACGTTCTATTTTTGATGTTCAGGTTAAGAGACTTCATGAATATAAGCGTCAGTTATTAAATATTTTACATGTAATGTATTTATACAACCAGATTAAGGAACATCCTGAAATGGAATTTTATCCAAGAACATTTATCTTTGGTGCAAAAGCAGCAGCAGGTTACAAGATTGCTAAGCTTACAATCAAGTTAATCAATAGCGTTGCTGATGTAATTAACAATGATGAATCAATTAATGGAAAGATTAAAGTTGTATTTATTGAAAACTACCGTGTTTCAAATGCTGAAATCATTTTTGCGGCAGCAGATGTTTCAGAACAGATTTCAACAGCATCAAAAGAAGCTTCAGGCACAGGTAATATGAAGTTTATGTTAAATGGTGCTTTAACACTTGGAACAATGGATGGTGCTAACGTAGAAATAGTTGATGAAGTTGGCGAAGAAAATGCATTTATCTTTGGTTTATCTTCAGATGAAGTTATTAACTACGAAAACAATGGCGGATATAATCCAATGGATATTTTCAACTCAGATATGGACATTAGAAAAGTTCTTATGCAGTTGATTAACGGATTCTATTCTCCAGATGATCCTGAAAGATTCAGACCAATTTACAACTCATTACTTAACACTCAGGAAACAGATGTTGCTGACAGATACTTTATTCTTAAAGATTTCAAGTCATATGCAGCAGCTCAGAAGAGAGTTGAAGAAGCTTACAGAAACGAAGAAGGCTGGGCTAAGTCAGCTATGTTAAATGTAGCTAATGTTGGTAAGTTTACATCTGACAGAACAATCGAAGAATACGTACAGGATATTTGGCATCTTGAAAAAGTAAAAGTTAAAATGGACGTATAGATTACAGAAAATTGTGAAAGTGTCACAATAGATATAATCAAATATAATTAAAATAAACCCCAAAAAAGTTAGAATGTAATGTCTGGTTTTTTGGGGTTTTTGTATGCACTACAATCATATAAATGATTTTTGAAAAATAAGTTAGTATAAGGGATTTTTAGGAATAACCAAATGACAGATAGAAAAAAGTTTATTATGCTAATATTATTTTCAATTTTTTTCCCGTTAGTTATAGGTAGTGTACGTGTTCTTGTAAACGGAAACAAAACATCTAAGGCTAAGCCCTCAGGGAAAACAATATTAGTGGATAATAAAAACTACAGCTTTGAGATGGATATGGAGAACTTCATATCTTACGTTCTTATGGCACAGATGGACGAAAGTGAGCCGGAGGAGCTTTTGAAAGCTAAGTCTGTTATTATTAGAACTTATATTTTGTACAAAATGAAGGACAAAGCTCAAATAGCAGCTTCAGATTTGGGAATGGAATATAGAAATTATGGGGAGTTAAAAAACAGCAGATTTCAGGATTTTTGCAGGGAAAACATTAAAAGCCCCAAAGGAATGGCTGCATATTTTACAGGTATAGGTTCTTATAAAATATATAATGAGAAAAATAAAAAAATTAAAAGAATAGTAGACAAAACAAAAGGAAAAATAATAAAGAAACAGGGGGAGACTATTTTGCCACTGTTTCATAATATAAGTAATGGGAAAACCAGGTTAGGGGAGGAAATTCTTGGAAAGGAATATAGTTATCTAAAAAGTGTTATATGCCAGAATGACATAAAGGAGAAGGAATATCTTTGCACAAGGTATTTAACGGTTAATGAGTTTAAGGAAAAACTGTCAGCTAATGGCATTGTTGTATTTAAAGATGGGAAGGAAATTCTAAAAAATATAAAAGATAAGAAGGAAATTATTAATCTGATAACTGTTGAAAAAGACAAAGAAGGCTATGCTTTAAAAATAAGAATTGGGGATACTGTTGTTCTGGCAGATGATTTTTCAAAAGCCCTCGGTCTTAATTCTACAGATATGAGCATAGAAGAATATGAAAAGGGAATAAGAATTACAACTAAAGGCAACGGTCACGGTTTTGGAATGAGTATAAGCTATGCCAGATACCTTGCAGGTCATGGCAAGCCATGGCAGGAGATTCTTAGCACTTTCTATGATGGGAAAATTGTGGAATATTAAAATTAATTTTTTTGTATAAATCTTCAATTAATGGTACATACTGTTATTGAGGTGATGAGAATGGATAAGAAATTTATAGCAGCAGTTGCAGTTTGCTTTGTTGCATTAGTAGGCGTAGCCACGGGAACTTATTTTCTTGGGCAAAAAAGCGACGAAAACATTGTAAAATTAGGAAAAGCAAACATAACTGAAACAACAGCGGCAGATAAAAATATTGAAGCAGCAGGAAATGTTGTGGAAAAAGAAACACAAAAAGAAACAGCAATGGAATCTGAAACACCGAAAGACAGAGAAGTTGAACCGGGAGGTTATTTAACAGAAGAAACAACTAAGGAAAAAGCCGTAAATAACGTAGTGGAAGAAAACACTCAGTCTAATGTAAGCAAAAAAGATTACATGTATGGACTTTCATCAGAGGCAGCAGCCCAGATTAAAACATTAAAGTTTAACAAGAACAGCAAACTTATCTGGCCTGTTGAGGGTAGCATTATTATGCCATATGATGTGAAAAATACAGTATATTACGCAACATTAGATGAATACAAAACCAATCCCGGAATTGTAATCCAAAGTAGCAAAGGCACTGCAATAAAGGCAGCGGCAGATGGTGTTATTACAAAAATAACACAAGATGACGAACTTGGCGTTGTTATCAGTCAGGCAGTGGGAAATGATTATATCGTAAACTACGGTCAGACCATAAATCCTGAAGTAAAAGAAGGAAGCTTCGTTGAAGCAGGCCAGACTATCGCCTATGTTAACCAGCCAACTAAATATTACTCCAAGGAAGGGGATAATATTTACTTCTCAGTAGAAAGAAATGGAAAAACAAAAGATCCTTTAAATTATATTGATTACGAGGACTAATCACAAAACCGGAATAAGTGCATACAATAAGGTATACAAAAGAAAATATTAAAAGCTGCTCACTTTTGTGACAGCAGGCAACAGGGTTAAAAAAGGAAAATCATAAACAATTATTCTAATGATTTTCTAAAATCCGTACCTGTTGTTTATAATAGATTGTGCTATCATGTACCTGAAAAATACGTGGTAGCACTTTTTTTGATATTTTCAATCAGATGTTATAATTCCACGCAGAAATTTTTACAGCAAACACGTTGAGATTTCTTATTTTGCTCTGCCGTCTATTGTAAGTGCAAAAGTAAAACTCGCCTATGGCTCAAACAGTTACTTTTGCACTTACACTATGCTCGCAAAATTTCGAATCTCTGCCTATTGTTTGCTTATAAAAATTTCTGCGTGGAATTTAAAACAGTGCCATTGAAAATATACAAACTATATTATAAGATAAAGGATAGAATGAAGGCTAAAGATAGTATTTAGTTATGTACGGAGGAAGAAACTATGGGTAAGTATATTATGGCATTAGATCAGGGAACTACCAGTTCCAGAACTATTTTATTTGATAAGAAGGGAAATATTGTTTGTCAGGCAAATAAGGAGTTTGAGCAGATTTTTCCAAAGCCGGGCTGGGTTGAACATAATCCTGAGGAGATTTGGATGACACAGCTTCTTACAATGGAAGATGTTATGAGACAGGCAGGAATTACAGGCAAGGATATTGAAGCCATTGGCATTACTAATCAGCGAGAAACAACGGTTGTATGGGACAAGAATACGGGAAAACCTATTTATAATGCCATTGTTTGGCAGTGTAGAAGAACTTCTGATATTGTAGACGGACTTGTTAAGGATGGTCTTAGGGATTTTATTAGAAATAAGACTGGATTGGTTCCTGATGCTTATTTTTCAGGAACTAAGATTAAGTGGATTCTTGATAATGTGCCGGGAGCAAGAAATAAGGCAGAAAATGGTCAATTGCTTTTTGGAACAATTGACTCATGGCTTATGTGGAAGTTAAGCGGTGGAAGTATACACGCAACGGATTACACTAATGCGGGAAGAACTATGATTTATAACATATTTGATTTGGAGTGGGATCAGGAATTACTGGATATACTAGATATTCCCAAGTCTATGTTGCCTAAGGTAAATCCTTCAAGTGGAATTTTTGGATATACTATGCCGGAACTGTTAGGAGAACGAATACCTATAAGTGGTGTTGCAGGAGACCAGCAGGCGGCATTATTTGGTCAGTGTTGTTTTGAAAAAGGTGATGTAAAGAATACATATGGAACAGGTTGTTTTCTTTTAATGAATATAGGAAATAAGCCGGTTATATCAGACAATGGTTTGATTACTACTATTGCAGCAGGCACAGGCAAGGTTGAATATGCATTGGAAGGCAGTGTTTTTGTGGCAGGAGCGGCAATACAGTGGCTTAGAGATCAGATGAAGTTAGTTAACAGTGCACCGGAAAGTGAAGAGATTGCAGAAAAGGTTAGTGATACTAATGGAGTATATGTTGTGCCGGCTTTTACAGGAATGGGAGCACCTTATTGGAAGCAGAATGCCAGAGGCATGGTAGTTGGCATAACAAGAGGAACTGCAAGAGAGCATTTTGTAAGAGCTACCCTTGAATCACTTGCTTATCAGACATATGATGTTTTGAAGGTAATGGAGCAGGATGCGGCAATGGAAATTAAGTCTATCAGAGTTGACGGTGGGGCAAGTGCCAATAATCTTTTAATGCAGTTTCAGGCAGATATTACTGAAAAACAGGTTGTGCGACCATCAGTAATTGAAACTACAGGGCTTGGGGCAGCATATTTGGCAGGTCTTGCAACAGGTTATTGGAAAGACAAAAAAGACATTATAAAAAATTCAACAATAGAGAGAAAGTTTGAAAACAAAATGGATTCTGAAAAGGTACAGAAATATATCAAGGGATGGCACAGAGCTGTAAAATGTGCCCTTGTTTATGCAGATGAGGAGTAAATAATATCCTATGAATCTGGTATTGTGTTTATTACGCAAATTGGATATATAAATAATACCACATACTGATATACTATACTTTAATGAGTTACAGTGTCAGATTGAGATAATGCAACTTAGATTAAGTAATAATACACTTAGGATAAAAGATAGGTGTTAATATCAGGAGGAGAATTATGGATTCAACTAAACAGAACGTAGGAAAGATTGTTATTACAGCTTTATTTGCAGCGTTAGCATGTGTAGCAACAATGATTATTAAAGTACCTACAGTAGGAACAAACGGTTATGTAAATATTGGTGATACTATTGTATTGCTTTCAGCTTGGATGATTGGTGGCGTTTATGGTGCCCTTGCAGCAGGTATCGGTTCAGCCCTTTCAGATTTTATCAGCGGTTACGGAAGTTATGTACCGGGAACATTTGTAATTAAGTTTTTAATGGCTTTAGTTGCATATTTAGTATTTGTAACAATTAAGAAAGCAAACACTAAGGATAGCAAGGGAATGAATGTAGTAGCTTATATTGTAAGTGGTGTAGTTGCAGAAGTTATTATGGTTTTAGGATATTTCTTATATGAAAGTACTTTATTAGGATATGGACTTGGAGCAGTGCCTTCAATTGGAAGCAACAGCATCCAGGGTGTTACATGCTTAGTATTAGGATTTATTGCTATTTTCGCATTAGAAGAAGCAAAGGTTACAAAATTAGTTAAAAAATTTGTATAAAAATATAAAATAATATGTAAAAGGAAAGAGTTGTGTGATAAAATTGTAGGCGGTAAAAAGAGCAGGCTACAAATATCATACAGCTCTCTTTTGCATTATGTTGTTTGAAAGGAGCGATTCAAATGTACGAAGAATTAAAAGAACAGGCAAAAAAAACAACAGAAGAAATTTGCGATAAAGCAGGATTAAAGGAAGGCAATATTCTTGTAGTTGGTTGTTCTTCAAGTGAAATATGTGGAGATAAGATTGGAAGCAATTCTAACCTTGAAGTGGCTAAGGCAGTTTTCTCAGGAATATATGAAGTCCTTGAAAGCAGAAAGATATATCTTGCAGCTCAGTGTTGTGAACATCTTAACAGAGCAATAATAGTTGAACGTGCAGCAGTTCCGTTTTCAGAAATAGTTAACGTTGTACCACAGCCTAAGGCAGGTGGTTCATTTGGAACAACAGCATATAAGACATTTAAAGATCCTGTTGCTGTGGAAGAAATTAAGGCAGACGGTGGAATTGACATTGGCGGAACTCTTATTGGAATGCACATTAAGAAAGTTGCAGTTCCGGTAAGACTTGAAAATAACAAAATCGGCGAGGCAAACGTACTTGCAGCAAGAACAAGACCTAAGTTTATAGGAGGTTGCAGAGCTGTATATGACGAAAGCATTGAATAGAAAAATAAAATTATAAAAAGATAATAAAAACAGTTTTAAAAACAATAAAACCCCTGATTACAAGGCATGTGATTGGGGGCTGTTTTTTTTTTGCTAAAATATAGATTGAAACGTTATTTTTGATGAAAATGATAAAAGTGTTTTTATTTAAAAAAAAATATTGTGCAAAATAACTAAATATGTTAGGATAAAAACGTATTTATTAACCGCAATAATTATTTTTAAAAGCGGAAGGGAATGAAAACATTTTTAGGAGGAGATTTATGAACAAAATGAAGCGAATTTTGACAATTGTTTTAACATTGGCATTAATAGTAACAATGATGCCTATGAATTTAACAAATGTTAATGCAAGGACTACAACAAGACTAAGCTCAAAGAAGATAGTTTTGCAGGTAGGAAAAACAAAGAAGTTAAAGGTGAAGAATAAACCTGCCGGAGTAAAGGTAGTTTGGAAGTCTTCAAAGAAAAAAGTAGCAACAGTTTCTAAAAAAGGAAAGGTTAAGGCAAAGAAACCGGGAAAGACTACAATAACTGCAAAGGTTGGAAAGAAGAAATATAAATGCAAAGTTGTTGTTAAAAGAAATAATAGTATTAAAGTTACAAAACCTTCCGATAACAATAATAGTGTTATAAATCAGGTAACTACAAAGAGTGAACCTTCACAGATAGTAACTACTAAAGCTGAAGTGAAGACAACTAAAACAGAAACGACTAAGAAAAATGACAGTACTACAGTTAAGCCAACAGTAGCACCAACATTAAAACCAACAGTAGCACCTACAACAGTAGCACCTACAACAGTAGCACCAACATTAAAACCAACAGAGAAACCTACAACAGTAGCACCTACAACAGCTAACGGTAATGTTGATGAAAGCATTCAGGCACCGGTAGGACTTGTTCATGCACCGGGAGAGGGATTGCCATATCATTTCGCATGGGCAGCAGTTGATGGAGCTGACGGATATAATGTTTATATAGATGGAGTGTATGTAACAAAAGTTACAGAAAATGTTGCAGACTTGGATGCCTCAATGTTTACAAAGGGAGCTGTAGAATATACAGTTGGAATTGCAACAGTAAAAGGAGACAAGGTATCAGCAATAACATCAGTTAAGTATACATATGATGGAAATGGAGCACAAGCAACAACAAATGTATCTGTAGCAACAACGGTAGCTTCTGTAACAACACCATCAGTACCGGGTCAGGATGTAGATGAAAGCATAAAAGCCCCTGAAGGACTTGTATGGGCAGGAAATACAGATTTACCATATTATTTTGCATGGGCTAAGGCAGATGGTATAGACTCATATAATGTATATGTTGATGGAACTTTAGTAGCTAACGTAGTTGAT
>ENA-OPXH01001783-OPXH01001783.1-human-gut-metagenome-genome-assembly--contig:-NODE-1783-length-13625-cov-3.166765_pt1 | contig 13625 bp, 12 predicted proteins | sample MGYA00241521_ERZ502034 | MGnify/ENA primary metagenome ERZ502034 (study PRJEB25962, sample SAMEA2042103) | human gut metagenome | biome: human gut; feature: human-associated habitat; material: faeces... | reverse complement strand
GACAGAAACATTTGGCACATCAGCCACGAAGGTCTTGAGCTTGAGGATCCTTCCTGCGAGCCAAACTATGAGCATCTGCTCGTACTTGGTGTTACACCAGAAAAAGCTCCAGATGCGGGTGAATATGTAACCATGACATTTGAAAAAGGTGTACCGACAAGTATAAACGGACAGCAGATGAAGGTATCTGAGATTATCATGAAGCTTAATGAGCTCGGTGCTAAGCACGGAATCGGTATCTGCGACATCGTAGAGAACCGTGTTGTAGGTATGAAATCCCGTGGTGTATATGAGACACCTGGCGGAACAATCCTTTACGAGGCACATCAGCAGTTAGAGGAGTTAGTTCTTGACCGTGCTACAACAGAAGTTAAAAAAGATATGGGAAATAAACTTTCTCAGGTTGTTTATGAAGGAAAATGGTTTACACCACTTCGCGAGGCAATCCAGGCATTTGTTGAGTCAACTCAGGAGTACGTAACAGGAGAAGTGAAATTCAAACTTTACAAAGGTAACATCATCAAAGCCGGAACAACTTCACCGTACTCACTTTACAATGAGTCTCTTGCAAGCTTCACAACTGGTGACCTTTATGACCACCACGACGCTGACGGATTTATCAATCTGTTCGGACTGCCGCTTAAGGTTCGCGCTATGAAGCTTCAGGAAGTAAAGAGCAATAAGAAATAATTCTTGAAACCATAATTAAAATAATCATAAAAAATAGTGTGTAGATTATCTTTGCAATGACCTACACACTATTTTTATTTAAGAATGCTTTTTCTATCTTCGGAATATCTTCGCTACGCCTGTCACTGCTGCCCCAATTACTACATACACATCTGCCAGGTTCGCGGTGAGTCTTCGAAATCTGCTGTTTTTCCACTGGATTCCGATATAATCAATGACTTTTCCACGAATCAGTCTGTCATAGGTATTACTGATTGCACCGGCTGTCAGAAATACCATGCCGAATTTTCTGAGCCATTTTCCTTTTTTGAGAAAGAGCCATGCATCATAAATTGCAAGCCCGGCACACAAGATACCAGATGTCTTTCTCACCAGCTCCGGCTTCTTATCCAGTGTATTAAAACAGAAGCCTTTATTATAAACCTTCCGGAGCACAACTTTGTCCAGAATTGTCTCCCGTTCTTCCTCTTCTTCAAAATTCTCCTCAATGTACTGCTTAATGCCCATGTCCACGCACACCAGCACAACGAGAAGTCCTCCTGCTGCCATCAATAACATCTGCTATACCTCCTGAATCTTGCGTATCTCCTCCTGGCACTGTACTGCTTCTTCCTCTCTCTTTTCGATTGATTCGCACAGGGCAATGTACTCTAAGTCCGCCACTTCTCCTGCTTTGAATTTTTCATAAATCTTCTTTCCGATTTCGATGTAATCCCTTTCATTGGCACGATCCAGAGAACGAATCTGGCTTTTGATACGCTGCACTTCCAGGGTATCTTCCGTCTTCTTTCCAAAGTCCTCTGCTACGTCTGAAATTTTCTTTCCTAACTGCTCAAAAAAGTCTGCCATATTGTACCTCTCCCATCTGTTATAATCTTCTCAATCTGTCCAGCGATTGATACAGGTCCATCGTTCCATAGCCCCACTGTCGGTTCGGAAATTCTGAAAATGTGTTCTGCTGTGCTCCTAATATGATAATATTTGCCACCTGACTTGTGGTAACTCCTGCCGGAATCGGCTGGTTCAAAATCCATTCCATGATCATCGCACAGGCTCCGGCTGTGATTCCCGTTGCCACACTGGAACCGCTTCGCCTTACAAATGTTCCATTTACCCCTGCTCCCAAAACCTGGACTCCTGGAACTGCAAAATCAGGTTTTATTCTCTTGTCTCTAGTATAACCTCTGCCAGAATTAATATCAACACTCTTATCTGCTCCCCTGTAATAAGCAACCGTGATCGGATCATCGGTATTCGCAGGCTCTGTCAATGTCACGTCCGGACTTGCCTCCAAAAAATATACATTTCCATCGAGAAACTCCCGCACCGGAAGCCAGATGTGAAACTCTCCATCTGCACGCCCCAGCGACTGTACTCCTATCTTCCAGATACCCTGTGCCGGATGATCGAATTTCAAAAACAAAAGCTGGGATCTTCCATCCCGCAAAAACAACTGGTATTCCACATCCACAACCGTCTGCTCAAAGGGAAATGTAAGCTGATAGCGACTTCCCTGCCGAATGGAAATCACCGGACTTCTCTCCCCAGACGGAGATATAAGATACGCTGTCACAATATTGGGAATGGTCCCCCATAATTCTGCTACAAATCCCGTATTTCCACTTTCGACACGCATTTCCACTTCCTGAACCTCTCCTACCTGATTCAGTTTTCCCTGAAAATGATGTCGTTCATTTGCCTCATTTCCTCCTCCGATAACCACGCATCGATCTACCAGTCTGGAATAACTTCCGAGAATCCGCGACAGACTGGACATTCCATTATGTCCGCCAAGATTCGTTCCAAGAGCCACACACATAACAAGGGGCTTCTGTTTTTTCAGTGCCAGAAGATGCAGATACCGAAGTCCCTGCACAATATCTGTCTCCTGATAACACACCGCCATCTGTCGTATTCCGTAAAATTTCCGCAGATAATCTTTCGCTTCTTTTAACTTCACTACTGCAATTTCAGCCTCTGATGCCGCCCCGGTAAAACCTTCCTGGATATTTTCTCCACCTGCTGCCACACTTGCTAAAAATGTACCATGTCCATTTTCATCGCTTACTGGCACAATTTCCTTTGGATTGTCACTTTTCAGTGCCTGATTAATCTGATTATTCGTATACTCACTTCCATATGTAAATGTATCCGGTGGCTGACCGTTCTGGTCAGTCTGATCCCATATCGCCGTGATTCGACTGCTTCCATCTATGTTTCGAAAGATTGCATTTTCATAGTCTATTCCTGTATCCAAAAATCCAATCATAATTCCTTTTCCTCGAAGATTAAGACCCGGGTAATTCTGAAGCACACTGATTCCTGTCTCATTCATAGCTTCCATATCCAACAGTGCATAGCAATTTGGAATGCTGTTGTAACCATAATCCGCAATGCTTAGTTCTTCCCCTAGACTTTGATCCACATATGCTACACGATAGCCAAAGCCAAGGCTCTGCACACAAATCTGGCTCTTGGGATAGACCAGTTCCTGATCTAACCGGTAATTCGGGATAATAAAATCCCGAAAATCCTGAGAGAGGATTTTTTCACGGCATGAAGTATCTCCTTTCTCTTCCTCCTTCTGCTGTGTTGCTATCACTCTCTCCTTCAAAACATTGCTTTTTGTATTTTTTCGTGTCTTTAACAATGTATTTATTTCTCCATAACTATCATTCATAATAAAAACACCTCGTATACTTTTCATATGTATATGAGATGTTTTCTTATTTTATTATTGGGCATTATCTTCTATATTTTTATAACTGCCTTACTATCTATGCCTGACTTTCTAATCTCGGTACTTCCTGCCCTCTCAGCGTGATAATCGGACCACCAGTATTTTCTATGTACTCCTGTGTAATCGTCACTTGACCGATGCTGTCATCTTTCGGGATTTCATACATGATATCCAGCATAAATTCTTCGATAATCGCACGAAGGGCTCTTGCTCCTGTATCCTTCTCCATCGCCTTTTTCGCAATTGCACGTAATGCACCTTCTGTGAAATCGAGCTTCACTTCATCCAGTGCAAGAAGTTTCTGATACTGCTTCAGAATTGCATTCTTGGGCTCCTCCAGAATCTTCACATACATATCTTCTGTGAGTCCCTGTAATGTAAAGACTACCGGAAGTCGTCCCAGGAACTCCGGGATCATGCCAAAGTTTCTAAGATCTTCTGTTGTTACCTTCTCAAGAATCTTCTTATCATGATCATATTTATCTTTCAGATCTGCGCCAAATCCAATTGCAGACTGCTTTGTGAGTCTCTCTTTGATGATGCCGTCCAGATCCGGAAATGCTCCTCCACAGATAAATAAAATGTTCTTTGTATTGACTGTTGTGAGCGGAACCATCGCATTTTTACTATTAGCTCCAACCGGAACTTCCACTTCGCTTCCTTCTAAAAGCTTCAGCATTCCCTGCTGTACGGACTCTCCACTGACATCACGCTGACTCGCATTTTTCTTTTTTGCAATCTTATCAATCTCATCAATAAAAATGATTCCCTGTTCTGCTTTTTCCACATCGTTATCCGCTGCTGCCAGAAGCTTGGATACAACGCTTTCGATATCATCTCCAATATAACCTGCTTCCGTCAGAGATGTAGCATCTGTAATCGCAAGCGGCACATCCAGAATTCTTGCCAGCGTCTTGACTAGATAGGTCTTACCGGAACCTGTAGGTCCAATCATCAGCATGTTAGATTTCTCAATCTCAATGTCGTCCATGGAATCCGTTGCCACACGCTTGTAATGGTTGTATACAGCAACAGACATCACTTTCTTGGCATATTCCTGTCCGACTACATACTCGTCCAGGCTCGCCTTGATCTTATGCGGTGCCGGAAGGTTATGAATGTCAACGAGCGGCGTTGCCTTCTCGCCTTCTTTTTTCTTCTTCACGCGCTGCTGCTTTGGAATCTGCTGGCTCATATCATCAATATTTAAGAACTGAACTCCCGGCATATTCATAAGCTGGCTATAATCAATCGCACCACCGAAGTTCATATTATTCATAGCATCAAAACTCTTTTGCATACAGTCATTGCACACACACATATTGTTCGGAAGATTGATCATCTTTCCAGCCACACTCTCTGGTCTGTGGCAGACAAAGCAGACTTTCTCATATTCATCATCGTTATGATTGTCATTGCTATTATTATCGTTGTTATCAATTGTATCTACATAATCCTGTTCAGACATGGTTCTTTCCCTTCTTTCCTACTTTTGTTCCTCTACCATCTTAATGAACTGCTCCTCCGAAATAATCGGAACTCCCAGTTCATTTGCTTTTTTATTCTTTGATGAAGTCGATGTCACATCATTATTGATTAGGTAATTTGTTTTGGAAGTGACAGATCCCGTAACTTTTCCTCCCAGGCTCTCAATCAGTTCCTTGACCTCTCCTCTGTTTGCAAAATGTTCCACACTCCCGGTAATAACAAAGTTCACTCCGGCAAAGATCTGTTGACTCTCTGATTCTTCTTCCTTTGGAATCTCAAGCTCTGCAATCAGTCGCTTTAAGCTTTCTACATGCTTCTCATCCTGAAAATAAGTTACAAATGCGCCGGCAAGTACTTCGCCTACTCCCTGAATCTCTGCAAGTTCTTCTGCAGTAGCATGGATCATACGATCCACATCACCGGAAAATTCTCTGCAGATGACCTTCGCATTTGCAAGACCAATTCCCGGAATTCCAAGTGCATAGATAACTTTCGGAAGTGTCGTCACTTTTGCTTTCTCCACATTTGCGATCAGGTTCTTGTAGGATTTTTCTCCAAAACCTTCCATCGTCTGAATCTCTTCCTGCCATTTATCCAAATGGAAAATGTCTGTGAATTCCTTTATAAATCCACGGTCAATGAACTTCTCCAACGTTGCCTCTGACAAACCTTCAATATTCAAAGCATCACGGCTCGCAAAGAGTGCAAATGCTTTGACATGCTTTGCCTGACATTCCGGATTGGTACAATACAGTGCTTTTGCATTGCTGACCTGGCGAATCTCTGTCTTGCCGCCACAGACCGGACAGACTTCTGGAATATCTTTCACACCACTTCTTGTCAGATTCTGTGCAATCTGTGGAATGATCATATTAGCCTTATAAACTTCAATCTCATCCCCCACACCAAGTTCCAATTCTTCCATAATACTGATGTTGTGGACACTAGCACGGCTCACTGTCGTTCCCTCCAGCTCCACCGGTTCAAAGATAGCGACCGGATTGATGAGTCCTGTTCTAGATGGACTCCACTCAATCTCCAGAAGCTTTGTCTGACGGATCTCATCAGCCCATTTAAATGCAAATGAATCTCGTGGAAACTTAGACGTCCGCCCCAGTGATCTTCCATACGCTATATCATCATATACTAACACAAGTCCGTCGGACGGGAAATCGTTCTCGGCAATTTTTTCTGAAAATTTAATAACTTCCGCCTCTACTGTGTCTCTTATTACTTCGTGGTATTCTACTACTTCAAATCCCTTCTCTTTCAGCCATTCCATCTGACAGGCTCTGGAATTGTGAAAATCCACATCTTTTGCACTGACCAGTGTAAATGCATAGAATTTTACATTTCTTTTTGCTGTAATCTCACTGTTCAGCTGGCGTACAGAACCACTGCAGAGATTACGCGGATTTTTATATTTGGCTTCTGCTTCCTGAATCTGTTCATTAATCTTCTCAAAATCTTTATAGCCGATCACTGCTTCGCCGCGCAGTATCAGCTCACCTTGATAGCTGATCTGAAGCGGTACATTTTTAAAGACTTTTGCATTGTTTGTGATGACCTCGCCTACTTCTCCATTTCCACGAGTGACTGCCTTAAAAAGATGTCCGCCCCGGTAAGTCAGAACAATGGTAAGTCCGTCCATTTTCCAGGACATCAGTGCCTTCTGATCTCCCACAAAATTCTTTAATTCCTCTACATCTTTCGTCTTGTCCAAAGAAAGCATTGGGCTTTCATGCCGTTCTTTTGGGAGTTCACTGACCACTTCATATCCGACTCGCACCGTCGGACTGTTGGAAAGTGTAATCCCAAGCTCACGCTCCAGTTCCTGAAGTTCATCATAAAGCTTGTCGTACTCATAGTTGCTCATGATTTCTTCTGCGTCTTGATAATATGCTTTTGATGCTTTATTCAAAAGCTCCACCAGTTCCTTCATGCGTTCCTGCCTGTTCATATAGCTTCTTTAACTCCTGTCCTTCTATTTTTCGCACTGCTCCACTCTTTAAGTTTCCCAGTTCTACATTCATAATTCTTATTCTTACAAGCTTTGTCACTTTATATCCAAGTGCTTCGCACATTCTCCGGATCTGACGGTTCAGCCCCTGTGTCAGAATGATGGAAAATGTGTACTTTCCAATCTGCTTTACCTCACATGGTCTTGTTACCGCATCCAGATTCTTTTCCACGTCCTGTATATGCACACCCTCTGACATCTGCCGCACAAATTCTGAAGTAATTTCTTTATCCACGCGGACATGATATTCCTTTTCATGATGATATCTCGCCCGCATCATACTATTGATCAGTTCTCCATCATTTGTCATAATAAGGAGGCCTTCCGAATCTTTATCCAGTCTTCCTGCATAGGTTACGCGCACCGGATAATGCAGGAAACGTATGATATTATTTTTCACTTTCATATCCCCGGTACACACGATACCTGCCGGTTTGTTGACTGCCAGAACAACCTTCTGTTCTGCACCCTGGATCACTTTTTTCCCGACACAGATTTTCTGCTCCTCTGACACTTTCATGCCCGGTACAGCCCGTACGCCATCCACCGTCACACGTCCCGCCTCTATGAGACGGTCCGCCTCTCTTCTGGAACAGACACCTGCCTCACTGAGGTATTTATTTAATCTTATCATTTACTAACACTCCAATTACTTTGCAGTTCCTATTCTGTCTTATCCGTTGTCAAAATACTACTCAGCTTGTCATCCTGTACAAAATTATTGCAATTGTACAAAAACAGCACACTTGTAATTTTATTCTTATCTAACAAATCCGACACATGCTTCTGATAATAATCTGCATCTACCACGATGATCTCCCTGTAATATGGAATTAAAAATGGAATCATACAGTCTGCAAAGGAATCCTTCACCAGAAGCAGCCGGTCCGTGCTGTCTGCTGTCGTGCGGATATCTATTTTATCATAATCTCCACCGAGAAATACTTCATACGCATCAGGTTCGTCCAATTTTGTACGGTCATAAAGCTCTGCTGTCTTTATGCCCTCAGACTCATAACTTGCCACCATCTGCGTGTTGTCGGAAGCATTTTCCGTTAAATATGCGTAAATCGGTTCACGGTATCCGCTTTCAAATCCACTTGTTCGGGAAAGATTTCCACTGAAATCACCAGTCACTACATAAGGTTTTAAAGCCGGTGCTTTCGAAGTGTCAAGCCCCAGATCTGAAGCAATCTGCTGCCATACAAGACTAGCTCCAAGCGTTGTCCAGCGGGAATCTGTGTGATAATAAATTTCCTTATCTTTATTCGCATTTAGAACACCTTGTGCATCAATCCAGTTCACACTGTCTCCAAGCATGCTCTGAATCTGTGCAATCTGCACTGTCTGATCTTCCACCGGAGCATAAGAAGGAAGCTTATCTGCCCATACATTTGCAGCGTCCGGAATCAGTGCCATATACATCGGCACATCGGAATAATCCTCGGCAAGCGCTGTAATCGCGTCCACATTTTCCTGAACCTTCTTTTCATCCAGCTTGTTAATATCCGCCAGAAGATACTGGTTCTTTCCTCGGTACACACCGTTCACGTCCCGTCTTCCAAGAACTGTATCCAGTTTCGCCTGGGTATCTTTCACCGTCTCTTTGAAAAATGTCCTTCCTGCTCCTATCACATTCACAAGACACAGGATCATGATCACGGCTGCGAATACAAATACTGCACTTCTGCCTCGCTCCAGACGTTTTTTATTTTTTTCTTTTTTATCTTTCTTTCCAAATACCAGAATCTTCTTCCAGATAAGATTCGGAAGTGGTGTACTTGCAAGAAATGCCACTACAAGAACGAACACATTTCCAAGGAAAAGATATCTTCCCATGATACCAACCACATCGCCTCCGCCAAATCCAAACATCACTTTCAGATAACCAAATGACGCTGCCGGTGTTTTACCGAAGAAAAATACCCAGCCAAGTGCTGTAAAAAACCATGTATAAATCTGCCCAAGCACAGGTGGTAATCTCTTTAAAAATGGCAGTGCATAACGCTCCACGATCTGCCAGAATGCAAGGTAGATACCCCAGAGCAATCCACCTGTGACCGTTACCTGCCACGGTGCATTCTTCCACATACCTGCATACCAAAGTCCCATCAGAATTCCGGATACAAGTGTTCCAAGCCAGCCGCCCCAGAGTGGTTCACAGATGTAATCCCAGAACCATGCAAAAACAGAGCTGTTAAAACGGCGTACAAATGTTGTTATGTTACGTGCTACATATGGATAGCGGAAATTTTTCTTCACATCAAATCCAAGCATTCTGCAAAGTCCCACTGCCATATCACAGTATCCACTGAACGCAAAGTAAATCTGGAACATGAAGATCGCACATCCCAGCCATGCACCAAACACAGACAACTCGCCTGCCTTCAACGACATGATCTTGGTGAATGAATCTGCCAGGTAATCTGCAATGATAACTTTCTTTGCAAAACCACATACAAATAAAGTAATTCCTTCGCCAGCCTTTGCCCAGGACAATTTGCGAGTCTTTAATTCCTTTCGGATCTGCGGATATTTTACGACCGGTCCTGCCAGGAACAACGGAAACATTGCTATGTAAACTGCAAAATCCAGAATACTTTTCTGAGCCTTTACATTTCCCCGGTGAATCTCAATCAGATAAGAAAGCACCTGTAAGATGCAGATTCCTATTCCGGCCGGCACTTCCGAAATAAAGCCCACGCGTTGTCCGATAAATGCAAAGAACACATATACTATAATATTGATCAGTATGCTTCCAGCAAATAACTGCTCCGTACTCCTTCTTCTTCGCATGTAGCCTTCCATCTGAATTCCCACAGCATAATTAAACAATATAAAAAATGCCAGAACGACCAGATTGACCGGGGCTCCCCATGCAAAAAAAACTGCTCCCCCTGCAACCAGGGCAATGTCTTTTATCTTTCCCGGAAGCAGATAATACAATATGAAAATAACTGGTAAAAATACACATATAAATGCGATACTATTGAATAACATAATTTCTAAACGCTGCCTCCAGAATTTTATTAATACAAGCCTCATAATAGGCTTTTGTCATTGTACTTCCGTCCTCCCCATAATAAGAAGCGTCCGTAAGATCTGTTGTGTCTACATATTTCACTTTTTCTTCCTTACAAAGAGCCTTCAAAGCTTCATTGTATGAAGTTACATCCAGCGCGGTACTCATCTTGGACAAACTTCTATCATCTGATGATGTATCACTATTGCTCTTAGAATCTGTGCTGCTCTTAGAATCTGTACTGCTTTTAGAATCTGTACTGCTCTTAAGATCCGAGTTGTCAGTTGTATCTTTAGCATCTGAATCTGAATCAGTATCTGAATCTGAATCAGTATCTGAATCGGCTGAACCTGTCGCATCACCTGTACTTGTCAGTGACAGGTATGCCGGGATACTGCATACATAAACCTTCGTATCCGGCAATGCTACTTTCACCTGCTCAACAAAGCTTTTGTAATTCGCTGCAAATGCATCCGCTGTCTCTCCACTGACTGCTACATCTCCTACAGAGGATAAGCTTCTGTGGTGCAGTCTCTGCTTCTGTTACGGCTGTCAAAAGCTCATTTAATCCGGAACCTTCCGCATCGCTGACCGTTGCTCCATCCTTTGACTTCACCTGCGACTTACTCAAGATGTCATTCTGTCTGAAGCCAAGTGCAGTACTGTCGCCAAGCACAATGCAGCCATCCATTTTTTCTTTTGCAGACTTTGCTTTCCACGCTGCCGCCTCATCTGCTTCTGTCTGCTCTAATTCCTGAATCTTTGCATCAATCTTCTGAACATTGGCATCTTCCAGTTCTGTCAGTTTCTTTACTCCTTCTGTCGCATCCACTCGCGGATTCATCATTCGCGTTCCAATAATCAGCGCACCGATCAAAAACAAGAGGATTACCGCAACAATCGCAAAACGAAGCACTTTATCCGGCTCCATTTTTTCCTTCATTTTTTCTTTATTCTTTTCAAACATTTTCATTCTCCAATAAACAAATAAACTATGTACATCTTTAAAAAGACATACATAGTTTATTTTACTTTGTATAAGAATAAAAGTCAAATTTTATAACTGTTTTATCAGATTCACCATCTCAATTGCTGATAACGCACAATCATAACCTTTATTGCCAGCTTTACTTCCGGCACGTGCAATTGCCTGTTCAATATTTTCTGTTGTAATGATTCCAAATAAAACAGGAATACCTGTTGCAAGCTCGATCTGTGCAATTCCTTTTGCTGATTCGTTACACACCAGATCATAATGAGATGTATCTCCACGAATAACTGCACCTACGCAGATGACTGCATCGTACTTTCCTGACTGCGCCATTTTCTGCGCTGTAATTGGTATTTCAAATGCTCCCGGCACCCATGCTGCTGTAATATTTTCTTCTTCTACACCATGTCTCACAAGTCCGTCAACAGCTCCGCCTAATAACTTATTGACAATAATTTCATTAAATCTGGCTGCTACGATTCCAACTTTCATTCCCTCTGGTGCTACTACTTTTCCTTCAATTACCTGAATCTGTTTCATGTTCATCTTCCTCCTGCATTCTTTTTTATAATTGTATTTCTTTGAAAATGTGTCCCATTTTTTCCTGTTTTGTTTTCATATAATTCAGATCATATTTTTGTGGCTGGATCTCTAATGGTACTCTTTCCTTAATTTCCAGTCCGAAATCCTGAAGCCCATAGACTTTATCCGGGTTATTGGTAAGAAGTCTTAAGGATTTCACGCCCAGGTCTGATAAAATCTGAGCTCCGACCCAGTACTCTCTGAGATCTGGGGCAAATCCCAGTTGAACATTCGCCTCGACTGTATCATATCCACGTTCCTGAAGTTCATATGCTTTGATCTTATTGATCAGTCCGATTCCTCTTCCCTCCTGTCTCATGTAGAGAATGATTCCTCTTCCCTCTTCCTCCACCTGGCGCATTGCCGTCTGAAGCTGCAATCCGCAGTCACAGCGAAGAGAACCAAAAGCATCTCCGGTCAGGCATTCTGAATGGACTCTGCAAAGTACATTTTCTCCCTCCCCGATTTCTCCTTTTACCAAAGCAAGATGATGCTCTCCTGTAATGTCATTAACATATCCATGAATCTTAAATTCTCCATACTGTGTTGGAAGATCTGCCACCGCCTCTTCTTTTACATGCTTTTCATGAATTCTTAAATAATCCTGCAAATCTTTGATTGTGATAAATGTAAGATGATACTTATGAGCCAGCTCCCAGAGTTCTGATGTACGCATCATCGTTCCGTCTTCTTTCATGATTTCACAACATACGCCACATTCTTTCAGCCCCGCCAGTCTTACAAGATCTGTCGTTGCTTCTGTGTGACCGTTACGCACAAGTACACCGCCTTTTTTTGCCACCAGCGGGAATACATGGCCCGGTCTTCTGAAATCTTCTGGTCTTGATGTATCATCCACACATTTCATCATTGTATATGCACGTTCTGCTGCCGATATACCGGTTGTTGTATCTACGTGATCAATCGATACCGTAAATGCTGTTTCATGATTATCGGTATTTTCTGAAACCATCTGTGGAAAATTAAGCTTTGCTGCCAGTTCTGCACTCATCGGCGTACAGATCAGTCCCTTTGCATGCGTTGCCATAAAATTAATATTTTCCTGGGTCGCAAACTGAGCAGCACAGATCATGTCTCCTTCATTTTCTCTGTCCGGGTCATCTGTAACAAGAATGATCTTTCCATCTTGTAAATCCCGGATTGCCTCTTCTACTGTATTATATTGATACTTTTGTTCCATCTGTTCTTCCTCCGTTATTCTTTTTCTGTTGCTGTATATTTAAAATCCAAATTCTTCCAGAAAATCCATTGTAATTCCTGTCTTTTTCTCATGTTCCAATTTGGACTCTTCTTTTTTTCCAATCCCCATTAATTTTTCTACATATTTTCCGATTATGTCATTTTCCAGATTCACAAGATCTCCGGATGCTTTTTTCAGAAGTATCGTCTCTTCCCCTGTATGTGGAATGACTGATACCTGAAACCCTTCATCGTCTACCTTCGCAACCGTCAGGCTGATTCCATCGATGCAGACAGACCCCTTTTCCACGATCAGATCTAATATCCGCTGTGAAGTTTTAATGGATACCCAGACTGCATTTTCCTCTTGGATCATTGACCTGATAACTCCTGTTCCGTCAATATGGCCGCTCACAATATGGCCTCCGAATCTTCCATCCGCTGCCATTGCCCGTTCAAGATTTACATAACTTCCAATCTTACAATTTCCAAGACTGCTCCTTCTGATCGTCTCTGCCATGATATCTGCCGTAAATCCGTCAGGCTGCAGGGAAGTGACTGTCAGACATACTCCATTTACCGCAATACTGTCTCCGATTTTCGTACCTTCCAGTACTTTTGCTGCCTTCACCGCCAATACCCCTGAATTCCCATTCAACTGAATATAACGGACTTTTCCCACTTCTTCTACAATTCCTGTAAACATAATTCCTCCTGTTCTTTTCTTAAGACCTGACAGGTAATTTTTAGGTCTTCTCCAATCTGGCAGATATCTTTGAACTTTAGTACCGCTGCCTGAGACGGAAGCTCTATCCCAATTCCATCCACCGGAGTCCGGCTTCCTGCTCCGCCAAAGATTTTTGGTGCAATAAATGCCTGCACCTCCTGGATA
>ENA-OPXH01001780-OPXH01001780.1-human-gut-metagenome-genome-assembly--contig:-NODE-1780-length-13637-cov-2.139670_pt1 | contig 13637 bp, 10 predicted proteins | sample MGYA00241521_ERZ502034 | MGnify/ENA primary metagenome ERZ502034 (study PRJEB25962, sample SAMEA2042103) | human gut metagenome | biome: human gut; feature: human-associated habitat; material: faeces... | reverse complement strand
ATATCCCATTCGAAAGAAGTAAGACCCCTTGAAGACGACGAGGTAGATAGGGCAGGGGTGGAAGTGCCGTAAGGCATGGAGCTGACTGTTACTAATCGGTCGAGGGCTTGACCTGAATGGTTGTGTTCACAAAAAATGGAATGATAGATGTGTAGTGTATGCGGTTTTGAAGGTATATCGGAAAGGCCATCGGAGAGATCCGGTGGCTTTTTGTAGTTATTTTCCGCAAAATACTTGTTTTTCGAAAAAGATTGTGTTATAGTAACGATTGTCAGGAAAAGATTCCTGAGGTATTCCTCGATAGCTCAATGGTAGAGCATTCGGCTGTTAACCGAAGGGTTGTTGGTTCGAGCCCAACTCGGGGAGTGAATGAGACCTGCAGGAATCCTGCAGGTCTTTTCGTATATTGAGTTGCCCTGTGTGATGTGATACAATAAGGCGTAGCTACTGTAAACGATGAAGGAGAAAAGAAAGATGAATGAAAGTTATACCAGTTTTGCCCAGGTATATGACATGTTCATGGACAACGTGGACTATCCTGCCTGGAGCAAATATCTGATTCAGCTTTTAAAAGAATATCAGGTGGAAGACGGACTGGTGCTCGATCTTGGCTGCGGAACGGGAAACATGACCGAGCTGCTCGCCGAAGAGGGCTACGATATGATCGGCGTGGACAATTCTGAGGATATGCTCGAGATTGCCAGTGAAAAACGCGCCGAGTCCGGCTTAAACATTTTATATCTGCTTCAGGATATGCGGGAATTTGAGCTCTACGGAACCGTGAAGGCGGTTGTGAGCATCTGCGATTCCATCAACTATATTCTGGAGGAAGACGATCTGCGGGAAGTCTTCTCGCTCGTCAACAATTATCTGGACCCGAAGGGCATGTTTATCTTTGATCTGAATACCAAGTATAAATATGAACAGATGGGTGAGACTACGATTGCGGAAAACCGCGAGGAGGCAAGCTTCATATGGGACAATTACTATGACCCGGAGGAAGAGATCAACGAATATGAGCTTGCCATTTTCATCCCGGAGGGAGAAGATTCCGATCTGTACCGTAAATTTGAGGAGGTACATTATCAGAGAGCGTACGATCTTGCGACGATCCGCCGCTTATTGGAAGAGGCAGGCATGGAGTTTGTGACGGCCTACGATGCATTCACAAAGGATGCGCCGAGACCGGAGAGCGAACGTATTTATGTCGTAGCAAGAGAAAAAGGAAAAAGTGAGAAATAGGAGAGAAACATGGATTATATTGTAAGAGCAACAGCGGCAGACGGACAGATTCGTGCGTTTGCAGCGACAACAAGAGAAACCGTAGAGACAGCACGCCAGGATCACAACACGAGCCCAGTTGCAACCGCAGCGCTGGGCCGCCTTCTGACGGCAGGTGCAATGATGGGCGTTATGATGAAGGGAGATAAAGACCTTCTGACCCTGCGCATCCATGCCGGCGGACCGCTGAACGGCATTACCGTAACAGCAGATTCCAAAGGAAATGTAAAAGGTTACGTCGGAAACCCGGACGTCGTGATTCCGGCCAACAAAAAAGGAAAACTTGACGTGGCAGGTGCTGTCGGCGTCGGATTCATGGATGTCATCAAAGACCTGGGACTGAAAGAGCCGTACGTCGGACAGTGCGTTCTGCAGACGAGTGAGATCGCAGAGGATCTGACCTACTATTTTGCAACGAGTGAGCAGGTTCCGTCCAGCGTCGGACTCGGTGTGCTGATGAACAAAGACAATACCGTCCGTCAGGCCGGCGGCTTTATCATTCAGCTGATGCCGTTCTGCGATGAGAAAGTCATTGAAAAACTGGAGCAGCGTCTGGCAGAAGTCAATTCCGTTACCGCATTCCTTGACGAGGGCCTGACTCCGGAGCAGATTCTTGAAAAACTGCTTGGAGACATGGACCTTGTGATCAACGATACCGTGCCGACCCAGTTTTACTGCAACTGCAGCCGTGAGCGTGTATCGAAAGCGCTGATAGCGGTCGGAAGAAAAGAACTGAACGAGATGATTCAGGAAGCAAAACCGGTGGAGCTGAAATGCCATTTCTGCAACAGCGCCTATGAATTTTCTACCGAGGATCTGAAAGAATTATTGCGTAAGAGCAAATAGCAGTACTGTTTCAGGCGAAACGGAGGCTGTGAGAGCTTCTGTTTGCAGAAAATCTGTAACAGGGAACCAGATAGTGGAGGAAGAAAGAGATGAAACAGGGATTCGTAAAAGTTCCCGCCGCTTCCTGTGCGGTAGTGGTAGCGGATGTCAGAGAAAATACGAGAGTCATTCTGGAAACGATTCATAAAATGGAGGGCGAGGGAGCAAAGGTGATGGTGCTCCCGGAGCTGGCTCTCACCGGCTACACCTGTAGTGACTTATTCTGGCAGAGTCAGATGATTGATGCGGCGAAAGAAGGATTAAAGGAAATTGCCGATGGTACGAAAGAGACCGATGCGCTGATTTTTGTCGGACTGCCGTGGGAACAGGGCGGAAAGCTGTTCAATGTAGCCGCTGTGCTCTGTCACGGAGAGCTTCTCGGCATTGTGCCGAAAAAGTATCTGCCGAACTACAATGAATTTTATGAGCTGCGTCATTTTACGCCGGGAAAAGAAGCGGTGACAACAACGGAATTTTTTGGAAAAGAGGTTCCGTTTGGCATGAATCTGCTCTTCCAGTGTGAAAAAATGCCGCGTCTTAAGGTTGCGGCAGAGCTCTGTGAGGATCTCTGGACCCCAAATCCGCCGAGTGTGGCGCATGCGCTGGCCGGTGCGACAGTGGTCGTAAACCTTTCTGCCAGTGATGAAATGGTTGGAAAAGACAGTTACCGGAGAAGCCTTGTGAGCGCACAGTCGGCGCGTCTGATCTGCGGCTATATTTATGCGACAGCAGGTGAGGGCGAGTCGACGACAGATCTTGTCTTTGGCGGACAGCATCTGATTGCTGAAAACGGAACCATTCTTGCCGAGGCAAAACGATTTGAGAATCAGATCATTTGTGCAGATCTCGATGTGGATCGTCTCACAAGTGAGCGCAGAAGGATGACCACGTATCCGGAGCAGAGAACCGATGGGTATCAGGTCGTTCGATTCTCCTTGTCAATAGAAGAGACAAAGCTGACCCGTTACTTCGATCCACGGCCATTCGTACCGTCGGATAAGCATAACCGCGATCAGCGATGCGACGAAATTTTAAATATTCAGGCTATGGGACTGAAAAAACGTCTGGCGCATACCCATTGCCAGAGCGCAGTTATCGGTATTTCCGGTGGACTTGACTCGACGCTGGCATTGCTTGTAACGGCAAGAGCATTTGATCTGCTCGGGATTCCGAGAAAGCAGATCCTGTCTGTAACGATGCCGTGTTTTGGAACGACAGACCGTACGTATCAGAATGCATGTGAGCTGACGAGATGCCTTGGCGCAACCTTAAAAGAGATCGATATCAAGGAGGCTGTCAATCTTCATTTCCGTGATATCGGACAGAATCCGGAGAAACACGATGTGACGTATGAAAACGGACAGGCGCGTGAGAGAACCCAGATTCTGATGGATCTTGCCAACCAGTCCGGCGGTATGGTTATCGGAACGGGTGATCTTTCCGAGCTGGCACTTGGCTGGGCAACGTACAATGGCGACCATATGTCGATGTATGCCGTCAATGCGTCCGTACCGAAAACCCTGGTGCGCCATCTGGTGCAGTATTATGCGGACACCTGCGGGGAAAAAGCACTTTCCGATATCCTTCTGGATGTGCTCGACACGCCGGTCAGCCCGGAACTGCTGCCGCCGAAAGATGGTGTCATTTCTCAGAAAACAGAAGATCTCGTCGGACCGTACGAGCTTCATGATTTCTTCTTATACTATATGCTGCGTGTGACGTACGAACCGCTCAAGATTTACCGTGTGGCAAAACTTGCATTTGCCGGTGTCTACGATGATGCGACGATCTTAAAATGGCTGAAAACGTTCTACTGGAGATTTTTCGCGCAGCAGTTCAAACGCTCCTGCCTGCCGGATGGCCCGAAGGTGGGAAGCGTTGCGGTATCCCCGCGCGGCGACCTGCGTATGCCGAGTGATGCGTGCGTGAAGCTCTGGAGAGAGGAACTCGACCAGCTGTAAAAAACAAAACAGGAAATACGGAAAGAAACAAAGATAATCCAAATTGGTGCAGACAATCAAATTTTGAGATGCACGACAGAAAAAAGGCTTCGGAGCAGAAGAATGCTTCGAGGCCTTTTCGCATGGAAAGATCAGGATTCTGAGGAGGAAGGATTTTGAGCCTGTTCGAGCACCTGATTGATCGCGGAGACGAGCAGTTCGGAGGTGTAGCGGTCGTCCTCTCCGTAGATGAGGCCTTCCGTCGTCTGATTCACATAGATCTGGCTTGCGATGGAATCGAGCGCGGGCTCCATGAGCGGATACATGGCGGCGGTGGTTTCACTTAAGTTATTCAGTGAAATCGCGGTGATGCGGTCCTGCTCAACATTGACCTGCACATCGAAGGTCTGGTCGCCGAGGGAGATCGTGGAGGTGTAGATGCCGGGAATGTAGCGTGCATTTTCGGCGGAAGCAGCAGTGGTGACAGAAGGTTTTTTCGCAGAATCCTTCTTCCCGGAGAACATGATCAGAAACACTACGAGAAGAATCAGCGCGAGAGCAAGAAAAACAGCGGTGTAAACCACTTCTTTCATATGTAGTACAATGATTTTCGTTTTGGAACTCATGGGCGGGCACACTCCTTTTTGAAAAACCGTCTGTGAGCGGACGAGGGCGAACGGACGGGCGTTTTTACTATAATGTATGTAAAAGAAAAATCGTTTATGAAAAAAAGTGTCTGAAAAATCATTTCCGCAAGCTGCAAGTAATCTTTGGACAGTCTTTCTTCTGCCCGAAAATTAGTATATAATGTAATCGGTCACGATAACAAACTTCAGGGAGAGTCGGGAAAAGAGGAGGGGAAAGATGAAAAAAAGAAAAATCAGAAGGACCATGGGCGTTTTTTTTACTACTTTTTTGCTTCTGCAGATTATTTTACTGTTTCTGTACAAAGCGTTTATTGTTGATATTGCTAAAAAAAATGAGGAAAACCTGGTGGAAAATACGCTGCAGATTTATCATAATACGATGGAAGGTGTATTGGAACGCTTGGATGATAACCTGGATCTTTTACTGGGATATCGACTGCTTTTGACACAGCTAAATGGAGAAAATAACCTGGAAAAAGTGAAAGCGCAGTATAAAATGCTTCAGATTCTAAAGGAAAGATGTAAAGACACAAAGGAAGCGGATGCCTATGCGGTTGTTAATTGTAAAGACAACAGTATCCTGATTCAGAGAAATGGAAATATAACATATGATACAATAAAAGATATCAAAAAGTATCTTCAAAAGCGTAATACGTTTGATAAAACTCCTACATCCGGCTGGACTTCTACTGTTATGGGGGCGCAGGTGTATCTGGTAAAATATTATAATTATGGTGCAAATACGATCGCTGTATTGATATCAGAAAAAAGACTGGACTCCTTGTTAAACTATAATGATATGTCCATCAAAGAGGCAGCATTTTATCTTACAGACAAAAAAGGGGAAATTCTGTGCGCTTCAGGAAAAGATTGGGCATATGGAGAAGAAATAGAGAATCTGCAGAAACAGGATCCATCCATCAGTATCTATCAGGGATCTGTTCTGGAAGATGCATATCAGATGTATTACAGTGTAAAATCATCCGAGTATGCCGCATATTCTACCTCCGGTATCGTTATTTTTGGATTTTTAGTACTGTCTTTGCTTTTCTTTGGAACAATTGTCTGGTATATGCAAAAAGAAATCTTCCGGCCGATTGCAGACCTGTTCTGGGTGTCCAGAAAAATTCACAGTGGAGATTTCAGGGCAAGAGCGGAATATAATACAAACAGCTACGAAATGGAAGAAGTAAAACAGGCATATAATGATATGGTACAGACGATTCTTGAAATGAGGGGGCAAAAGTACGAACAGGAACTTCGAATGAAGGATGTGCAGCTGAAGTATATCCATATGCAATTAAAACCACATTATTTCCTGAATGCTTTATCAACCATTAACAGCATGGTTTATCAGCACGAGGAAGAGAATGTCCATACCTTTATTCAGGCATTTTCACAGAACATCCGTTATATGTTTCGAACTGGTCTGCATACCGTTCCGCTGCAGGATGAAATAAAGAATGCCGAGGGATATCTGGAAATGCAGCGACTCATGTACCGGGATTGCTTTTATGTCTATATGGATGTACCGGAAGAACTGCAGCAGTATCCGGTGCCGCAGATGATTCTGCATACATTTTTGGAAAATATATTTAAGCACGTGATCAGTATTGATTCGTTCACTACGGTTCTGATTCAGGCATTGTGGAGCTTCTCGGGGAAGGAAGTTTACTTAAAACTGGAACTATATATATCGCAGGGTCAATTTTCGCAGGAAATACTGGACTTTGTGAATAAAGATATGGAAATAACAGAAAAAAAAGATGGAAGTGGAATTGGAATAAAAAATGTAAAAGAGGTTCTGAAGATGATGTACGAGCAGGATCATCTTCTGTATTTGGAGAATCTGGAACCGGAAGGAACCAAAATAACCATATGGATTCCGAAAACACTGAAATGTACAGATGAGGAGAAAGACGAAGAGAGATGAATTTGCTGATTGTAGATGATGAAATTGTGACAACGCAGGTATTGGAAGAACAGCTGGATCGCGCGTTACTTTCTATTGACCAGATCTATGTGGCCTACAATACTTCTATGGCCAGAGATATTTTGCAAAAAAACAAAGTGGAACTGATTTTATGCGATATTGAAATGCCAAAGGAGAACGGGATTCACTTTCTGGAATGGGTACGAGAACAGAAAATCCAGACAGAGGTTATCTTTCTGACCAGCCATGAAAAATTTGAATATGCCTATGGAGCTGTACAGAATGGTGCGGCAAACTATCTGCTGAAGCCGATTGACATGAATAAAATCAATCAGGCATTGCTTCGTGTGACAGAAAAAATAGCCTGGAAACAAAAAACGGAGGAAATCCGGGAATATTGGAAGATCGGAAAAAGAAAGATGGTGCGATATTTCTGGACAAGAGTATTGCTGGAACCCGGTGTGCAAAAACAGGGACTCGAGGAGGAAATAAAGCAACAGGGGATAGCGGAAGAAATTCAGGAAAAATATTGTGTTGTGATTCTTCATTTTGCCAGTGGCAAACTGGACTTCGGGAAAGAAAAGGAACAGGAATCCATTTATAAATTTGCAATGGAAAATATTCTGGCAGAAGCATTCACAGAAAAAATCAGAATGGAAAATGTGATTTGCTGGGAAGAGAATACGGGGACCTATCTTGGAATTCTGTCGGAATTTTCGGAAAAGGAGACGAAGGAGAGAGCGGCACGGGTCAGAAAGATATTTGAAAAATATTTTCCTGATGCATTGCAGATCGGATACATTTCCCCGAGTGTTCCTTTTTATGAAGCAGGTTTGGAAAAAGAGAAAATAATGGAATATGACAAAACGCATATTTATGACGAAGGGGAAATAAAAGAATTTATGGCATTGCTTCGAGAAAAAGAGGCTTCCGGATATATTCTGGACGAAGATTATATCCTGCAGTGTCTGAACAAGGGTTCCAGGGTAAGTACACTGGAATATTTACAAAAAACGCTGCAGCATGTAAGGCAAACGATGCATTCCGTAGAAGGATTTCGCAATTTTCAAGTGGAACTGACACAGCTTGTAAGCAAATATCTCCATGATAAAAAGGAAAATATGAACAGCGTGATTCGTGATCCGATCTATCTGAAACTGGATATGAATGCTGTTAAATCAGAATTCTCTATGGTGCAGTGGATGAGCTGGCTGATGAATAAGGTATTTGATCTGACACAGGAGGAACGGAAAGAAAAAACAGAAAAAAAGATCACAGATCAGGTAATTGATTATATCAGAGAACATTATACGGAAGATATTAACAGAAATACGCTTTCGGAGAGGTTTCATTTTTCACCGGAATACATTGGAAAAATGTTCCGGAAGGATACCGGAACGTCATTGAATGATTATATTAATTCTCTGCGCGTGGAAAAAGCGAAACATTTGCTGGAAAACACCAATACAAAGGTGATTGATATTGCGCTGGAAGTCGGATTTGATACGCTCCCGTATTTCTCATCTGTATTTAAAAAATATACGGGAGTTTCACCGGCAGAGTTTCGGAAAAAAGAATAGATATCTTAAAAACGAAAGTTTTTGTACTTTTTTGTGTAAGAACTTTCGCTTTTTTTGCGCTATGATAAGTCTATCAAAAGGAACCGGAAAGAAGAAAGGAGAAAGAAATGAAGAAAAAGATTTTGGCGATTTTGATGGCCACCCTGACAGTGGGATCTCTGCTGAGCGGGTGTGGTGGAGCACAGAGCGGTGATGCAACCGGAAAACAGGAAAGCAGTAAACAGGAGAGCAGCGACAGCGAAGAACCGGCAGAAATTGTATTTGCGTATATGACACAGAACAATATCCCAGAGTCATCAGAACTGGAAAGAATTCAGAACCTGATCAACGATTATACGGTAGATAAGATCAATACGAAGGTCAAACTGGTACTGTTTTCCAATTCTGATTATATGAATCAGGTGAATCTGATGCTGGCATCCGGAGAACAGCTGGATTTATTTCAGGCCTATAATACGTCGCATCTGAAATATATTCAGGATGGAACAGCGCTGGATATTACAGAGTATCTGGACAATGATCTGAAAGAAACAACAGAAACTCTTTACGATGGTTTTCTGGCACCGACAACGGTAGAGGGAAAAACATATGGAATTCTGAATATGGGATCTAACTATGTACCGGGTGGATTTACCTATCGTGAAGATATTACCGAGGAACTTGGAATCGATATGAGTCAGGTTACCAAACCGGAAGACTTGACGGCAGTGTTTGCAAAGGTAAAAGAAGCTTATCCGGATATGACAATCATTGATCCAAACAGAGCGAATGCGTTATTTGAAAGCTACCTGGGCAAGATTGCTAAAATTGATCCATTAGGTGACAATATTGCTTCATCCGTTTCCGGTGTGGCTTATCAGGACAATGCAACTGTAGTGGATATGTATGAAACGACAGATTTTAAAGAAGTGTGCGAACTGGCCAGAAGCTGGTTTGAAGCTGGTTATTATGCAAGTGATGCAGCTACTACAACAGCAACTACTGCAGAATTACTGATGTCCGGCAACTGCTTTGGCACATTCTGTGGCTTGGGTAATCCGAAGATTGCGCAGCAGTATACAAACAACTATGGTCATCCGTTTGAAAATGTACAGATCAGTGATTCGATGATCTGGTCTGGAAACGGCGGAGCATGGATGGTAAATTCCGGCTGTAAAGATCCTTCGGCAGCCTGCAAATTTATGAACCTGCTGTACACGGATGCATATGTAGACAACCTTCTGGTCTATGGAGAAGAAGGGGTGGATTACAAATTGGATGAAAATGGTTGTGCAGTAGCACCGGATGGATATACGGATCTGAACAGTGTAGCCTATACCGATAATATGAACTACTATTTCTGGGGAAATAAATGGCTGACCTATCCGGTTGTAGGCGGTCTGTATGGAGAAGAAAAAGAGACAAACAAGCAGCAGAATTATGATGGAGATCATTCAAATTATTATGGTTTCCTTTACGACTACAGTGATAAAGAAGCAGAATATACCGCATGCCTGAACATTGTAGAAGAATATAAAAAGTCTCTGTGGGTTGGTGCAGCAGATGTAGATACAACACTTGCCGAGATGACAAAACGACTGAAAGCAGCTGGCATGGATGACCTGATTCAGACAAAGCAGGAGCAGCTGGATGCATGGATGAGTAGCAAATAGGAAAGACTTTAAAAAAGAAAAGGCTGCGGAAATTTACCGCAGCCTTATTTATCAAAAAGGGAGTCGAATTATGACGAAAAGTGAGAAAAAACATGCCAGTAAAAATACATTAGCATTACTGTTGATTGCATTACCGGGTATTACATATCTGATCATTAATAACTATATTCCTATCATTGGAACCTTTATTGCGTTCAAAAAGTTCAGTTATGCAAAAGGAATCTGGGGAAGCCCGTGGTGTGGACTGGATAACTTTAAATTTTTGTTCCTGACAGATGATGCATGGGTCATTACGAGAAACACATTGTTATATAATCTGGCGTTTATCGTGATCGGAACCGTAGTTTCTGTGATTTTTGCAATCCTGCTGCATGAGCTGGGAGAACTGTTACGCGGAAAGTTTTTCCAGTCTGTGCTGTTGTTTCCACACTTACTGTCATGGGTTGTAACGGCGTATCTGGTATACGCGTTATTGGGAAGTACAACCGGTTTTGTGAACAATACAATTTTAGATGCGCTGGGGAAAAAAGGCGTAGACTGGTATACTGCAAAAGCTGCATGGCCGTTTATCCTGGTTATTGTATATCTTTGGAAGAATGCAGGATATAATGCGATCGTTTATATGGCAGGTATTGCAGGCATTGATAAGGAAATTTATGAAGCGGCAAAGATTGATGGCGCTTCTAAATTGAAACAGATTACGGCCATTACACTTCCGCTTCTGAGACCAACCATTGTTATTATGACATTGATGGCGATCGGTCGTGTATTCTATTCTGACTTTGGTTTGTTCTATCAGGTACCAATGAATGCAGGAACCCTGTTTTCTACGACACAGACGATTGATACGTATGTATATCGTGGTTTGATGGAACAGGGTAATGTGGGAATGTCTTCGGCAGCAGGTGTATATCAGTCATTGGTTGGTTTTGCACTGGTTATGATTGCAAACTTTATTGTACGGAAAAAAGATCCGGAAAACGCATTGTTCTAGGAGGCAGGATATGAAAAAGACAGTCAGCGATGAAAAACGATTTATTGCAATAGCAACAGTTATTTTAGTGGTAATCAGTATTGTGGCGTTGTTTCCGATGATTCTTCTGGTGGTTGCGTCCTTTACCGATGAAAATGAACTGATTACAAACGGATATCAGATTTTGCCGAAGAAACTCAGCCTGGAAGCATATACCTACATGGTAAAACAGGCAGCAACAATCGTAAGATCGTATCTTGTTACGATTGGAACAACCGTTGTCGGAACCGGATTAAGCGTATTACTGACGACTTCGATCGCATATCCGATGGCACGAAAAACATTCAAATATAGAAACGCATTATCCTTTTTTGTATATTTTACCATGCTGTTTAATGGAGGACTGGTGCCACAGTATATTATGTGGACAACATTTTTCCATATTAAAGATACGTATGCAGCACTGATTTTTCCGAATCTTCTGATGACAGCATTCAATATTTTCCTGGTAAGAAACTATTACAGCAACAGCCTGCCGGAAGCATTATATGAAGCTGCACAGCTGGACGGAGCGTCAGAGCTTGGAATTTTCACCAAAATTGTATTTCCGTTGTCGAAGCCGGTAGTTGCCACCATCGGACTGTTTACAGGTCTTTCCTACTGGAACAGCTGGACCAATGCTTTATATTACGTACAGGATCCAAAATATTTTGGTATTCAGAATCTGCTGATGCGTATCATGAAAAATATTGAATATCTGCGAAGCGGAGCATCGGAGCTGGCAGCAGAAGGACAGGCAGTTTCGCTTCCGGGAAACTCCATCCGAATGGCACTGGCATTTGTTGGAATTTTACCAATCATTATTATTTACCCGATGCTTCAGAAATATTTTATCAAAGGTGTGGTTGTCGGCGCTGTAAAAGGTTGACAGAAAGGAGAAACAGATGGCAGCATATGTACATTGCAATTTTCACTCCTGTATCCTGCGGATGCAGGTAGATGTTTCAATTTTGCTTCCGGAAAAAGAGCGGATGGAAGATGTAGAGCAGGGGAAAAAAGGGGAGACTTTCGGAAAAAACAAAAAATATCAGACTCTGTATCTGCTGCATGGATTTACAGGAGACCATCTTTCATATCTGAGAACCTCCAAGATTGAGCGTTATGCAGATGAGCATCAGATTATGGTGGTTATGCCAAGCGTATATAACAGCGCCTATACGGATATGAAATACGGACTGGATTATTTTTCTTATCTGACAGAGGAACTGACAGATTTTGTGGAGAGAAATTTCCCGGCAGCAACAAAGCGGGAAAACCGTTTTATTGCAGGAATGTCGATGGGAGGTTATGGCGCTTATAAATGGGGACTTACCTGTCCGGAAAAATTTGCGGCAATTGGAGGCGTTGCAGGATCCTATCATGCAGAATATCGTTATCAGGGAAAGGTAAATACGGTATCCACCCTTTGCGAAGCGTTATATGGCGATCCGCCTGCAATTACACCGGAGGTTCATGATGTCTTTACACTGTTGAAAAAACGGAAAGAAGAAGGAAGAGATATTCCGAGACTGTATACCTGCTGTGGTACAGAGGACAGACGTCATCAGGATTCTGTCGATCTGAAGGAGTTTGCAGATCAGCTGGGAGTTCCGCTGCTGTTTGAAGAGGGACCGGGAAGACATGATGATATTTTCTTTGATGAATATATTCAGAAGATTCTGGACTGGATGAACTTTGCAGGAAAATCAGTAGAAGAGTAAAATATACCGCAAAGTGGGGCTTGCAGATTGCGGAAATGATTTTTCAGACACGCGCTAAGCGAAAACACTACAAAATATGGAGTTATTTAGGAGATAAAAATCTATATTTGTAGAAATTTTTCTTAGTGCGGCAGCCCCACGGGAAGCACAGGGAGAAGAGGAAAATGGAGATAGAAAAAGCAGCTGTAGCCGGAACACTGGAATCCAGCGATTGTATGGTTACGGTAGAAGATGGGGATGGCAACATAGATCTGGTACTGGAAAGCACAGTGATTCATCAGTATGGAAATCAGATCCGTCATGTGGTTCTGGATACCCTGGAAAGTCTGGGAGTTCAGAGCGCGAAAATTAAGATTGTAGATAAAGGAGCTCTGGACTGCACCATCCGTGCAAGGGTGGAAGCTGCGGTATACCGTTCCGCCGGGCAGTCGGAGCAGCTGCCATGGGGAGGTGCGATCAGATGAGAGACGCAAAAAAACGATTACGTCGTACCATGATGTTTTTAAACGCACAGAAGCCGGGACTGATTAAAGATCCCTATATTTATGGAGCAGATTCCCTGATGTTGGATCTGGAAGATGCAGTGGCAGAAAATCAGAAGGACGCGGCCAGATTTTCCCTGTTTCATGCACTTCGCACGATTGATTATCATGGAGCGGAACGGATTGTACGTATCAATGGCCTGGACACACCTTTCTGGAAGGAAGATATCCGTTGCGCAGTAGCCGGTGGATGTGATGGCATCCGGATTCCGAAGACAGAGACAGCGCAGGATGTAAAAATAGTGGAGCAGCAAATTTTAAAGGCAGAGAATGAATTTGGCAGACCGGAGAACAGTACCTTAATTATGGCAGCGATAGAATCAGCAAGAGGGGTGGTGAAGGCATTAGAAATTTGCGAGGCTTCGAAAAGGCTGTTTGGTATCGCGCTGTCCGGTGGGGATTACACGAAAGATCTGCATACCCACATTACGGGAACCGGAATAG
>ENA-OPXH01001769-OPXH01001769.1-human-gut-metagenome-genome-assembly--contig:-NODE-1769-length-13752-cov-2.510769_pt1 | contig 13752 bp, 11 predicted proteins | sample MGYA00241521_ERZ502034 | MGnify/ENA primary metagenome ERZ502034 (study PRJEB25962, sample SAMEA2042103) | human gut metagenome | biome: human gut; feature: human-associated habitat; material: faeces... | reverse complement strand
GGCGGACAGATCGCCAACCTGCTCCCCTACATCGTGGAGACCATGAAGCTGCCCATCGATACCTGCATTGCCACCCATGTGAAGTGGGACGTTCCGGCGGGCCAGGTTTCCGCAGAGCCGGGCGCAGTGTTCTCCGGCGGCTACGGCTTTGCCATCCGCTTAAAGGGTCTGGCCGGCCACGGCTCCCGTCCGGATCTGGCCCACAGTGTTCTGGACTGCTTCAACTCCATCTACAATCATATGAACATGATCCGTATGAAATACGTGTCTCCCACAGATATCCTGACCTTCTCTGTGGGCAGTGTCCACTGCGGAACGGCCATGAACATCGTGCCCGACGAGCTGGTATTCGACGGTACCATCCGCACCTTCAACGTGGCGGGGGCCGGAGCCAGCTTTATGAAGCAGTTTAAAGAGGTCCTGGAGGCAGAATGTAAATTAAACCAGTGTACCTATGAGATCATTTCCATGAAGGATCCTCTGTTTGAGAATTACAACAACGAGACCTGCAGCGAGATCGCAAGGAACGCCGTTAAGAAATACATGGGAGAAGAGGCTCTGGCAAAGGCCCAGCCGTGGATGGCCTGCGAGAGCATGCAGGCGTACTTAAAGTACTGGCCGGGCGTGATCACCTTCACCGGGATCCAGAATCCGGAGCTGGGAACCGGAGCCAACCACCATACGCCGGAGTTTGACCTGGACGAAAAGGGCATGATCTACGGCGCAGCCGCAGCCATCGGATATGTGGTGGACTTCTTAAACTACGAGGGCGAGATCCCGTTTACTCCCTATAAGGGAAATATCCGGGAGCTGGCTGCAAGAAATATTAAATAAATATGTTTGCCCCTAACCTGTGCGGGCTTCGTTTTGCGGATGTCTGACCATGAACGTCAGATATCTGCAACCCGGAAGTCCGTTTTCTATGCGGTCATATTTTACATGCTGGAATGAAGCGGAATTCCATGAATAAGAAAGGAGATTGTCATGACGACCAACGAGAAACTCGACAAAGATCGTTTCCGTCGTGACCTGGGCAAGGTGCGCGAGGCTTACGAGGAGATTTTGGCACGTTTGCAGAAAATCGTCGGGTAATGGTGATGGGGCAGATTAGCGACCGCGAGTTGCATGAGGAGTGCGGGGTGTTCGGCGTCTTCGGAGTCAAGGACGCTGCGTCGCTGACCTATTATGGCCTGCATGCCTTGCAGCACCGCGGTCAGGAGGGTGCCGGTATCGTGACCGTCGACCGGGACGCGACGTTCCGCCGCATCAAGGGCGGCGGCCTGGTCACCGAGGTGTTCGACGAGGAAAAGCTCTCGACGCTCAAGGGCGACATGGCCATCGGGCATGTGCGCTATACCACCGCCGGCGGTGGTGGCATCGAGAACGTGCAACCGTTCCTTTTCCGCCACAACACGGGCGATTTCGCGCTGGCGCACAACGGTAATATCGTCAATTCGGCGTTGTTGCGTATTTATCTCGAGAACAAGGGGAGCCTCTTCCAGTCGACCTCGGACAGCGAGATCCTGGCGCACCTGATCAAGAAGGAGACCAAATACCACGACCGTCCGCGCATCTATTCGATCATCGACGCACTGAATATGATCGAGGGGGCTTTTGCATTCCTGATCATGACCGCCAACCGCATCTATGCCTGCCGTGACAAATACGGCCTGCGGCCGCTGTCGATCGGCCGGCTAGGCGACGGTTATGTCGTGTCGAGCGAAACCTGTGCCTTCGACGTGCTGGGTGCGGAGTTCGTCCGCGACGTCGAGCCGGGCGAGATCGTCACGATCGACAGCGAGGGCATCCGGAGCCGCGATTTCTCGCAGTATAAGCGTTGCGATATGTGCTCGATGGAGTATATCTACTTTGCACGTCCCGACAGCGACATCGAAGGGTGCAACGTCCATGCCTACCGCAAGGAGTCGGGGCGCCTGCTCTTCGGCGAGGCGCCTGCCGAGGCGGACATCGTGGTCGGGGTTCCCGACTCGAGCCTCAGCGCCGCGATGGGCTATGCCGAGGCGAGCGGCCTGCCGTATGAAATGGGGCTTATCAAGAACAAGTACATCGGCCGTACGTTCATCCAGCCTTCGCAGGAGCTGCGCGAGAAAGGGGTGCGCATGAAGCTCTCGGCCGTGCGGACGATCGTCAAGGGCAAGCGCGTGGTGCTGGTCGACGATTCGATCGTGCGCGGTACGACCTCGCGCCGCATCGTCACGATGCTCAAGGAGGCGGGGGCCACCGAGGTGCACGTGCGCATTGCCAGTCCCCCGATGACGCACCCCTGCTTCTACGGGGTGGATACCTCGACCCGCGACGAGCTGATCTCGGCGCGCAAGGAGGTGGACGGTGTCCGGGCGGAGATATGCGCCGATTCGCTGGCGTTCCTGTCGCCCGGGGCACTGCTCAGGGCGGGAAACCGCAAGGATTTGTGCATGGCCTGCTTCACGGGGCACTATCCCACGGCGTTGTACCAGTCGGTCGACGAGGTGAACAAAGACGTAAAATGTTAAGGACTGTTAAAGGAAGATTATAATGGCACAGAGTTATGAGAAGGCCGGTGTGAACCTCGAGGCCGGATACGAAGTGGTGCGGCGCATCAAGAAACACGTGGCATCGACCTCGCGCCTGGGCGTGATGGGCAATATCGGTGCATTCGGAGGCATGTTCGACCTCTCGGCACTGAACGTGAAGGAGCCGGTGCTGGTGAGCGGTACCGACGGCGTGGGCACGAAGCTCAAGCTGGCGTTCGAGATGGACAAGCACGACACGATCGGCGTCGATGCCGTGGCCATGTGCGTCAACGACGTGCTGGCGCAGGGTGCCGAGCCGCTGGTATTCCTCGACTATGTCGCCGTAGGCCATAACGAACCCCAGAAGATCGAGGCCATCGTGAGCGGCGTTGCCGACGGCTGCCGTCAGGCGGGTTGTGCGCTGGTCGGCGGCGAGACGGCCGAAATGCCGGGCATGTACTCCGAGGGCGAGTACGACATCGCCGGTTTCACGGTCGGCGTGGTCGAGAAATCGAAGCTCATCGACGGATCGAAGGTCAGGGCCGGCGATGTGCTGGTGGGCATCGCCTCGAGCGGCGTGCACTCCAACGGCTTCAGCCTCGTGCGTAAGATCCTTGCGGATAACTGCCTGGATCTGCACAAGGTCTATCCCGAGTTGTCGAACAAACTGCTGGGCGAAGTGCTGCTCACCCCGACGAAGATCTACGTGAAGCAGGTGCTCGAAGTGATCCGCAGCTGCGACGTACACGGCATCAGCCATATCACGGGCGGAGGGTTCGACGAAAATATCCCCCGCATCCTGCACGAAGGGCAGGGACTCGAAATCGAGGAGGGCACTTGGGAGATACTGCCCGTGTTCCGCTTCCTCGAGAAATACGGCAAGGTGGCCCACCGCGAGATGTTCAACATCTTCAACATGGGCATCGGCATGGTCATCGCCCTCGATGCATCGCAGGCGGAGAAAGCCATCGCCATCCTTGCGGAGCAGGGCGAGAAGGCGGCCGTCATCGGACGCGTCACGGACACCGAGGGTGTCGTAATCCGCTAAGGCCGTGCGACGCCTTGCGGTCTTTGCCAGCGGCAGCGGCACGAACTTCGAGGCCATCGCCACGGCCTGCGAGCGGGGGGAGATCCCGGCCCGGGTGGTGCTGATGGTCTGCGACAAACCCGGCGCCGGGGTCGTGCAGCGGGCTGCGGGGCACGGGGTCGAGGCATTCGTATTCGCCCCGAAAGAGTATGCCTCGAAGGCCGACTACGAGCGCGAGATCGTGCGGCGGCTCGACGAAGCCGGCGTGGAGTTGGTCTGCCTGGCGGGGTACATGCGCATCGTCGGCGACGTGCTGCTGGGGGCTTACTGCGGGCGGATCGTCAACATCCATCCTTCCCTGCTGCCGGCATTCCGCGGGGCGCATGCCATCGAACAGGCGCTGGAATACGGCGTCAAGGTCTTCGGTGTGACGATCCACTATGTCGATGCGACGCTCGACGGCGGGAAGATCATCTCCCAGCGGGCGTTCGGGTACGACGGCGACGACATCGCCGAGCTGGAAGCCCGGATTCATGCGGTGGAATATCCGCTTTATATAGAAACGATTAATAAATTATTAAAGGAATAATAACGATATGCGTGCATTAATCAGTGTCAGCGACAAAACGGGTGTCGTTGATTTCGCCAAGGGCCTGCGTGCCCTGGGCTGGGAGGTGATCGCCACGGGCGGCACGATGAAACTGCTGGCCGACAGCGGGGTGGAAGTAATCAACATCAGCGACGTGACGGGCTTTCCCGAGATCTGCGACGGCCGCGTCAAGACCCTGCACCCCAACGTGCACGGCGGCCTGCTGGCGCGACGCGACGATCCCGAACACCTGAAAGCTCTGAAAGATAACAATATCGAATTTATCGACATGGTCTGCGTGAACCTCTACCCGTTCCGCCAGACCATTGCCAAACCCGATGTGAAGATGGAGGACGCCATCGAGAACATCGACATCGGCGGCCCTTCGATGCTGCGTTCGGCCGCCAAGAACTGGGCCGATGTCACGGTGGTCTGCGACCCTGCGGACTATGACTTGATTTTGAACGAGATCCGCACTGCCGGCAATACCGAAAAGGCTACGCGCCTGAAACTTTCCGCCAAGGCATACACCCATACGGCCGAGTACGATGCGATGATCGCGGCCTATATGCGTGCACAGGCCGGGCTTAACGAGAAGCTGTTCCTCGAATTCGACCTCGTGCAGTCGCTGCGCTACGGGGAGAATCCCCACCAGTCGGCCAAGTTCTACCGCGAGCAGACGAAGGTTCCCTATTCGCTGGCTTTCGCCCGTCAGCTCAACGGCAAGGAGTTGTCGTACAACAATATCCAGGATGCCAATGCCGCGCTGTGCATCGTCCGCGAGTTCGATGAGCCGTTCTGCGTGGGGCTCAAACACATGAATCCCTGCGGTGCTGCCGTCGGCAAGGATGTCGTGGATGCCTGGACGAAGGCTTACGAGGCCGACAAGGTGTCGATCTTCGGGGGTATCGTCGCCACGAACCGCACCGTAACGCGCGAGGCGGCCGAGTTGATGAAACCGATCTTCCTCGAGATCATCATGGCGCCGAAATTCGACGAAGGGGCGCTCGAAGTGCTCTGCACGAAGAAAAACCTGCGGCTGCTGGAGGTCGATATGCAGCAGGGGGCCGTCGACCCCAAGCAATATGTCAGCGTCAACGGCGGCCTGCTGGTGCAGGATCTCGACGTGGCGACGAAAACCGTCACGGCCGATATGTGCGTGACGAAGGCAAAACCCGCCGCGGCACAGATGGACGACCTGAATTTCGGCTGGCATATCGTCAAGCACGTCAAGTCGAACGCCATCGTCGCCGTCAGGGACGGCCGTACGCTGGGCGTGGGCGCCGGGCAGATGAACCGCATCGGCTCGGCCGAGATCGCACTCCGGCAGGCGCATGCCGCCGGCGTTACCGAAGGGCTGGTGCTGGCTTCGGACGGCTTCTTCCCCTTCGACGACTGCGTGACGCTGGCTGCCGAATACGGCGTGACGGCCATCGTGCAGCCGGGTGGTTCGGTACGTGACGAGGACTCGATCCGGAAAGCCGACGAGAAGGGTATCGCCATGGTATTCACGGGCGAGCGCCATTTCAAACATTGATTTTCGATTATCGCGGCACCTTTCGTCTCGCCGTGCCCGCTTCGGGCGGGAAACAGGATGCTTGTGCCCCGCCCGAACCGGATTTCGCCAAGGTGAAATCCGCTTCCGTGGCGATCGGAAATCGGACGGTATAAATAAAAACTTTTGCCGCTGCGACAAGCCTCTCCCGAGGGAGGGGCTTGGGGAGAGTGCCGGACTTGTGGTCGGCAGCAGGCCGTGCATACATCGTCCGGCGGCATAACGGCGGTGGAAACTGTTAATTCGTATTCGTATGAAAGTTTTGGTTATTGGCGGCGGTGGCCGTGAACATGCAATTGTGGATGCGCTGTCGCGCTCGCCCCAGGTGGAGAAGATATTTTGCGCCCCCGGCAATGCGGGTATTGCGGCGAAGGCCGAGTGCGTGGCTATCCGCGAGACGGAGGTGGAGCGGCTGCGCGATTTTGCGGCGCAGAACGGGATCGGCCTTACGGTCGTCGGCCCCGAGGTGGCGTTGGCGGCGGGTGTGGTCGATGCGTTCAAGGCCGCCGGGCTGCGGGCTTTCGGCCCTACGAAGGCTGCCGCGCGTATCGAGTCGAGCAAGGAGTTCGCCAAAGACCTGATGGCCAAATACGCCATTCCGACGGCCGGTTACCGGGCCTTCACCGATTATGCCGCGGCGATGGACTATGTCGCTTCGCGTCCGCTGCCTGCCGTGCTGAAATACGACGGGCTGGCCGCGGGCAAGGGCGTGGTGATCGCCGAGACGATGGAGGAGGCCGACGCCGCCCTGAAGGACATGTTGCTCGACGACAAATTCGGCGCGGGCAAGGTCGTCGTCGAGGATTTCCTCACGGGGCCTGAATTTTCGTTCATGTGCTTTGTCTCCGGGCATAAGGTATGGCCGATGGTGCTGGCGCAGGATCACAAGCGGGCATTCGACGGCGACAAGGGGCCCAATACGGGCGGTATGGGCGCATATTCGCCCCTGCCGTTCATTACGGCCGAGGACGAACGCTATGCGCTCGAGAAGGTGTTGCAACCGACCGCCGACGCGATGGTCGCCGAGGGCTGCCCGTTCGAAGGCGTGCTTTACGGCGGCCTGATGAAGACCCCGCAGGGGATCAAGGTCATCGAATTCAACGCCCGTTTCGGCGACCCCGAAACCGAGGTCGTGCTGCCGCGCCTGAAAAGCGACATCGTGGATATCTTCTGCGCTGTGGCCGACGGCGGCGATACGCAGCTCGTATGGCACGATTTCGCCACGCTCGGCATCGTGCTCGCCTCGAAAGGCTATCCCGGAGCCTATGAAAAGGGCTGCGAGATCAAGGGGCTCGACCGGGTGGAAGGCGCCCTTTACCACATGGGGACGAAGACCGACGGCAGCCGCATCCTCACCTCGGGCGGCCGCGTGTTGTTCGTCGTGGGCAAAGGGGCCACGCTGGCCGAGGCACGCGCCAATGCGCTGCGGGATGTCGCACGCATCGGATGCGACAACCTCTTCCACCGCACCGACATCGGACATTGGGCATTTGAAAAATAGTTATATATAAGGTATGGTTATCAGCGGAAAAGAACTCTCAGCAAAACTCAAGGCCGAAATGGCCGCCGAAGTGGCTACTTTCGGCGCGAAATACGGACGCGTGCCGCATCTGGTCGTAATCCTCGTGGGCGAAGACCCGGGCAGCGTCTCCTATGTGACGGGCAAGGCCAAGGCCTCGGCCGAAGTCGGCATCCGCAATACGACGATCCGCAAGCCGGAGTCGGTCTGCGAGGCCGAGTTGCTCGGCATCATCGCCGACCTGAATGCCGACGAAGGCGTCGACGGAATCCTGGTGCAGTTGCCTCTGCCCAAGCATATCGACGAGGACAAGGTGATCGCCGCGATCGACAAGGGGAAGGATGTCGACGGCTTCCATCCCCTCAATGTGGCGGCTTTGTGGCAGAAACAGCCCTGTACGCTGCCCTGTACGCCGAAAGGTATCCTCAAGATGCTGCGGGCTGCGGGCGTGGAGATCGCCGGCAAGGAGGCCGTGGTGATCGGCCGCAGCAATATCGTCGGGCTTCCCGTTTCGAAATTGCTGTTGGATGCCAATGCCACCGTGACCATGGCGCACAGCCGTACGCGTAACCTGGGCGAGGTGACGCGCCGCGCCGACATCTTGGTCGTGGCGATCGGCCGCCCGAAGTTCGTAACGGCGGATATGGTGCGTGACGGGGCCGTGGTGATCGACGTGGGGGTCAACCGCGATCCCGAAACCGGCAAGCTGTGCGGCGACGTCGATTTCGCCGCCATCGAGCCCAAGGCGTCGGTCATCACCCCTGTTCCCGGCGGCGTGGGGCCGATGACGATCTGTTGCCTGATGGAGAATACGATCGAGTGCTTCCTGCGGCGTATCGCACGGAAATAGCCCCGAATCGCCTGCCCCGGACGTTGTCCGCCTCCGGTGCCCTCCCCCGCAAAACCCGAAGTGAAAACTTCGGGTTTTTTAGTGCCTTGCCTTTTCCCGGCCTTCGCCGTTGGGGGAGGGCGGCGGTTTTTCTGCGGCCTGCTTCGAGCAATGCATGTCCGGCATTTTGCCGGGTTCGGGCTCCTCTGATGTCGATTTTCAGGATGCTTGTATACAGATACGCCCATGGGCTGTATCTGAAAGCCCGAATAGGTATACAAAAATGCTTTTTGTGTAGGCTTATTCGGTTCATATGGTGCAATGATGCGGTTTTTATTTAACTTTGAATATCATTAATGAACGAAATTGTGTGATGAAGCGTGAACAATTCGGTGTAATGTGAATAATTACGTTCTGTAAGAGAGGATAATTGGGGCTGTCGGTTGAATTCGTTTGAGCGGGTTGCAGGCCGTCCAAAAAATGTATAACAATTTAATAAACTATCTAAATGAAACTTTTTTACTATGCGGCAGCTGCTGCAGCCATGGCTTCGGCCGTTTTCTGTTCTTGCGATAAACAGGACGAAGTTACCCCCCCCCAGCCTGAAATCGCGCCTGTACAGTTCGTAGGTGTGACGGCACTCGATGTCGTTACGCGTGCCGAGGCGAAACCGTATGCAGCCGATTTCAATGTTTTTATTCCCGGCGTTACTGCTGCAACGAAACTGGTGAAATTTAGTGCCGATGCATGGACTGTCGATGGCGATCCCATCTTGGTGGATCGCAAGGGCGGTACGCTGGTTGCGTGGGCGCCTTCGGCTTTGGCCGTGACTACTTCTGCCAGTGGCGCCGAATATACGCTGACGGCGCAAAAGGATGCGGCCGCACAGGATTTGATCTACCAACCCCAGCCTGTCAATGCTGCCAATGCGAATGCTGTCGCCGTCGAGATGAAGCACGCCTATTCCAAACTCTCTTTCCTGGCAACGGCCGGCAGTGGATACACGGGTGCTGCCAACCTTACTCAGGTGCAGATTACCGGTGGAATCCATGCGACCGGCACGCTCGATATGGTAGCCGGCACGGTGGATCCGGCCGGCACGGCGACGGGGACGCTTACCCTGGCCGCCGGCGAAAAGGCGCTTGTCGTGCCTATGGCCGCTAAGCCTACCCTTGCCGTGACCTGCACGATCGACGGCGAAGAATTCACAACAAGCATTACGGCTGATACCATGCCGTCGCTGCTGGCTGGCGTGGAATACGAAATTACGTTGACGGTCATCGGCCAGGAGGCTGTCATCTCTTCGGTGAAGGAGGTTCCCTGGACTACGACCGAAGTGAACGGCGGAACCATATACTGACGACTTTAAGTGACGATATGCAAAACGGAAAGCCGCAGACTGTAAAGTCTGCGGCTTTCTTGTCGCGGGTGCGATATCGCACCTTGCGTTGCGGCGCAGCAGGGCGGTACTACCTCTTGGCGTAAGTGCAGTGCAGTGCCTCGGGCAGCGGAGCCCCGGGGGCTCGCCGCCAGACCATAGCCCTGTCTTTCGAGGCGTCGCCCGTCCCGAAATCGAAGCCGTCTTGCGATGAGAATGTCACCGGTACGGCGCCTTCGAAGCCGTATTTTGCATAGAACCCGTGCAGCCACTCCTCGCTCGGGATCAGGAAGGCCGCCTCGTCGCCCTGCTCGCCGATGAGCCGCATCGCTTCGCGTATCAGCTTGCCGGCTAGTCCCCTGCGGCGGAATTCGGGCGCTGTCGCTACGCCGTAGATGTAGGTCGACCGTCCCAGCTCGCTCTCGAACGGCAGCATGTGGAGCATGGCCGCCGTACGCCCTTCGCATTCGGCCGTCAGCATCCTGCGGCGGCTGTAATAGCGCATCAGGAACGAGTCGACGAATTGTTCGTCGTCGCCGAATGCCGCCGTCCAAAGTTCCTTGCAGGCGATTTCGTCCGGGTGCAGGTGGATGGCCGCATATTTGTGCTGGATGACGGCGGGGTGGTAGGAGAGCTTCGACTGGCGCAACCCGTCGATCCCGAGGTCTTCCTCGCGGTTTATCATCGTGAAACGCGCGGGAAGGTGCTGTGCGAAGAGTTTGTTGATGATCGTGAAGGCGCCGTCGTAGTCGGTGTCCGCCTTCTCGACATGCGTGTCGAACGTATGGTCGTTGACCGCCGAACCGTATGTGAACGCGATCAGTTTGTCGCCTACGTAGATACAGCCGCCGATCATTTCCAGTTCTTCGAAATGTTCGAAAGCCCGCTGCATGGCCCGCTGTTCGGCGCACAGTTCCGAGGTGTGCCCTTCGTGGGCCCGGCGCCATTCGCGTTCGAGCTGCATGCACTCCCCGAACCGCTCGCGCGTGAGTTGCTCGTACCGGAAATCGGGGTATTCCGCCATGAAACGGTTGATGTGGTTGCGTTTGGGCTGGTACCTGCGTCCCGTGAGGTTGCGCAGGTCGTCGGCGTTGTAAACGTAATCTTCCATCCTGCGGTCGGATTCGAACGCGAACAGCCCGGCGTGCATGTTGCGAACCATCTCGCGCCCCTCGTCCGTAAGCCCGATGATGCGCAGCCGCTGTCCGTGCGCATGGGCATCTTCGCGCAGGGCGGGGATGATCCGGGCGAAATCCCCTTCGCCGACGGGTTGCATGTACCCGATCTTCTCCCCGCCCCCGATCTGGAAGCGGATCACCAGGAAGCCGTCGATCACGGCCCAGGCACTGTGGTACATCGCCTGCCAGCAATACATGTTGGCGAATGCGAGGTCGCAGTTGTAGATGCCCGAAGGCATGGTATAGCGCTCGATGGTCTGTTTATCCTCGAGGCGCACGGGTTTGAATTCAATCATGGACGATGTAACTCTTTTTTTCTGCGTGGGAATAGTATTGCTGGACAAGGGCGCGGAAATCCTGCAGGAGGGAGTCCCCTGCGCCCGACGCTTCCGGTTTGTCCTGCGCGTCGTCGAAGCGGATCGTGCCGTCGTTCGTCACGGCCTGGAACGCCCCGTCCCAACTCACCGACCACTGCTGTCGCTGCGGTTCGTTCAGCACGTCGCGGCCGAATGCGAAATAGGACTCCGTATTGCCCAGCAGCCCCAGGAGCGTGGGCATGATGTCGAGCTGCTGCACGACCTCTCCGACCTGGCCCCGCAAGGCGCCGTCGGGGGTATACATGAAGCCGATGATATGGTAGTTGCCCGGATAGCTGCGGGTTTCGGCGGCGAATTTTTCGGAGGACACATGGTCGGCTACGAATACGAATATCGTGCGGCGGAACCATTCTTCGCTTCCGAAGCGCTCGAAGAAGAGCCGGAAGGCATTGTCGACATAGGCTACGCCCTTGTGCAGTTTCGTGTAACCGGCCGGGAGTTTGTCCTCGTATTGTGCCGGGACGACGAACGGGTGGTGCGACGAGAGGGTGAACAGCGCGGCGAAGAAAGGCTCCGGTGTCCGGGAGAGCTCCTCGCCGGTGAATTGCAGGAACGGTTCGTCCCAAATGCCCCAGTAACCGTCGAAATCACCCTTGCCGTGCCTGTCTTCGTAGTCTTCGCGGCTGACGAGCCGTTCGACGCCTGCCGAGCGGGCGTATGCCCCGAATCCCATCGAGCCGTGTTCCGACCCGCAGAAGAATGCCGTCGAATACCCCCTCCCGCGGAGTATGGCCGGCAACTGCCGGCTTTCACCGAGCGATTGCGGCATCAGTACGAACGGCGTCCGGAACGAAGGGATGCTTCCCAGCACCGAGGGCATGGCCTGTATCGAGCGCGTGCCGTTGGCATACATGCGTTTGAAACAGAGGCCGCCGCGCATCAGCGAGTCGAGGAACGGCGTGAAGCCCTTGGTTTCCCGGCCGGCATAAACCTCCGGCATCAGATAGGCCGAATGCTCGGCCGACATGCTCTCCATGATGAAGACCATGACGTTGCGCCCTGCCAGGTTCACCGCCGCACTGTCTGCGGGCTGGTGCACGGGCGTGAAATGCTGCGGCAGCTCTTCGGGGGTGAAATATTTTTTGTAATTGATGCTTCCCGCGTTGCCGATTGTCCGCAGGATGCAGAACGGGTTGCTCAGGATGAGGTTCGCCTTGCCGCTGTCGTCGGTATAGAGGGTGGCGTTCGAAAGGGTGATCGGCCGTGTCATGCGGGTCATGCCGCCGCGCATGCCTGCGATCGAGAGCCCTGCGCCTGTGGCGAAGATCACCGTGCTTCCGACATAGTAGGCCCAGCCGCGGCTCAGCAGGCTCTCCTCGCGCACCTTGCGGCCGTAACCCCATGCCAGCAGCGCCACGAGGGCTGCGGCGACGAGTACCAGGTACCAGTTTTCGGCCATGAACTTACCGACGAGCTGTATCGAATTGCTGTTGTCGGCGAAGAATACCTCGTCGGCCGTGAAGCGTTTCTGCGTGTAACGGAAATAGACGCAGTCGGACATGTTGACCGCCACGACCAGCACGGCATTCACCGCCACGTAGTACCAGTACATCAGTTTGCGGTACCAGCCGCGTTCGCGCACATGCAGGGGCAGCAACGCCAGCAGGATGAATACCCCGTTGGCATAGATGACCGATACCGTGTCGAATTTGAGTGAGCCGGCGAGCAGCTGCCACAACTCACCCTGGCCGATCGTCCCCAGCAACTGTGCGTTGTAGAGATAAAAGACCACGCGGCAGAGCATCAGTACCGCATAGAGCAGTACGATGCGCCGCAGTAACAGGGCCAGCGGGGTATGGAGCAGGCGTTTCATGAATTAACCGTTGTCCGTATGATTCGGTGACGACAGGGCGTCTGGGTTATTCGCAGGCCTTGAGCGACATGTCGAGCGACTTGATCTGGTGCGTCAGGGCACCGACCGAGATGAAGTCGACGCCGCATTCGGCGTAGTCGCGCATCGTCGAGAGCGTGATGCCGCCGCTCGATTCGGTCTCGCAGCGGCCTGCGACCTTCTTCACGGCCTCGCGGGTCATCGCAGGCGTGAAATTGTCGAACATGATGCGGTCGACACCGCCTGCGGCGAATACTTCGTCGATGTCCTCCAGCGAGCGCACTTCGCACTCGATGGGAATATCCTTGCCCTTGGCCCGGAGGTATTCGCGGGCGCCGTGGATGGCTTTGCGGATGCCGCCCGCAAAGTCGATGTGGTTGTCTTTCAGCAGGATCATGTCGAAAAGCCCCATGCGGTGGTTCTCGCCGCCGCCGATCTTCACGGCCATCTTGTCCAGCACGCGCATGCCGGGTGTGGTCTTGCGCGTGTCGAGCACCCTGGTGTGCAGCCCTGCGAGGCGGTCGACGTAAACGGCGGTCTGCGTAGCCACGCCGCTCATGCGCTGCATGATGTTGAGGATGATGCGTTCGGCCTGCAGCAGCGAGCGCAGGCGTCCCGAAACGTAGAACGCCACGTCGCCGGGCTTTACGCGGTCGCCGTCGCGGAGTACCTGCTCGAATTCCATGTCGGGGTCGAGGCGATGGAAAACGACCTGCGCGATCTCAATGCCGGCGATGATTCCCTCCTGCTTGCACAGCAGGCGCATGCGGCCGTGTTCGTCGGAGGGGATGCACGAGAGCGACGTGTGGTCGCCGTCGCCGATGTCCTCTTTGATGCAAAGCTCGATAAGAGCGTCTACGAATGGTTTGTATTCTGCCTTCATATCGTTACGGTTTAATAGGCAAAGTTACTACAAAAAAGTGAAATGCGGAAAGATATAGTGATAGAATTGAGTT
>ENA-OPXH01001755-OPXH01001755.1-human-gut-metagenome-genome-assembly--contig:-NODE-1755-length-13916-cov-3.751750_pt1 | contig 13916 bp, 7 predicted proteins | sample MGYA00241521_ERZ502034 | MGnify/ENA primary metagenome ERZ502034 (study PRJEB25962, sample SAMEA2042103) | human gut metagenome | biome: human gut; feature: human-associated habitat; material: faeces... | reverse complement strand
ACGAAGCCACATCGAGCGTCCAGGCTAAGGGTACAAAGACCGTTATCGCCGCCGCCGTCGCTGCGCTCTCTCTCGGCGCAGGCGTGGCTTCGGCTGCGGAGTATGTTTCCGCTGAAATCGGCTCTGGTGCTTCTTTGACAGTGAATGCTGACGGCAACACACCGTCTGGTGTTGTCGGTACGAAGTCTGATGACACGACCGGTACGCTGACGAAGGACGATACCGTTACCGGAGCCTATACGCTTAGCGGCGGCGAACTGATCATCAACGGTACGACCTTTAACGGGACGATTGCCGCTGATACCGATGCCAAGAAGGCCAACGGTACGATTACTCTCAACAGCGTTGCAAAATCGGGTACCGTAAACGGCGCCTCCTACACAGCGATTGCAGGAACCTTCTCCAAGCTCGACCTGAACCTCAACGTCTACAACGCTGCATCTAACGGCACGAAGGGCGACGTGACGATCGGCGCCGACTCGAATGATCTCACGATCAAGGAAGGCACGCTTAAGACCGGTACCATCGAAGGCTCCAGCACCGCTGCCAATAAGGTGGCCGGTACCGCTACGATCACCGGCAAGAATCTCGCATTCGGCGTTGCTCCTGACCCTGTCGGCGACAAGGGAGAAACCAGTGTCACCAACCCTGGTTTTGCTTACGATTTCGACAATGCCGCTGATGTTACGCTCAATGTAACGGCTAAAGAGACCGTTGCGTTCAACAAGGGTACGATCACCAATGCCGGCACGATGACGGTTACCGGCAAGACCGGCGTGACCGTTGGGAAAGAGGTCTCGATCGCCAATACGGGTGACCTGACCTTCAAAGATGATGCGAAAGTTGACTTTAAGGCCGACTACACCGCTTCCGCCGGCCGCCTCTTCATCGAATCCGCCGACAATACTATTAGCGGCAATATCACTGCTGATTCTTTGAAGTTCGGTACTCGCATTACGGATTCGGATACGGCCAAGGAAACCAATCAGGTCGTTATCACGGGTAGCACTTCCAACACCATCGCCTACGGCAGCACTGTTGACGTCAAGGCTCTCACGGTTGAAGATGAAGTTACTACCGTCAAGGGTGCCCTGAAGGCTGCTACTACCACCATCGGTGCTGGTAAAAAGGGCGGACTTACGGTTTCGGACGAAGATGCCGGCAACAAGAAGTTCGCCGTCGTCACCCTCGGCGACATTACCGTTGGCAGCACAAAAGAAAAGGAAACGGATGCAGGTTCCTTCACTCTGACAAACAACGCCGAGAACGCTGTTGAAGCCTCTTCCCTCACGGTTGTTAAGAACACGAACGCTAGCACTTTCGAGCTCGGCGCCGGTAAGTTCTCTGTCGGCAAGCTCACCAATCAGGGGACGGTGACCCTCACAGACGGTGAATTCTCCCTCACAGGCGAAGGCTCCAACGCTTCCGGCGCTACGATCAATCTCGCTGACTCCGCGACTGCCTCCCTCGTCGTTGCTGAAGGCGCTTCTCTCCAGAACCAGGGTGATATCACCGGTACAAACGGCAAGATCAAGGTTAGCGGTACGCTGACGAACCTGCCGAAAATTGAAGCTGTTGGTGGGACTCCTGCAGTAAATGCCGGCACCATCACGGCCGCCGCTGTTGAAGTTGACGGCGTTCTCTCGACCGCGCTGGATGCCGCGACCTACAACGTCACCACGACGACGATCAATACTGCTGGCGAACTCCAGACTTCGCTTAACGCTCGTCTTGACGGTGTCGCGGTTGCTGATCAGAAGCCTGCTGACGCTCTCGAGATCGCCAAGACGATCACCCTCGAAGGCAAGATCACTGCTGCCGGCGCTGAAGTCCAGAACTACATCGTCAATGCTACGGGTGGTGCGTTCACCATTAAGGAGGCCGATAAGACCTTCAACACCGTGCAGGTTAAGGCTGGTGCATTCGCAACCGATGACGCCGACGTCACCCTCTCGGTCCTCGATGTGAAGGACGCCGGTACGGCTAAAGTCAATGGCGGCACGCTCAACGTCACGACGCTTAAGACTGCAGCCGCGACCAACACCGTCACCGTCGAAGATGGCACGCTCGCAACTTCGCTTACCGGTCTCGGTCTGAAGTACGACGCTACTACCAAGACTATCGGTGCCGATACGACAACCACAGGTGCTGGTAAGGTTACAACCGGTTCGATTGTCCTTAAGACATCCAGTCTCCTTGACCTTGATCTTGGTTCCGTCACGGAAGTGTCAAAGGACAAGATCGGCGAGTTGACTGGTAAAGTTGCGACTTCCTCTAAGGGTCTTATTGACATCGGCGCAACCAAGATCACCGAAGTTGAGACAGCCATTACAAACGGCAAGATCGACTCAACAGCTCTTGTTGCTGGTCTGACCAACGACACCATCAAGTCACTTACTGTGAAGAGTGGTGATACTGTCTCAGGTCACGACGCTATCTACGGCGCTATCGATCAGGACGAAAGCACGACAGCGAAGACCCTCACAATCGACGGCGTCAGTCTTACGCTGACTGGTACGGGCAACCTCGTTTCCTACACGGACACGAAAGTCAATCCGAAGGTCACAAAGCTCAGCAACATTACGTTTACTGACGCTGACTCCGAACTCGTCACCACCGGTGAAGGCGCTCAGATCGGTCAGATTGGTGATGGCAGTGATGCTACGAAAGGCTCCCTCTACGTCAAGTCTGGCGACCTGACTGCCAATGGTTCCGTTACGATTAACAGTCTTGAAGTCGCTTCCGGCGCCAAGCTCTCGATTGCCGATGATAAGGATGGCAAGGGTTATGACGTTACGACTGGGTTTGCGGCTAATAATGATGAATCTACCGCCCTTATCTCCGGCGAACTCGCTGCTGCCAACAGCGCTGTGACGTTTGGTTCGAAGGCAACGGCCACCTATGCAGATGGTGCTTACTCGTTCGACAACGTCAACAAGGTCACCGGCAAGCTTGCTGCCAAGACTTTGACGCTTGATGGCGATATGCTTGTCAATCAGGGCGGTACCGTCGAAGCTGCCACCCTATCCGGCCAGACCGTCTATGTCGGCGACTCTGCTAGCGCCGGTTCCCTCTCGGTGGGTGAACTTACTGCCGGCAGCATTTACGCCGATCCGACTTGGAAGGAAGACGGCTCTGCCGCCGCGGTTTCCCTTGTTGCGGTGAAGAAAGCTGCAAGCGGAACCTCCGTTGAAGCTGACCGCTCCTCGATCGTTTCTGTCGGTACGAGTGACGTCGCCGCCGGTACGGCCGCTTTCGCCAAGACGGGCTTCACGCTCGCCAAGACGAGTGCCTCCAAGAAGGAGTATTCGATCAATACCAAGACCGTTAACTCCGTCGTCTACGCTGAGGGTGTTCAGTACGAAGGCGCCGTTAAGGCCGACGGCAACGGTACGAAGGGTACTGTTAATAACGTCGTCAACATCGGTACCAACTCGATGCTCTTGGTCGATGCAACTAAGGTTGATGCTACGGGTGAGAAGTCGGTTTTCGTAAATCCTGTCTACATGGATGCCAACTCCGTTCTCTACGTTGACAACGTTAAGAACGGCGACAAGATCAGTCTGACAGCTACCGCGTCGGGTACCTCTATCAATGCAAATCTCGTCCACGAAGGCGATCTGCTGATGGGTGCCAACAAAGCTGATCTCGAAAAAGGCGTCCTCAGCTTCGAAATGGAAGATCAGGCAGATTTGGCTAAGTCCGGTATCACTGGCGCCGGCTTCGGCGTCATCTATGCCATGTACGAAAACGGCGAAAATGTCGGCAACGACAATGCCGTGTTCTTCCGCAATCTCGTGTCGACGCAGACTTCTGCTGCCTACCAGCAATTCTCTAACGGCAAATATGAGTGGAACACCCAGACACTCAACACGATCCTGAACGACGTCGCCGCCATCGGCGCCACGACGGGTGCTCAGGCCGTGACGATGGATGCCGTCAACCAGATGGCTGACACCGTTGCTGCTCGTACGTCCATCCTCACGCAGCGCGCTCAGGGCGTCAACGTGTGGGTCGACGTCAACGGCGGCCGCTTCGAAGGCAAGAAGGTCATGGACGGTGCGGGCTACTCGTCCGACATCTATGCCGGCACCCTCGGCGCCGACTACCAGTTCGCCAACGGCGCCGTGCTCGGCGCTGCGCTGACGATCGGCACGGCCGACACCGACAGCGAAGGCACCACCGCCAAGACCTCGATGGATTCCGACCTCGTCGGCTTCTCCGTCTACGGTTCGAAGACGTTTGCGGACATCTGGAACGTTGCCGGCGATATCGGCTACCTCCAGGCCTCCAACGACGTCACGGAATCGGGCTACGGCTTCGGCGACTTCTCTGAAGACGTCAATGCCTTCACGCTCGGCGTGCGCGGTGAAGTGCTCACCAAGGCCGGTTCGGTCAACATCGTTCCGCACTTGGGTCTGCGCTACACGCGTCTCTCCACCGACAGCTTCAAGGCCGGCTTCAACACCGAAATCGACGATCAGAACATCTTCCAGATGCCTGTCGGCGTGACGGTCTCGGCCGACTTCGAAACCAGCGGCTGGACGATTGCTCCGAAGTTTGACCTCTCGGTCGTTCCGACCTTCGGCGACAAGGACGCTGATCTCAAGCTCGGCATCACCGGTGTCTCGGCTTCGGACGATCTCTCCGTGCGCGTCATCGACTCCAACCCGGTTCAGGCCACGCTCGGCGTCAGCGCGACGAACGGTGCCTGGGGCTTCGGCCTCAACTACAAGCTGGGTGTGGGCTCCGACGACCGCATGAACAACTCGTTCAACGCCAACGTCCGCTACGCCTTCTAAAAGGCTTGTACCGCGGTTCTGATCGGGCGGTCCGGAGACCGCCCGTCAGGATGCGCGCAGCGCTCCCGGGCTTCCTTCCCGTCGTGCTCCAAGGGCGGCGGGAAGCCCTCTCGGAGCGCATCCACAGGCCTTCCGGGAGTGATCCCTGAAGGAGCCTCGCAAAGAGGCAATTGGAACCCGTCTCTCGCAGCAGTGCGCGGGACGGGTTTCTTTTTGCCTGCATTTTCCGGTCGGAGAGAATGATGAAGAAGAGTAGAGCTGAAACCTCGGGCGCTTTGTCGGGTGAGTTTGCCGATCGCGTGCGTCCCCCGTATGCGTCCGATGAAAAGCGCCGGCAGGCCGCAGAGCTCTTTGCGCACGGAATTGGCTATCAGCGCGCTTCACGCATTTTGGATCTGCCCGCCAATACGCTGCGGGATTGGGCCAGAGCATGGCGTGCGGGGAAGTTCCGCACCACCATTTCGCCGCATCTCTATCGATATTCGGATGCCGTTAAACGTAAGGCCGTGCGCATGCGCCAAAAAGGACACACCTGGCATGAGATTGCGGAAGCTACGGGCGTCGGCGCGAGCACCTGCAAGCGGTGGATGGAAAAATTAGGCACGGAAGCATGAAAGTTACAGGACCTACGCACAGCGATCAATTCATCAATAAAAAACATGAGCCGATTATTTACAACGATATTTATTAAATGCGGCATGTATGTGCTTTCTTTGTGCTTACTATTTATTATTATCATTATTAAGCAGATTGAAATACCAGCATCATGCACTCCATTCGCTTTATTAAAAGCAAATATCATACCTGCAATATGCCTCTTTCTATTGATATTTTCAGTGTGGTTTTATTCCCAATTTGATTCAATTATTAAAGAGGATAAAACTGGACCATTCAAAATAATAAAAATAGAAAATGCAAACTCGGATTATCCGATCTTTCTCGCTACTTATATTATTCCCTTAATAGGATTTGAATTAGAAACCTTCAGGCAAATTATATATTTCATCGTCACACTAATAGCATTAGGCTTGATGTCTATAAAATCCAATATTTTCTATGCAAACCCTACCCTCTCGCTTTTTAACTTTATAATATATAAAGTTAATTTGCAAAGTAATGTTGATGCACCTATTAAATCATGCATATTATTAACTAACTCTTCACGATGAGATTATATTAATAGCATTAGACAGCGGCGTTTCCTATGCGAAAAAGGCTTATACAAGAAAATGAAAACAATCAAACAAATCAAAGAAACCTGGGAAAAAGTCATTTCTGCAGAGATGAATATTGAATTATATTTAGGGTTTGGCAATAGTGAATCCCGAAAATACTTCCGTGCGAATCTCGTTGACAGCGCTGCCGAATTAATTGCGGATGATTTTCTGGATAGTATCAATCAATATTTCAGCAAAAACTTATCTGTTATTCCACTATCACAAATAGATGAGCGTACTGACACCCTCATCTGTTATGATCTAGAGAAATCACCAGAAGAATTTGACATTATTAAAGAAATTAAAAGTAAAAGCACTGACGATTACTTCAAACTAAAGAATGATATTAATAAGGCGCAGTCGATACTTATAAAAATTTGCTCATACTCCGAAAATATAATCTTCTTTAAAAAGTTTTATACCATTTCATTAGTAAAAGGCACAAAGAAAACTATTTTAATTAACTCAGGCGCAAAATTTGAACCCTTAGAGAATGATATTATTCGACTCACAGGTGATTTCGACGTAATGTTGATGGGAGATGATTTTTATATTAGTGATCTCAGCCATTTTGAGACAGCATTCTCTTTTGACCAGATAAAAAAGCAAAAAAGAGACTTCGTGATCAGCTCAATAAAAAGTCTTGATATTGTAATAGACGAAAAGGGATATTTGGAAAATCACCAAGTTTCGACACGACAAATCATTCGCACAGCTAAAAGTCAAGTTTTAAAAATGAATAAAGATGCTATTATAAATTTTGTCAAGAAAAATACGCATAAGTTTAATTTAAAAACAAAGAATAATAAGATATTACTAAATAGCCAGAAAAGTATTCATTGTCTATATAAATTATTAAATGACGACTATCTGTCATCAGATTTAACTAAGAATAATTATGAAGCCATTGCAAAAAACAAAATTTAGTGCCATAAAAGGTGCTAACATCAAACCGCAATTACAACAACAACTTATGTCGTTATACGACCAAGATAATATGTTTTTCCTCTAATTATTTCTAAATTTAGATTTATTAATCGTCCAAAAATACCTCTTACCGCAGCCAAATAAACTATCGAATAAAATAATTATTATCCAATAAACAAAGGAACTTTATTTTCGAACAGCTCATTATGCTCACCGTGCTAAAGCTGCTTTGCTTCCGAGGAGCAGAGATCAGAAGTCTTACCATCGAGCAACCAATGACCCGCCTCGCCAAAGGCCGAGGCGGGTCGCCAGCCGAAGCTTTCAAGGCTTCAAAGGCTACAAAAGCAACGCGGCACCTTAGCCGGGATGCCCGCCATTTGTTAAACTTTCAGGCCATTCTTTTAGGGACCTCTTGTGAGCGCTCCGGATATGCCGAGAGTCTTTGAAGATGTCCCCTCCGTCGATTTCTCTTCAACCATTGAGCATCATCCCAATGCCTACCCCCACGTCGTCGCTCAACGCATTCGTCGCCACCGCCACCAAGGCCGCACGCCTTGCTGCGCGTGAAATCACCCGCGCCGCTCAGGATCGCGATCAGCTTGAAATTACCGACAAGGCTCGCAACGACTTCGTGACCTCAGCCGACAAGGCTGCCGAAGCCGCCATCGTGCGAGAACTCATGGAAGCCTATCCGCAGCATGGGATCCTCACGGAAGAAGCCGGCCGCCTCGGTCCCAAGAGCGACTTCCTCTGGATCATTGACCCGATTGACGGTACGACGAACTTTATCCACGGTCTTCCGCAGTACGCCGTATCCATTGCGCTCACCTACTGCGGCGAGCCGATTGCCGCTGTGGTCTATGACGTTGCAAAGAACGAACTCTTCACTGCTGCCAAAGGCCAGGGCGCGAAGCTCGACAGTCGCCGCATCCGCGTGTCTGAGAATGACGAAATGCGCCGTTCACTGATCGGCACGGGGTTCCCGTTCCGTCCGGGCGCTGATATTGACGGTTACCTCAAGGGCTTCAAGAACGTTGCCGAACGCTCTGCCGGCATCCGTCGTCCGGGCTCTGCGGCGCTTGACCTCTGCTGGGTAGCCTGCGGCCGCTACGACGGCTTCTGGGAATTCAGCCTCAAGCCCTGGGATGTCGCCGCCGGCGGTCTCATTGTTCTCGAAGCGGGCGGCTTGATCACCGACCTCACGGGCGGCGAAGAATGGCTTGAAACCGGGAACGTCTGTGCCGGCAACCCAAAGATTTTCGCTCAGCTTCTGCCTCTGGTTGGGAAGCTCCCTGTGAATACGCAAACTGAAGCTGCTCAGAACGAAAAGGTGCAGATCAAAAACGACAAAGTTCGCCGCACGCTTTCGACCAAGAAGGCCTAATCTAGGCCCTCAGCTTTAAGCGCAGTCCACTGCGCTTCCCGTTTGAGCCTTCAGCAGGTTTAAATGGACAAGCCGTCCGCAAGGCCACTCCTTCCGGGCGGCTTGACGTATCCGAACACTTCGGCTTTCCATATTCTCTTCATTTTGAAAAGGATCTCTCAATGACCGACGCAGCCTCCGAATCGCCCGACTTCAGCAATCAGGCGCTCTTCACTCCGGCGATGCGCCAATTCATTGAAGTGAAGAACCGCTACCCGAATACGCTGGTGCTCTTTCGCATGGGCGACTTCTACGAAACGTTCTTCAAGGATGCGGTTATCGCCAACCGACTGATCGGCATCACGCTCACCAAGCGCGGGAAGCTCACCGACGGCACGCCGATTCCCATGGCGGGCATTCCTGCTGTTTCGCTCGACACGTATATCGCTCGTCTGGTGCGTCAGGGCGAAAGCGTGGTGATCGTCGAGCAAAAAGGCAATACCCCCGGCGCTAAGGGCATGATTGAGCGTGAGGTCTCACGTATTGTGACCCCGGGCACGCTCACGGATACGTCGCTGCTGCCCGAAAAGTCCGATTCCATTTTGCTCGCTGCGAGCTTTCCCAAAAAGAAGACGGCGCCGATCGGTCTCGTCTGGCTCACGCTCAGCAACGGCGACTTCCGTGCGGAGGAAGTGACGCCGAATTCGTTCGAGGCTGCGCTCGCGCGCATTCGCCCGTCGGAGCTACTCGTCGACGAAGACATGAAGCGCGAAATGCGCACGGCTCATCCTGAAATTGCCGTTTCAACACTGCCCGATTGGCACTTCGACGCCAAACGAGGCGCTTCCAATTTGTGCGCAACCTTTGGAATGACCGCGCTGGACGCCTGGGATGTCACCAACCGCACAACGGTTCTTGCTGCGGCCAATGCCCTTCTCGATTACATCCGGGAAACGCAGGTTGACTTGGTCCCCTTCATCGAACCGCTCAAACTGGTCGAAGAGTCGCAGTTCATCGTGCTCGACCCTTCCACCCGCCGCAATCTCGAAGTCGATGAATCGCTTTCAGCCAATGGCGAAGGCCCGACGCTTTTTTCCGTCATGGATCACTGCGCCACCGCTATGGGGAGCCGCGAAATGCGCCGCTGGCTGCGCGAACCGCTTCGTTCGATGGAAGATACTTCGGCCCGCCACGATGCCGTCGAAGCGATCATGGGCGACGAACCCTCGCGCGAACACTTCTTTGCCGTTCTGGATGCGCTCCCCGATGTCGAACGCATTGCCTCCCGCGTCAGTCTGGGTACGGTTCGTCCGCGAGAGCTTGCCTCGCTTCGCGACACGCTCCCCACGCTTTCAGCGCTTGGCACTTCGCTCGCTGACTCGCCGCTTGACCTTATTGCCGGCATCGGCCGGAGCATGACGCTCAATTCTGAGATTTGGGAAGGCTTGGAGCAATCCCTTGTCCCTGAGCCCCCCGGCATGCTCCGTGACGGCGACACGATCGCCTCGAGCTGCAGTCCGGAACTCGCCGAACTTCGGCACTTTCGCGACGACACCAGCCGGATCCTGCTCGAAATGGAAGAACGTGAGCGCGCGGCCACGGGCATCAATACGCTGCGGGTGCAGTACAACAAGGTAAGCGGCTTTTATATTGAAGTGACGAAGGGCGTAGCCGATCAGGTGCCGATGCACTATCAGCGCCGGCAAACCTTGAAGAACTGCGAGCGATTCATCACGCCCGAACTCAAGTCCATTGAAGACCGAGCGCTCTCCTCCAAAGAGCGTTCCGCCGCGCTCGAAAAAGAGCTCTACGACAAGCTCGTCGCTGAAACCGCCAAACATACGCCGGAGCTTCTCGCTGCTGCCAAAGCGGCCGCCCAGCTTGACGTGCTCTGTGCCTTCGCACGCCATGCCGCGGAAAACCGCTGGCATCGCCCCAAGCTTTCATCGCGCCCGGGGCTCGACATCCGCAAGGGTCGTCACCCGGTTGTAGAAACCGCGATTGAAAATTACGTTCCCAACGACTGCCGCTTGGAAGACGGCCGCCGCATGCTGATCGTTACCGGTCCCAATATGGGCGGCAAGTCGACCTATATGCGCAGTGTGGCGCTCATTGTGCTCCTCACCTGGGCCGGGAGCTTTGTACCCGCCGCGGCCGCCGAGATCGGTCCCATCGACCGCATGCATACCCGCATCGGCGCATCCGACGACTTGGCCCACGGCCGCTCCACCTTCATGGTGGAGATGACCGAGGCGGCCTTCATCCTGAGTCATGCCACCGACCGCAGCTTGGTTCTGATGGACGAAATCGGCCGCGGCACCTCTACGTTTGACGGCTTGTCGCTCGCTGCTGCCATCGCTCAGGAACTGGTTCAGAAGACGCGAAGCTTCACGCTCTTTGCGACACACTACTTTGAGCTCACGCGACTCGCGCAGGAGCTGCGCGAAGTGGCCAATGTGCACGTTGCGGCTGCTCAGGGGAGCGCGGGAATCGTTTTCAAACACGAAATCAAAGAGGGCCCTGCATCGAAGAGCTACGGCATCGCCGTCGCACAGCTCGCCGGCGTTCCTGCGCCGGTCGTTCGCCGCGCGAGAGGTTTTCTTGCCAAACTCGAAGCTCAGGCGAATGCACAGACGAGCAGTCTGCCGGATCTTTTTGCCGAACCGATGCTGCCCGCCGAAGACGATGCCTGGGAACCCGATCCGCTTGACGCTCCCCTCCAAAGCGAACCGTCTCCGGCAGATCTGGCGAGAAAGTCACTCACGCACGATCTCATGCAGGCTGACGTTGACAATATGACGCCAAAGGCTGCAATGGAACTCCTCTATGCATTTAGAGAGCGGGCTGCCGGCATCGAATCGCTCGAAAAATCCGAATAACCTGAATGACCTCCCGAATTCGCGCCATACGTCAAATTTAGTAGGATCCGACTGCATCCGCGTAAAATAGGGGTCAACAGCATTTCATGAAGTGATGGGAGCAACCGCCTTGGAATCCAACTACCTGTCAGACCGTCCGGTCGACGAAGAAACGCTCTTTCGCGATATTCACAAGCACATTCTTCGTCAAGCGAAGTCGGGCGGCCGCATTGACACCGAGGCGGAAATCGCCGAACGCTTCAACGTCACGCGCTACAAAGTCCGAAAAGCCCTCTCCGTTCTCTCCCAGATGGGCATTGTCGACCGTGCTCCCAAACGCGGCATGACCGTCAATGCTCTTGGTCCGAAGAATCTGTCCTCACAGATTCAGGTCCAGATGGATATCGCGAATTTCGACATTCGCGAATTCATTGAAGCGCGTCTGCTCATTGAGGTCAACATCATTCCGCTCTGCGTGCGGCGCATGACGCCCGCACTGCTCGGGCGCCTCGACAACGCCATCTGCCGCATTGAGGCCAATGCCGGCAATACGCAGGAAGCCGACCGCTGGGACCGCGAATTCCATCTGATCCTGCTTGAATCCTGCGGCAACCGTGTGCTTCAAGTTTTCTCCGCTGCGCTCATCACGTACTTTGAGAAGACGACCTCCCACCTGCCGCAAAACGACCCGTCGTTCTTCATGATGATCGCTCAACAGGAGCGCGAGCTTTTGCGCGCCATTCAGCGCGGAGATGAAGAGGGCGCCAAGGCGCTCCTCTCCAAGCATTTGAAGGAACAGGTGGACCTGCTCCCGGCTTAACGGCTCACCATCAATATGAGGAAAGCCTTCAGGTCACTGCACCTGAAGGCTTTTTCAATGCCGCCGGCATCTAAAAAAGCCCGCACACGCTCCCGGAAGTGGAAGAGGAAGCGGGCGGGCTTTTCTGAAGCTCAGCAATCAGTGAAGACTGCTGATTAACTCACGTTAGTGAGGAACTTTGAGGTCAAACTGGTGGCAGCTGTTGCACATCAGTTCAGACTTCTTGTGACCCTTGTGGCAGTCCGTGCAGTTCACGTCGCCCAGGTGGCTGTAGTGCGGATTGGGTTCAACCTTAGCCGTCTGCTTGGCCAGCTGTTCGTAGCTGTGGCAGCCCTGGCAGACCTGCTTTTTCACCTTGGCGCCCGCCTTCGGGGCAGTCTTGTGGCAGGTTTCGCACTTCTGACCGTGCGCGAGGTGGAAGTCCGCGGTGAAGTCGCCGGCGATCGATGCCGTCGAGAACGCCGCACCGAAGCACAGGGCCATCGCGAGGCCCAGGAATTTGGTCTTGGTCATTTTAAAAATCTCTCCCGTCTTTTAGTTCTGCTTGGCGCGGTTGGCCAGTTCACGGCCGGCGATACGGCCGTAGACGGTCGCAGCGCCGAGCTGAGCACCGCCCGCGTAGTTGAAGAAGAAGATGCCGCCCGCGGCATTGCCCGCGGCGTAAAGGCCGGGGATGCTGCCGCCGTCAAGGCTCTGAATTTCAGCCTTGGTGTTGATGAGCGGGCCGCCGAAGGTGGCCGTCATGCCGCCCTGGAACGGAACGGCGTAGAACGGAGCCTTGGCAACGGGATGGGGCTTTTTGTACGTGCAGGGCGGAACCATTTCTTCGAGCTTGCCGGCAGCAAGGGCGTCGTTGTAGGCCTTCACTTCCTTGACCACGTTCTTTTCGGGGAGGTTCACCTGCTTGCAGAGTTCTTCAATCGTATCGGCCTTGCCGTAGGGACTGTGGAGGCGATCGAACTTCGCAATGACCTTGTCGAGCACGGGACATTCGCTGTCGACGATCACCCAGGCCTGGTTGTCGAGCGTCTGAAGCGCGGTCGTGCGGGCCTTGACAACATAGGTGTTGTTTTCATCCATGAAGCGCTTGCCGGAGGTGTTCACCTGAACGCCGTAGCCGGAATTGAGCACATCGGCCGGATTCACATGCGTGATGCCGACGATCGGGCCGCAGTGGAACTGGTCCATGTTGACGAATTTGGCATAGAGCGGCAGCGCGAGCGAAATGTTTTCGCCGGTGGTCGACCGCGAACCGCGCAGCACCATGCGGGTAGCCCAGCCGCCGATGTAGCGGTCCACCATTTCGGGGTTGGCCGAGAAGCCGCCCGTCGTCAAGCAGACGCCGCCCTTCGAAAGCCATTCCTTCTGGCCTTCGTCCGAGAGCGTCTTCACGCCCGTGACGCTGAAATGATCGTCATGGAGAAGCTCGATCACCTTGTGTTCGTAGAGGATTTCAATGCCGCGCTTCTTGGCGGCAGCGAGGAGCGTCTGCACGAGGCGGGAGCCGCCCGTGAGACCTTCGCCCAATACTCGGCAGGTACGGCCGAGACGGGGATAAGGCATGGGCTTAATCTTGCCGAACTTCACGCCTTCCTTTTCGAGCCAGTCGATACCTTCAGAGATGTTGTCCGTATAGGTGCGGTTAAGGGCCTTATCACCCATCTGCTTAGAAACATCCATCATCATGGCGTTGAAGGCTTCAGCCGTATCTTCAATACCCTGCTCCTTCTGATGACGAGAACCCCAGCCGCAAACCGAGCCCAGCGCGTAAATGGCATTGCCGTCCGGGCGGTCGCGTTTTTCAAAGAGCACCACCTTGGCGCCCAAGTCGTGGGCGGTGATGGCGGTGATCAGGCCTGCGGGACCCGCGCCCACGACGATCGCGTCATAAACCGGGGCTTTCTTGCTGGACTTGGCTTCAGCAGCCGC
>ENA-OPXH01001747-OPXH01001747.1-human-gut-metagenome-genome-assembly--contig:-NODE-1747-length-13992-cov-3.387817_pt1 | contig 13992 bp, 10 predicted proteins | sample MGYA00241521_ERZ502034 | MGnify/ENA primary metagenome ERZ502034 (study PRJEB25962, sample SAMEA2042103) | human gut metagenome | biome: human gut; feature: human-associated habitat; material: faeces... | reverse complement strand
CCAGCCGGCCATCGACCAGGGCTTCGGCAAGGCCACGGAGATCGAGATTCAGGCCAAGGAAATGCTGCGTATGCGTGAATGGCTGGAGGAGACCCTCGCCAAGCACACCGGCCAGGACGTCGAGAAGATTCGCCGCGACATCGAAGTGGACACTTTCCTGACCGCTCCTGAAGCCAAGGAATACGGCATCGTGGACGAGGTGTTGGAACACCGCCAGTAAAACTTCCGGACATTGCAATACCCTCGGTCGGCAACGACCGGGGGTATTGTATTTCAAGGATGGCAATGATAATGCGCAGCGTGGCGGTTCGACGGTGCGGCGCAGTCGGCAAAGGAGAATCATGGGACGTGTGGTGAGCTACAACGAGGACGTACCCCGTTGCACGTTCTGCGGCAAAACCGAACATCAGGTACGAAAACTGGTGGCCGGTCCCAACGCCTCCATCTGCGATGAATGCATCGCCCTGTGCGTGGACATCATCTCCGAGGAGCGTGTCAAAGATGCCGAGGTCAATTCGCTGAGCCTGCCCAAGCCCGCTCAGATCTTCGATTATCTCAACCGCTACGTCATCGGTCAGGAGAACGCCAAGCGCGCATTATCCGTAGCCGTATACAACCATTACAAACGCGTCAATATGGAGCTTCAGGAGTCCGCTGAGCAGCTTGACGGGAATAACGGGCACAGTGGACAGACCAGCAAACAAGCCAAGCAATCCGTTCCCACCCAGACGCGTGCTGTCCGCCGCAGCAATGACCCTTTGGCTGACGTCGAGGTCGCCAAGTCAAACATTCTGTTGCTCGGCCCCACCGGCGTGGGCAAAACCTATCTTGCGCAGGCGTTGGCCCGCGTAATGAACGTGCCGTTCGTCATCACCGACGCCACCACCCTGACCGAAGCCGGCTATGTAGGCGACGATGTGGAAACCGTGCTCCAACGTCTCCTCCAAGCTGCGGATGGCGACGTAAGCCGAGCCCAGCACGGCATCATCTACATTGACGAAATCGATAAGATCGCCCGCAAATCCGGTGAGAACACCTCCATCACCCGTGACGTGTCCGGTGAGGGCGTTCAGCAGGCGTTGCTGAAGATCTTGGAAGGAACCATCGCCTCCGTGCCGTTGGAGGGCACGCGCAAGCATAAGGAGCAGGACGTTGCGCAGATGGACACACGCGGCATCCTATTCATCTGCGGCGGTGCGTTCGTGGGGCTGACGGACATTGTTCGCAAGCGATTGGGCCGTCGAGAGACCGGCTTCGGCGCGAATTGGCATGACGCCGACATGAAAGACGAGGAATTGCTCGAACAGGTCAATGCCGATGATCTGGCCGAGTTCGGACTGTTGCCTGAGTTCATCGGACGTTTGCCGGTCACCAGTGTGCTGAAGGAACTTACCGTAGACGATCTGACGGCGATTCTCACCCAGCCAGCCAACGCGCTGATCAAGCAGTACCGTAAACTGTTCGCCGTCGACGGCGTCGATCTGCAATTCACAGAACAGGCCATTCGGGCGATTGCTGATATCGCTATCAAGCAAGGGACCGGCGCACGCGGGTTGCGTTCGATTATCGAACGTACGTTGCAGGACACGATGTTCCAGTTGCCGAGTTTGGATGATGTGAGGCAGGTGATTGTGGACAAGGCGTCCGTAGAGGGTTCCAGCACGCCCAAACTCCTGCGCGAAGCCGTGGATGTGCCGCAGGGACGTCTCAAAGTTGCGCAGTCGGTTTTGCTTGACCGAGTCCGTACACACGAGGCGTGAGGCCAGTAAATACGCCGTTGCGGCGGCGATTAAGATGAATGCGACTCGCCGCAACACGCCGAGTTGCATTCAGCTGAACGGCGTGTATTATATATCGAGTTGTCTGAAAGACAACATGCGCCAGTAGCCCAGCGGATTAGAGCAGCTGACTACGGATCAGCAGGTCGCAGGTTCGAATCCTGTCTCGCGCACATGAACCTCCTTCGCGAATGCGGAGGAGGCTTTCTTTATTTTCCGTGGATTTTTGTGAAGCCTGCAATTGATTGCGCGCACAGCGGAGCGCAATATGCGGCAGGGATGAACGCCAAGACCCTCCGATACACTTGATACTACGTTTACGGATACTGCGGTCGAACGGGGACCGCAAGACAAGGAGCATGATGGCCACATCGAAGAGGGGAACCTGGGCAACAATCCGACGTATAGCCGCGTCCGACCGCATATCCGGTCTGATTATGCTCGGTTTCGCTCTTGCCGGCCTATTGCTCGCCAATCTGCCGTTCACCGCGCATGCGTTCGAACAGCTTGAGAACTTCCGTATAGCCATTCCACACACCAATATCGACATGGGATTGGGCCATTGGGTGCAGGATGGCCTGCTGACGGTGTTCTTCCTGACCGTAGGCCTGGAATTGAAGCAGGAACTCACCACGGGATCACTGTCCAATCCCAAAGCCGCGGCCGTGCCGATGCTGTGCGCGGTTGGCGGTATGCTTGCTCCGCCGGTACTGTTCATCGGCGTGATCTCATTGTTTGCGGCGGCAGGATCAGGGCAACTCGTCATCGCTTCAGGAACGTCGTTCTCCTTCGCACAGATGTCCAATGGCTGGGCGGTGCCCACAGCCACGGATATCGCGTTCTCATTGGCCGTATTGGCCCTGTTCGCCAAAGCGTTGCCGGGATCCATCCGCGCTTTTCTGATGACATTGGCCACAGTGGACGACCTGCTGGCCATCATCCTGATCGCGGTGTTCTTCTCATCGGTGAACGCATGGTACTGGTTCCTTGGCATAGCCGTATGCGCGGTCGTCTGGTACTTCCTGGTCCGCATGCGCAAGGTACCGTGGCTGGCCGTGGCCATCGTGGGCGTGCTGGCATGGGTCATGATGTTCGAAGCCGGCGTGCACCCCACTTTGGCCGGCGTGCTCGTGGGACTGCTCACGCCGGCGCATGAGCGTTTCGGTGAGAAGACGCCGCGTGCGGAACGTTACGCCGACAAGCTGCAGCCGTTCTCCGCACTGCTGGCGTTGCCGATCTTCGCACTGTTCGCCACTGGTGTGCACTTCGAGTCGTTGACCTTGGCGCTGTTCGTCTCGCCGGTGGTCGTTGCCGTGATGGTGGCGCTCGTGGTCGGCAAACCTCTGGGCATCATGACCACCGCATGGCTGTCCACGCACGTGGGCGGTCTGAAGATGGCCAAGGGGCTGCGCGTGCGCGACATGTTCCCCGCCGCCTGCGCCTGCGGCATTGGTTTCACGGTGTCGTTTCTCATCGCGTCGCTGGCATATCAGGATGCCGAACTATCGGCTGAAGCCCGTTTCGGCGTCCTGGTGGGGTCCATGGTCGCAGCCGTGATCTCAGGTATTCTGCTGAGCCATCAATCCAAACGATTCGAACTGGAGGACGGTACGAAGCATAAGCACCATACCGGCGACGAAGATGCCATGAACGAAGTTGAGACGGTGCTGGAAGACGGTACCGTGGTGGTCAGCCAGATAATCGGCACCCACCAGGAACAGTAAAAGGGATTTCCATATGTTGAAAGGGCCACGCATTCCCATGCGTGGCCCTTTCAACATATCGTGCCATTGCGGCACGGCTGATTAATCTGATTGGTCTATTTCTTGACGGCAACCAGCAGACCAGTGCCGGTCGGCGTCAACGCAGTGACGAACCGTTCATCCGACTCCACTGTTTCCAGCAATTCGCGCATCGCGATGGATTTGGCATCACGATTGGCGGGATTCAGCACGCCGCCGGCCGATGTGGCCGAATCAAAGGCAAGTACATCGGTGAAGACAATCGCGGCATGCGGTTTCAGCAGGCGTGGAGCCTGCGCGAAAGCCGCCGCATAATTCTCCGGATCGCCGGCCACGACGATCAAATCGTAATTCTCGGCGTTCAGACGGGGCAGAAACACACCTGCGGACGCGTTCACGGCACGCAATGTGGTTTCGGTGTCATCGGACAGACGATTGAACAGTTTGCGAATCAGCGCGATGCCCTGCGTGGACGAATCGACGGCCGTAAGCTGGCCTGCATTGTCAAGACCGTTGATCAGCTGCATCGTCTCCACCACGGAACCGGTGCCGATGGCGATCACCGACGAGGCGTCCAACATTCGCACCAGCATGCGCAGCAATTCGGCCTGCGCCGCGGATCCTTGGGGAATGCCGGCTTCCTCGGCCGCGGTCCTGATCGCATTGAGTTCGGCAGACTGGCGTGAGAACGCATGATCCTCGACGTACTCCCACGATTTCGCGAGATTGGTATATGACGTCCTATCCATTTCAGCGCTCCTTGATTTGGGCGATCAGCTGCCAGATCTCCTCACCGACATCGATGCCACGCGGGCATTCACGCGTGCAGGCGCGCACCGACTGACACGCGGCGATGCCATCGGCGGAATCGATGGCATCCATACGTGCATCCGTCTGGCCGTCGCGTGAATCATTGATGAAACGGGAGGCGGCGATAAGAGCCGCAGGGCCGATGAACGCCTCGCCGCCTGCATATACCGGACAGCTTCCCTCACAGGTGCCGCAGGCTATGCAGTTGCTCAGCAGCTCATACTTGGCGAGCTGCTGGGGATTCTGCAGATATTCGAATGCGTTGATCTTGCCGTCCGCGGTGGTGGCGAGTTCGCCACTGGCCTGCAGATACGGCTTGAGTTTCCTGATTTGGTCAAGCATCTGGTCGATATCGGCGATCAGATCACGCTGCACGGGGAAACCGGGCAGCGGTGCGAGCTCGATGACACCCAAATCGTCGGCATCCTGCGTTTGCGCGGGTTGAACGTCTTCGCCCGTATGACGGAAGCCGTCCTCATCCACCTGTGCGTCGGACGGCTGCTTTGCCCAAGCCTTCACCGTGGCGGTGCACAGAAGCGTAGGCGTGCCGTTGATGGACATGGCATCGGAACCGCACATGCCATGACCGCACGAATAACGGAAGGCAAGCGTCGGATCGATGGTGCGCTTGACTTTGAGCAGGCAGTCAAGCACGGTGTCCTCCGGACGCGCCGGCACCACGTAATCCTGCACCCACTGCTTGCCTCGCGGACGCCTGCGCGTGGATCCGGAATCGCCGAAGGGAGAGCTCTTCCTAGCGAACGGCGAGCCGCCTCGTTCACGGCCGCGTTCGGGACGCGGCGTGAACCTGTTCACCCGCAACGTCACCGTTTCCATGCCGTTCTCCATGCCGCTCATATACCTGCCTTTCGATAAAAAACCGTCAACCAGTCTGCCATACGCCGTGCCCAGGGTGTCAGTATTCACGGGCCTTTGGCGGCATGTCCACGATGTGCACCGGCTGCCAGGAGACCTGGCAGGAAACATCCGTCATGGAATGGGCCAGGAAATGCTCGTCGTCACGCTCCGGGAAATCAAGACGCTTCAACGATCCACGGGATTCGTGACGCGCATCGGAGGCGGCGAGCACGGCCTTGCCGAGCTCCAACAGATGGCGCACCTCCCAGATGGCGGTGATTTCCTGATTGAACGTGGGGGAGTCGGAATGCGCATGCAGCGCCTCGGCACGCGGCGTGAGCGTATCGTCCAGCGTAGCCAACGCCTGTTCGATGCTGTTCCGGTCACAACGCACCGCGACCGCCTGCTCCATGACGGATCCCAAATCGGCCATCAGCTGGTACGGATTGTCCGACGACGCATCGTCGTCATCGGACGGCCGCGTCAACAGTTCCTTGACCTGCGCGGAACGCTTGTCGGCAGCCTGCGACACCGCGTCGATAGATGCTTCGTCGGCAGGCTCGGCCATCGGATCGTTCACTGGATTATCGACGACACGTTCAGCCATCGCCTTGCCCGAACGGGTGCCGAAGAGGCAGGCGTCCAACAGCGAGTTGCCGCCCAGACGATTCGCGCCATGCACCGACACGCAGGAGCATTCGCCAGCGGCGAACAGACCGTCCACGACGGCGCGTTCGCCATCGACCCAACGGTAGACTTCGCCGTCGGTGGTGATGGGGATGCCGCCCATGGTGTAATGCGCGGTGGGTTTGACCGGCACATAGTCGCGGGTCGGATCGAGATCGGCATACTGTTCGATGGTCTCCACCACCTGCGGCAGCACCTCATGCATATGATCCGCATCGATGCCGGTCATATCCAGCCAGACACAATCCTTCGGCCCATCCGGATCCTTCGGATCGGCGATTCCTCGTCCGGCGTCGATTTCAGCCATGATGGAACGGCTCACCACATCACGCGCGGCAAGGTCGGCATGCCCCGGCGCGTAATGTTCCATGAACGCCTCGCCATCGGAGTCGCGCAGCACGCCGCCTTCCGCACGTGCCGCCTCAGACAGCAGAATGCCGGTATGGGCGAGACCGGTCGGATGGAACTGCACGAACTCGCTATCCTCAAGCTGAAGGCCGGCGGACAATGTCAACGCCATGCCGTCACCGGTCAGATCCCACGAATTCGACGTGGTATGGAACAGACGGCCGGCACCGCCAGTGGCCATCAGCACATTGCGTGCGTGGATGGCATGCGTCTCGCCCTTGTGCGTGTCGAACGCCACCACGCCCTCGACCTTGCCGTGGTCTTCGGAAACCACCAGATCGGTCACATACCATTCCTCGGCGAACTCAACGCCCTCGGCCACGCACTGCTGCCACAGCGAGAACAGAATCTGATGCCCGATGCGGTCGGCCGCATAAGCGGCGCGGCGGACCGGTTCCTTGCCGAAATCCTTGGTATGGCCTCCGAAACGGCGCTGCGCGATATGGCCGTCATCGGTACGCGAGAACGCGACGCCGGCATGCTCCAGCGCGATCACAGTGGCAGGAGCCTGTTCGGCAAGCAGCTTCGCCGCATCCTGGTCGACAAGCCAGTCGCCGCCTTTGACTGTGTCATAGTAATGCCAATGCCAATCGTCTTTCTCCACGTTGCCAAGGCTGGCCGCAATGCCGCCTTCCGCGGAGCCGGTGTGCGAACGCAGCGGCTGCAGTTTGGATATCACCAGGACGTTCGGTTCGATGCCGTCCGCCCTCATCTGGCGCATCCGCTCGCTACGGAGCATTCCCAACGCTGCGGACAGGCCGGCCGCGCCTGCGCCGACGATCACTGCATCATACATATCTTCAACATGCTTCGGACTCATACCACCGATTCTCGCACAAGGTGTGACCTCGCACGTTCGACGCGGCTGAGGTGGAGGTGCCGGGCCTGCTATCGCTGCTCGGCGATGATCCATCCGGACCGCATGCTGATGCGGCCTTCAAGCTCCAAGGAGCCCAGTTCGCGCATGATTCGCGAGATGGGATATTCTCCCGGATACGTCTTGTCCATTAGATCGAGCAGATCGTCGGCGGAGACGTGGCCGTTTGCTTCGGCGCAAGTTTTAATGGCGGCGAGTATGGCATCGTCGGATTCGTCTGTCGATTCCTGCGGATGTTCGGTGTCATCCGGCAGGTCGACATGTTGCGGGCGATGCGCGCTATGGCATAGTTCGTCGATCTCCGCCAGTGAGCAGATGATGGTGGCTTTGCCGTCTTGGATAAGGCGATTGCAGCCGGTGTTATGCGGCATGGTGATGTCTCCCGGCACGGCGAACAGATTGCGGTTGAGTTCGTTCGCCCAGCCTGCGGTGTTGAGCGCGCCGGAACGCGCACGTGCCTGCGCCACGATCAGAGTGGATGACAATGCCGCGATCAGACGGTTGCGCAGCAGGAACCGTCTTGCCTCCGGCACGGTTCCGGGGCACAGTTCGGAAATCAAAGCGCCCGAATGGCTTTCGATCTGCTCGAACAGGTTCTGGTTGCTTTTCGGACCGATATGGTTCAGTCCGCCAGCGAATACGGCGACGGTGCGTCCTGCCAGCGCGGCGCTCATTTCGTCCATGGCTTTGACCGCGCCCCAATGTGCCGCGGCGTCGGTGCCCAGCGCGCCGCCGGATACCACCAGATGTCCGGCACGCGCCATCCGAAGGGCCAATTCGTGGGCGCTTTGCCTACCGTAGTCGCTTACGCCCCGTGAGCCGACGATACCCACCGGCTCGGGGCATGACACCAGCGCCTTCGGATCGCCTTTGCCCCATAGGCAGAGCGGGGAGGCCCAGTCGGTGCGCAGTGAAAGGTCGTTCAGTTGGCTGGGCCAACAGGGGTGATGCGGGGCGATGATCCACTGCGTGCCGTCTGCTGTGAACCAGTCTCGCAATGCGTCCGGATCCTTGCTGGGCAACGATGCCAGACGTTGCTGCCATGACACCAGCGAGCCATGGAACGAAGCCATTCCGCGGGCGTTGATGGTGCGTCCCCAACGAGTGACGCCGTTGATGAACGCCGCATCCAATGACGTGCAGGCCGCGGCCGTCACGTTTTCGTGATTGCCAGGGCCGCTGTCAGCGATCAGCTGTAGCGCGCTTGCCGCGGAGCCGGTGCCTTTGACCAGCGCGTACATCATCGCGTCGGCGCTGTCCAGGCAGAAGGTGAGCACCGCGCGGGCCAGGGTCTCGTCGTCGATCGTCACCATCATGCCAGCCTCGTTCTCATGGATATTCCCTGCATCATTTCCTCAGGTCCTGGGGAAGTCTTTCCCGTCAGATCGGATAATGTCCACGCAAGCCGCATGGCACGGTCGGCGCCACGCAGGCTCAGCCGCTCGCTCGCCAAGGCGCGGTTGACCAATTCGATGGCCTTGGGGGAGGTGTTGGCTCTCAGCCAGGTGCCGGTAGCCTGCGCGTTGCAGCACCAGCCGAATTCGCGGAACCGTTCCTGCGCCATCTGCCGGGCAACGATGACACGCAGACGTATGGCATGGCTCGAATCGCCGGAGGGAGCGTTCCCCGGACTTATCCGCTCCACCGGAGGCACCTCGATCTGGATGTCGATACGGTCGAGGATCGGTCCGGAAAGCCGGCTGAAATACTTGACGCGGTCCTTTTCTCGGCAGGTGCAGCGCTCGCCGTTGCCGTACGCGTAGCCGCACGGGCAGGGATTCGCCGCCATAATCAGTTGGAAGCGAGCCGGATAGTATGTGGTGCCTTTCGCTCTGGAAATCGCGACATATCCGGATTCCAAAGGTTCGCGCAGCGTCTGCAGCGTACGCGCCGAGAATTCCGGAGCCTCGTCCATGAACAGGATGCCGCGATGCGCGCGGGTGATGGCTCCGGGCTGGGCCAATCCCGCGCCTCCACCCACCAGCGCGGCGGTCGACGCGGTATGGTGGGGCGCCTCGAACGGTGGAACGTCGCTGATTCCGTATCCGGGAAGCGTGCCGCATAACGAACGAATCGAGGCCACTTCAAGCTGTTCCGTCTCGTTCAAAGGACTCATGATGCCGGGAATGCGCGAAGCGAGCATGGTCTTGCCTGTGCCGGGCGGACCGGTCATCATCAGATGATGGCCTCCGGCGGCAGCCACCTCCAACGCCCATTTGGCCGCATGCTGGCCCATCACTTCGCTCATGTCGCCGGGCGGAGGACACATGCCCGTGGCGCCGACATCGTCGTTCACGGCATGCGTGGCTTCGGGAATCCGGTAGTCCGCATCGCCTCCCATCAGTTCGATGAGCTCTCCGACATGCCTCACGCCGATCGCCTTGACATCCGGAACGAGACGGGCCTCATCAAGGTTGGCGTAAGGCACGATGATTGTTGCGATTCCCTGCTCCCGCGCATGCAGCATGATGGGCAGCAGTCCGTTGATGGGCAATACGGTGCCGTCAAGATTCACCTCGCCAAGCACGATGGTGCCGGCCAGACAGTCATGGGCGATTGCGCCGGCCGCGCTGAGCACGCTGGCCGCGATGGCCAGATCATGCGAAGAGCCTTTCTTCGGCATGGACGCTGGGGAGAGATTGACCGTGACACGGGTTTCCGGCCATTTGAAACCACTTGCCTGGCATGCCGACTTGACCCGTTCGCGCGCCTCGGACAATGAGGTGTCGGGCAGGCCGATGATGGAGAAATAGGGAAGTCCAGGGGATACGAACGCTTGAATCTGGACGATGAAGGCTTTCAAACCGATCAGTCCTACGGAAAGGGCGCTGCCGATGGCCATCAGAACGCTCCCTCGATATGATGCAGCAAAGGTCTGTCTCCCTGCACCACGACGGTGACGACGTCAAAACGCACGCCACTGTTCGGCATGCGGTGCTCCGGCGCCGTCAGCCATTGCACGGCTGCATGGCGCAGATTGATTTGCTTGGAAGCGGTCACCGCCTCCTGAGGGGTGCCGTAGCGCATCGTACGTCTGGTTTTGACCTCGACGAAAACGATCTGGCCCATCGGATTGCGCGACACGACGTCGAGTTCGCCGTATCGGCAATGCCAGTTGCGGTCGAGCGTCCGCCACCCTTGGCTTTCCAACCATGCGGCGGCGTACTGTTCTCCCAGCTCGCCGATCTGTCGGGAACGCAGCGTGCCGTCATGCAGACGCCGCGCTAGGGAATCGAGAATCTGCTCCGGCGGCTGCGTTGGGGCCGGAACATCATGTGATGATGAATGGTTCATGGCCCTAGTCCAACAGACAGAAGCCACGCATGACAAGGCCGATAGGCTAATGTGGATAACTTACGTATCTCGGGCGTGTCGTGGATAGTCGGTGGATGAGTCGACGCTATCCACACCTATCCACAACACGATCCAAGGCCTCTGTGCGAAAAGAGTGACCGATGAACCGTCAACGACGGGTCAAAGCGGTCAATTCGTCGAGATTGAGTTCGAAGCTCACGCCTCGTTCCTCATGATTCGGCTGATACTGGGTGCTTTCCATCGCATGGCGGACGAACTCGCCGGCGATGTTCGCGGCCTCGGCCAGAGGACGGCCAGCCATCACCGCGCCGCACAGCGCCGACGCGAACGCGTCGCCGGTGCCGTGGGTCATGAACGGCAGCTTGGCATGCGCCAGCTCCTGTTTTCCGGCGACGCCCGTCGAAGCTGACGCCACATAGTTGCGAATCATGCCATCCCCTCGATCGATGCCCTTAAGCACCACGTTCTTCGCGCCGGCGGCAAGCAACGTCCCAAGAATCTCATCCACCTGCGCGTCGTCGATATCCTGGCCTGGATAGTCACGGCCCGTCAAAATGGATGCCTCGGTAAGATTCGGCATCAGCGCATCCGCGCCATCCACCAGCGTGCCCATCGCCCGACACAGCTCAGGAGTGTACGTGGCGTAGATTTCTCCGCCGTCGCCCATCACCGGATCCACCAACCGCAAGGCATGCGGATACTCCGCGTATAGGCGTTTGATGATTGCGACCTGGTCCGCGGAACCAAGAAAACCGGAATAGACGCCATCCAAATCGACGTTCTCCTGACGCCATGCGTCCAGATAGCCGTCCAGAATCTCGGTCGTATCGTGGAACGTGAATACCTCGTAGCGCGTGTGCGCGGAAAACAGCGCCGTCGGCACCGGACAAACGTCGCAGCCGGCCGCCGACAGAATCGGAATGGCCGCCGTCAGCGAACACTTGCCATAACCGCACATGTCATGCACCGCGGCGACGCGCGGAATATACCGCGGATCACGGTCGTACAGAATCTCATCGCTCATATCGGAACCTCTCTTGCGATTTGCCTGCCCATGACTTTAGCCGTTCCCCTGACCTGACGCGCATCCGTTCCTCACGGTGGGTCACCGGCATGCGGGACTTCGGCGTGTCGAATGGTTCCGAATGGTTTTTTCAACGGTTGGGGGAGTGGGGAAAGCCAATGATTCCAACGGTTTATAAGGGGATATAGGCAAGTGCGATAACGTTCGGCTTGCGTTGCGCTCGCCGGCCGGTTTATTGTCGCTACCAACACCTGGCCAAGCGCCCTACACGGCAGGGCGGGTGGCCAACCAAGACGAGAACAACGAACCCTTATCCAAGGAGAGCGCATCATGGCAAACAAGAACTATCGTTTCGAAACCCTGCAGCTGCACGTCGGCCAGGAGCAGGCCGACCCGGCCACCGACTCCCGCGCGGTGCCGATCTACCAGACCACCAGCTACGTCTTCCACAACTTCGACCACGCCGAGGCCCGCTTCGGACTGGCGGACCCGGGCAATATCTACGGCCGTCTGACCAACTCCACCCAGGGCGTGTTCGAAGACCGCATCGCGGCCCTCGAAGGCGGCACCGCGGGCCTGGCCGTCGCGTCCGGCGCGGCCGCCGTGGAATACGCGGTGCGCAACATCACCCAGTCCGGCGACCACATCGTCGCAGCCAAGAACGTGTACGGCGGCACCTTCAACCTGCTGCGCCACACCCTGCCGCGCGACGGCATCACCACCACCTTCGTCTCCGCCGAGAACCCGCAGGAGTTCGAGGACGCCATCCAGGAGAACACCAAGCTCGTCTACTTCGAGACCTTCGGCAACCCGAACGCTGATCTGCCGGACTTCGAGGCAATCTCCGAAATCGCCCACAAGCATCACCTGCCGGTGATCGTGGACAACACCTTCGCCTCCCCGTACCTGTTCCGCCCGCTGGAGCACGGCGCCGACGTCGTTGTGGAATCCGCCACCAAGTTCATCGGCGGCCACGGCACCACCCTCGGCGGCGTGATCGTGGAAGGCGGCAAGTTCAACTGGGCCGAAGTGCCGGGCAAGTTCCCGACCCTGACCGAGCCGGATCCGTCCTACCATGGCCTGAACTTCTATGAGGCCCTCGGCGGCGCCGCCTTCGTGACCCGCGTGCGCGCCATCCTGCTGCGCGACACCGGCGCCACCCTGTCCCCGTTCGCGGCCTTCCTGCTGCTGCAGGGCACCGAAACCCTGTCCCTGCGCGTCGAGCGCCACGTCCAGAACGCTCTGAAGGTCGTCGAGTACCTGCAGACCGTGCCGGAAGTCGAGTCCGTCTCCCACCCGTCCATCCCGGGCCGTCCGGATCACGACCTGTACGAGAAGTACTTCCCGAACGGAGCAGGCTCCATCTTCACCTTCGATATCAAGGGCGGAAAGGATGCGGCTCGCGTCTTCATCGACAATCTGCACCTGTTCTCTCTGCTGGCCAATGTGGCCGACGCAAAGTCCCTCGTCATCCACCCGGCTTCCACTACGCACTCCCAGGAGACCCTGGAAGAGCTCGAGGACCAGGGCATTCACCAGGGCACCATCCGCCTGTCCATCGGCACCGAGAACATCGAGGACATTCTCGATGACCTGAAGGGCGGCTTCGAGGCCCTTCGCGCTTCCGGCTTGGCCAAGTGAGGTCGACAGGAGGGTTGACGGCCCGATGAGAAGGGGCGCGATGCTAATGGGGTGCATCGCGAATCATCGAGCCGCATGGGGTGCCTTCCGTCCGATAACTTGACTCAAGGAGTAGAAAGCTCGCACTGACGTCATGCAGTGCGGGCTTTCTTGCGTCTGTATGCCTCACACTGTTTGCGCAGAGGCATGAATAGTGTGAGACCTGAGACGACATAATCCTCAAGGATGAGGGCCGGCGCGTGGCCGACCGCCCAATTCAGTCTGGCGCACGATGGGGCGCGCCGTTATTTCTTCATAAGTTGGAATCATCATCCGGGCATAAGGCCCGGCCCAATATGGAGAGGCATTATGAACGTGCAGAACCCGTCCGCATCGCGCGGCATCGTTATTCAGGCCGTCGACTTGGTCAAGAACTACGGCACCGGCAGCAATATGGTTCACGCCCTGCGCGGCGTGAACGTGAGTTTCGAACGCGGCAAATTCACCGCCATCATGGGCCCATCCGGTTCCGGCAAATCCACGCTGATGCACACGCTCGCCGGTCTCGACTCCGCCACTTCCGGCCATATCTTGTTCGGCGGCGCCGACCTGACCCGCATGGACGACAAGCAGCTCACCTTGCTACGTCGCCACAAGATCGGCTTCATCTTCCAAAGCTTCAACCTGTTGCCCATGTTCACCGCAGAGCAGAACATCCTCATGCCGCTGACTTTGGCCGGTGGTAAGCCCGACCGTGCCTGGTTCGATCTGCTCGTAGAAACCTTGGGACTCAAGCAACGGCTCAACCATCGTCCGAACGAGCTGTCCGGTGGCCAGCAGCAGCGCGTGGGCATTGCCCGCGCCCTCATCATG
>ENA-OPXH01001743-OPXH01001743.1-human-gut-metagenome-genome-assembly--contig:-NODE-1743-length-14015-cov-3.610817_pt1 | contig 14015 bp, 11 predicted proteins | sample MGYA00241521_ERZ502034 | MGnify/ENA primary metagenome ERZ502034 (study PRJEB25962, sample SAMEA2042103) | human gut metagenome | biome: human gut; feature: human-associated habitat; material: faeces... | reverse complement strand
GCCTCTGTGACGAACAGTGATTTTACCCTGATTGTTACGACCAGCGTTCTTGTTCAGGGATACTACCAGAGATTTCTCCGGTGTGGATTTTGTGATTTCAGCAAAATCCAGGCTTGTCATATTTCTTCTGGACGGTGTATATGGGCTAAACTTTTTAATTCCCATTGTATTTATCTCCTTTCATTCAGCGATAGTAAGAGCGATCGGATGTTCGCTCAAGTCTTATTGACTTTGTCCGCTTTGCAATCTTACAGACCTTCGAAGATCTCGATGTCTTTGCTGTTCTCTGTCAGAGTAACGATTGCTTTTTTAGTTTTAGCTGTTTTTCCAACTGTGTAACCACGACGTTTTTTCTTACCATCAAGGTTCATGGTGTTTACAGTTTTAACTTCTGTTCCTTCGAACATTTTTTCAACAGCTTCTTTGATCATAGATTTGTTTGCTTCCGGATGAACCAGGAAAGTGTATTTTTTCTCGCTCATAGCGTTCATACTTTTTTCAGTTACAACCGGTTTAAGGATTACATCATAATATTGAATGTTAGCCATTATGCATATACCTCCTCAACTTTTGCAACAGCTGCTTTGTCCAGAACAACTGTGTTGTATTTCAGGATATCGAATACATTCATTGTTCCAACAGATGCTGTGATCACGTTCGGAATGTTTCTTGCAGATACGATTACGTTTTCGTTATCGGTAACAACCATAGCTTTTTCAACTTTCAGGTTGTTCAGTACATTCTGCATATCCTTTGTTTTAATAGCGTCTAATTTCAGTTCGTCCAGGACTACCAGTTTGTTTTCCTGTACTCTTGTTGTCAGAGCAGATTTCAGAGCGATTCTTCTTTCTTTCTTGTTCATCTTGAAAGAGTAATCTCTTGGTACCGGTGCGAATACAACTCCGCCGCCTGTCCACTGTGGAGCTCTTGTTGAACCCTGTCTTGCATGACCAGTTCCTTTCTGTCTCCAAGGTTTTCTTCCGCCTCCGCTTACTTCAGAGCGGGTTTTTGCTTTCTGAGTTCCCTGACGTTTATTTGCCAGCTGGCGCACAACTGCCATATGAACAAGATGTTCATTTACTTCTACACCGAACACAGCGTCGTTCAGTTCCAGTGTGCCAACTTCATTGCCTTCCATATTATAAACAGATACGTTTGACATCTGTGTGTTCCTCCTTTTCAAGAATCATGCCTCGCGGCATCGGGTCCACCGATCATCCGTTAAAATTATTTAGCACTTTTAACGGTTGCTTTGATTGTTACTAAAGATTTTTTAGGACCTGGTACAGCACCTTTTACCAGAAGCAGATTGTTTTCAGCATCTACTCTTACGATTTCCAGATTCTGTACTGTAACTTTTTTGTTACCCATGTGTCCAGCCATCTTTTTACCTTTGAATACACGGCTCGGATCGGAACAAGCACCGTTGGAACCAGCATGACGATGGTATTTGGAACCATGAGCCATAGGTCCTCTGGACTGACCGTGTCTCTTGATTGCGCCCTGGAATCCTTTACCTTTGGAGATTGCAGTAGCATCTACTTTTTCTCCTGCTGCAAAGATGTCAGCTTTGATTTCCTGAGCCACTTCATAGCTTTCAGCATCTTCTAAACGGAATTCGCGAACGAATCTCTTGTAAGAAACGCCTGCTTTGTCAAACTGTCCTTTCATTGGTTTGTTCACCAGTTTTTCTCTCTTGTCAACAAAACCAACCTGTACTGCACTGTAACCATCATTCTCAACAGTTTTAACCTGAGTTACTACGCAAGGTCCTGCCTGCAATACAGTCACTGGAGTTAAAACTCCATCTTCGTTGAAAATCTGAGTCATTCCAACTTTTGTAGCTAAGATTGCTTTCTTCATTCTTTTTACCTCCTGTTTAAACTACAGCGGAACACCAACTCGGGTGTTCATCCTAGAAACAGCCGATATAAGTGGAACACTATGACCCATAAGGGATGTTGATTCCTAAGAATGTGTTGCTTCTATATCTAACTTTTCCGGATAATTCTTTCGATGAAATTATTTGTTTTTCATCTTGATATCGATGCTAACACCAGCCGGCATCTCCAGTCTTGCCAGAGCATCCACAGTTTTCTGTGTCGGTCCGATGATATCGATCAGTCTTTTATGAGTTCTCTGCTCAAACTGTTCTCTGGAATCTTTGTATTTGTGTACCGCACGTAAGATTGTTACTACCTCTTTCTTAGTCGGAAGTGGTACCGGTCCACTCACTACTGATCCGTTCTTTTTTACAGTTTCGATGATTTTGCTTGCAGATGCATCAACCAGCTGATGATCATAAGCTTTCAGAATAATTCTCATTACTTGACTTGCCATAAAAAAAGTCGCCTCCTTTTCGCACTTTACGAGTACGACAAGCGGTGACTGTACACTTTCCCGTGTGTGTCCTCAGGACTTCCACGCGGTTTTCCACACTTCTGGTGGACGTATTCAACATGTATACAGTGACTTGTCGCCAGTTTCTTAACTTGACATTCGCTCCACGGAAAACCTGCAATCTCTGCAGCAACCTCACGCTTCATCGCTATCAATGTCACAACATGGGTTATTATAAACGAAACCCCTCGCAATTGCAAGGGGTTTTTTCAAATTTTTTCAAAAAATTTTATTTTTCTTTTTTTACAGGACATCCGAGTAATCTACCAGGGTAACTCCACTGACTTCATCTTCGATGATTTCCGGCTGATCCCCGTCTGCTTCTGCTTTCGCAAGCAGCTCTTCTTTCGTGTATACCGGCATCGCCAGTTTCTTCTCTTCCGACTCCTGTTCCTCCCCGGATACTTCTTCGAGCACTACCGGCTGTGTCTGATCCACTTCCTCCGGTTCTTCGTTTTCTTCTTCCTGCTCTGCTGCTTCCGGTTCCGTCTCTTCCGTCTGGTTCTCGCTCATCATGCTTGCGATATCTGCCGCAAACAGACTTGCGGTTTCCTCTAACAGGGATTTGTTCGGATCTTCATTCTCTGTACTTTCTTCTTCCGGCTGATGTTCTTCTGCCGGTAATACAACTTCCTGTGTACTTCCCATATCCTGCGCTTCCTGTGTCAGGTCCTCCGGAAGAACAATCTCCTGTGTCAGATCAGCCGCTTCTGCCGGTTCTGCCGGAATCTCTTCCGGTGTCTCTTCGGTATCTTCCACATCAGCGTTTTTATTCTTCTTTGCAAGTTTTGCTTCCTGTCTTTCTTGTTTTGCTCTTGCCTTCGCCTCGGCTACCGCAGCTTTCTCTTCCTGTTTCTGTTTTTTCTTTTCTGCTTTTCTGGCTTTTTTCCGTTCCCGTCTGGACATCACTGCAGGTTCTTCTTCCTGCTCTTCTTCCGATTCGTCTTCTTCGTCTTCCTCTTCGTCCTCATCATCGTCTTTCTTCCAGACTTCTGCGAGAATAAACAGAATGATGACAAATACAACGACAAGTCCTACGATGATCAGACCCTCGGTGTTCCGGAGTGCCATAGATACATAACCGATCACCGGTACCACGAGCATGACTTTCTGCACGGTACTTCCCAGTTCCTGCTGTGTGGTTCCCCCGTCTGTGCTCAGCTGGTCATCCAGTACCACACTGCTGCCATCGATGCTGTCCACCACATATACATACTGTCCGCCATCCTGGCTTACCAGAACTTTATCTCCCTGTTTCAATTCACTGCTGTCTTTCTCCACTGCATAAGCCACGGATCCCTGTGACAGGTTGGTCTGCATATCGACATCATCCACCATCACTGTTGTCACACCTGCGAACGGCGGAATCAGAAGCCCCGCTGCAATCACAATGGTGCAAAACAGGATCACATTAACAATCGTTTTTAAAACTTTCGACATGATCTACTCTCCTCATATGTTTTCCTATCTGTTGAATCTGCTCCCGGCATCTCTCCAGATACCTTTCTGCAAATACCGCCTGTTAGGGCAGTATCCATATCATGCCCCTTATTATATCCTTTTTTGACCCCTTCTGCAAGCCGTTTTAAAAAATGTAAGTTTTTTCTTATTTTCCGGTTGCCTGCGTTTTTCTTCTTTATTATAATGAAGCTATACGGAGGTATTTACTTATGAAACCCACCATCAAGACGATCGAAGATCTTTCTTTGAACGCGTGGCCCTCTCATCAGATTCAGCTCTATGACGGATGGCTTCTGCGTTTTTCTTATTTTTACACACACAGAACCAACTGTGTGGAACAGATCGGACCATCCTCGATACCGATCGAGGAAAAAATTGATTTTTGTGAAGACGCTTACCACCGCTGGGGAACGCCTTCTATTTTTAAGATCACGCCGTTGCTTTCCGATGATTTTGAAAAACGGCTGATTGACCGCCGGTATGTGGTGCAGCATGTCACGGAAGTTATGACACTGGATCTTACGCCCTGGCAGATCACCACGCCGCCGGTGGATGTCCGGATCGAGCGGACGATCAATGACCGGTGGATTCAGTCGCTGTTTGCCTTAAAGAGTACGACCAGTGCCATCCACCGCCAGATCGTGCCATCCATGTATCATGCGATCCCGAAAGACACCCTTGCCGCTTCCATCACCAACGAAGACGGGCAGATTGTCGCCATCGGACTCGGGATTCTGGATCGTTCCTATATGGGGATCTATGCGATCCATGTGCATCCGCATTACCGTGGTCGAAAATATGCCCGTTCTGTCTGTACGGCGCTGTTAAACCGTGGAAAAGAGCTGGGAATGACGGGCGCCTACCTGCAGGTCGTGGAAGGAAACACACCTGCCAAGCGGCTTTATCTTTCCCTGGGATTTGAAGATTTTTACAGTTACTGGTTCCGGGTAAAAGAATTATTCTAAATATCGCATTCATTGCACCAAAAGACAAGGGCATCCTTTCCGGACGCCCTTGTCTTTTGTAACTGTTCGTTTTTCAATTACCTATCTATTACTTACTTGTCAGATATTTTTCAATTCCTTCGATCGCAGCTTCTTCGTCTGTACCTTCTGCACAGATGGTAACGCTCTCGCCTACATTCAGCCCCAGAGTCATCATACCCATGATACTTTTGGCATTGACATGTTTATCTCCGCTTTCCACCTGAATTCTGCTTTCATACTGGCTGGCAACCTGCACAAGCATTGCTACCGGTCTTGCTTCCAATCCATTGGAAATCTGAATTGTAATTGGTTTCTTAATCATTGTAATCCTCCTTATTTCCCCGCAGCTCGTCAGCGATTCTTCCCAGTTTCCGAAGTCTGTGATTCACTCCTGATTTCCCCACCGGCGGACTCATCATCTCCCCCAGTTCTTTCAGAGTAGCCTCCGGATAACGCAGACGACAAACTGCGGTCTCCTCCAACTCCTCCGTGAGTTGTGAGAAGCCTACATGTGTTTCAATATACCTGATATCTTCTATCTGTTTTACTGCTGCCGAAACCGTCTTGCCGATATTGGCAGTCTCGCAGTTCACTTTACGGTTAATATTATTGCTGATTTCCTTCCGGATCCGGATATTTTCCAGATCCATCAGTGAGATCCCTGCTTCCACCAGTCCCAGAAATTCCACAATCTGGGATCCCTCTTTCAGGTAGACCACCTGACTTTTCTTTCTCGCAACAATTCTCGCATCCAGTTCAAATTCTCTCATGATGGACTGTATCTGTTCTGCACGCTCCTGTGTGGAACAGACAATTTCCAGATGATAGCCTTTTTCCGGATCGCTGATAGAACCCGCTGCCAGAAATGTCCCACGCAGGAATGCCCGCTTACAGCACTCTTTCTGGATCACCAGACGACTCATAACGGAAAGGTCATCGGCGATCTCCTGCTCCGGCGACATGAACTTGGTAGCCTGAAGGATTCGAACCGTATCCTCATGGGAAGATACTTCTACCCGATAAACATTGGATTTTTTCAGGTAGACATTCTTCCGAACGTGAATTACAGCTTCTATATTAAATGTTTTTTCTATTAATGTAAAGTATTTTCTTGCTACAGACACATTTTCTGTATGTACGATCACACGAAAGTGATCGTTGGCTGAGATACTGACCTGTCCACAGACGCTTAAGATGGCCGCGATCTCCGCGATCTGGCAGTGGCGCGCTGTAGATATCTGTCTGGACAATTCCTCTTTCACCTTGCTGGAAAAGGACATGCTCTCTTACCTCACTTCGTTCATTTTCTTCCGGATGGCATCTTTGCCGATGTCTCTGTGCTCGATCCGTACTCCGTATTCTTCGGACTGTTCCAGACGCTGATACAACGCATTTGCCAGTGTCACGGAACGGTGTTTTCCACCGGTACATCCGATACTTACGACCAGCTGATTTTTTCCTTCCTGAATATAGTTCGGGATTAGGAACGAAACCATATCCGCCAGTTTATCCAGAAAGATCCTGGATGCCTCGCAGTTCATCACATAATCGCTGACCGGTTTATCATTTCCGCTTAACGGACGCAGCTCATCGATATAATAGGGGTTCGGCAAAAATCTCACATCGAAAACCAGATCCGAGTCTGACGGAATTCCGTATTTGAAGCCGAAAGAGAGGACGGTGATCATCAGATTTTTAAATCCCATATTTTTCACAAAGATCTTGTCCAGTTCCGCTTTCAGTTCCCTCGTCAGAAGCTGGCTGCTGTCCAGAATGTAGTCCGCATGCTCTTTCAGATATTTTAACCGTCTGCGCTCCTCGCGGATACCGTTTTCCACCCTGCCGCTTCCCGCCAGCGGATGGGTTCTTCTGGTCTCTTTGTAACGCTTTACCAGCACTTCATCTTCCGCATCCAGATACAGGATCTCATACTCGAGTCCTGTCAGGCGGATCTCCTCGAGGGCTTTCTCCACCCCTTCCATGTCACCGCCGCTTCGCACATCCACGCCGAGTGCTACCTTCTGGATGCTTCCGGAATTGCCCTCCACGATAAACTGGGCAAATTTTTCCAGAAGCGGAATCGGAAGGTTATCCACGCAGAAATATCCTGCGTCTTCCAGTATTTTCAGTGCGGTACTTTTTCCCGCACCGGACATTCCCGTAACAATTACAAATCTCATACTCTTCCTCTTTCGCTTTTAAAATTCCCCGAGGAATTTTACCTCTGTCTCCAGCTGCACCTGAAATTTCTCATATACGATCCGCTGCACATCATGGATCAGATCCACCACATCCTTCGCGGTCGCATTTTCTTTATTGATCACAAATCCGCAGTGTTTTTCGGACACCTGTGCGCCGCCTACCTGATAACCGCGAAGACCTGCATCCTGGATCAGTTTTCCGGCGAAATATCCTTCCGGTCGCTTAAATGTACTTCCGGCACTCGGATATTCCAGCGGCTGTTTTGTAATGCGCTTTTCCTTCAGCTCATCCATGTAAGCCCTGATCTCATCTGCATTTCCACTCTTAAGTTCAAGAACTGCCTCTATGACAATGTAGCCTTTTTTTGCGATTACGCTTGTACGGTATCCCAGTTCCAGCTCTTCCTTCGGAATCGTAAGGAATTCTCCCTCATCCGTCAAAACTGTCACTTCCTTCAGAACATCTTTCATCTCACCACCGTATGCTCCGGCGTTCATCACACAGGCGCCGCCGAGCGTTCCCGGAATGCCCGATGCAAATTCCATCCCTGTAAGCGACGCCTCGCACGCAACAGCAGCCGTTTTTGATAAAAGAGCTCCCGCCTGTGCATAAACGCGCTCTCCGTCTGCATACACATCGCTCATCTGCTTAAAGACCTGTACGATCACTCCCCGAAATCCTTTGTCACCTACAAGCAGATTACTCCCGTTTCCCATAATATAATATGGGGTAGAGCACTCCCGACACACAGCAACGATCCGGCGGATCTCTTCTATCTTCGACGGCTGAATAAAATAATCTGCCGGTCCACCAATGCGAAATGTCGTATGCATCTTCATCGGTTCGTCTTTTAATACATTACCTTCTCCTGATATTTCACATAATGCTTTATACAACTCCATAAATATCTCCATATTTCTGTTTTTTATATATTAATTATCTTCATTATAATGATACATTATAATTCACGCCTAATGCAAAGTAAAGCGAAACGTCACCGATTACCGCCGCATATCCGATTTTACTGATATTATCGGATTCTCTTCTCCGTTCCTTGTCATTATTATCCGTTCCTTGTCATTATTATCCGCTCCTTGTCATTATTATCCGATTCTTGCAAATTTCTCCAAAAGAGTGTATACTGATGAGGTATCTATATTTTTGCATGCCATAAAATGGCTTATTTTATTTTTTATTAAAAAGGAGTGAATTTAGAACTGTGGATTCTGGTGACAGTTTTCAACTAATTATACTTATAATTCTTTTAGTGCTTTCGGCATTTTTTTCATCAAGCGAGACAGCGCTCATGTCCGTAAATAAAATACGGCTGCGTTCCCTTGCCGAATCAGGCAACAAGCGGGCCGCCCTGGCTCTTGATATTGTGGAGAATAAAACTTCCAAAATGCTGAGCGCCATTCTGATCGGAAACAATATCGTCAACCTTTCCGCATCGGCAGTCGCTACCTCTCTCGCCTATTCATTCGGCGGTTATATGGTCAGCATTGCCACTGCTGTTTTAACGGTTATGATCCTTGTCTTCGGAGAGATTACCCCTAAAAATTACGCTACAATGAACACGGAAAAATTAACTCTAAAATTTATACCGATCATCCGATTCTTTATGATCGTTTTGACTCCGTTTATTTTCATCATCAACCTTTTTTCGCGCGCATTTATGTTTCTGCTCCGTATCGATCCGAACGCAGCTTCAACCGCAATGACAGAGGACGAGCTTCGTACAATCGTCGATGTAAGTCACGAAGACGGAGTAATCGAATCAGACGAAAAAGAGATGATCTACAACGTGTTCGATCTCGGCGATGCCAACGCAAAAGATATTATGGTTCCCCGCGTTCACGTTACATTCGCAGAAGTAAATAATACTTACGAAGAGTTGATCGCCATTTTCCGCGAAGATAAGTTCACACGTCTTCCTGTTTATGAAGATACTCCGGACAATATCGTCGGTATTATTAATATGAAAGATCTTCTGCTCTATGACAAAAAGACAGAGACGTTCAACATTCGTGATATTATGCGCGAGCCGCATTTCACATATGAATACAAAGATATTTCCGAACTTCTTGTGGAAATGCGGGATTCTACTTTTAACATCGCCATTGTCCTTGACGAATATGGCGAAATGGCAGGACTGATCACACTGGAAGATATTCTGGAAGAAATCGTAGGCGAGATTCATGACGAATACGACGAAAAAGAGGACGATATGTTCCGACAGATTTCCGAACAAGAATATATCATCGAAGGATCTATGAATCTGGACGATATAAACGACCGTCTGGAAACGGATCTTGTATCCGAAGATTACGATTCCCTCGGCGGATTTATCATCGAACATCTGGATCGCCTCCCTGAAGTCGGAGATGAAGTATGTACCGATACCGGAATTCGCCTTATCGTGGAGGCGCTTGATAAAAACCGGGTAGAATCTGTTCGTATGTATCTTCCAGAAAAACATGATGCTGACAACAAAAGCGAACTTTCTTCCTCTGAAAGCGCCGCACAGACAGCTTTCACCGAGGAAAAATAATACATCTTATACCTATATCGAATATAAATGAGCATATAAAAATTCCGTATCTCGATCTTACCGATCTTGATACGGAATTTTTATTATGTCTTTCTTTTAAATCTTATTATATCAGCGATAACCAATCCACTTGCACAGCATCAGTCTTCTTTCTTTCTAAGAGCTGCCATAACAGCGCCTGCTGCCAACGCCAGTCCTGCGATCGGAACGATCGGTGATCCTGCCGTGTCTCCTGTCTGCACTGCTTTATCATCATCCTTCGGATCTTCCTGATTCGGATTTTCCGCTGCTTTTTCAAAGTTCGCTTTCAAAGTCAGCGTTCTGTCAACTTTAAACGTAAACTCCGCTTTATCTGAAACTGCTTTTCCGTCTACCGTCCAGTTCACGAATTTGTATCCTTCTTTTGCCGCTGCCGTTGCAGTTACAACGTCTCCTTCTTTATAGCTGTCTTTTTCCGGATTAAGTTTCACAGTTCCCATCTTCGAATCGTTTACACTAACTGTAATCGTGTACTCTTCTTTTTCCACCGGCGGCGTTACTGCTTTCTTTGTCACTTCAACTTCGATCTCAGCTTTCAGATTCTTCGTATTCGTAACATTTTCAGGAAGTTTTCCAAGTGTTCCGCTTAACGTATATGTCTTTTCCGCTTCTCCTTTATATTCTCCCTTTTCCCATGTCACTTCTACGTCTGCCGTCTCTGCTTTCTCGCCTTCTCCGAAATGTACGGTCACTGTCTTCGGAAGGTCTTTCTTAAGATCTTCAAATGTTGTTCCTTCTTCTACCGTTACTTTTTCCGGTTTGTCGATAGATGTAACATCTTTTGTTTCAACCGGCGGCGTTACATTATCTTTTTCAAATTTCGCTGTCAGCGCATAATTTCCCGATACCGTAAATTCATACTCTGCATCTGTAGAAACCGGAGTTTCCGCATTAGATGAATGATACCATCCTACAAAATGATAATCTTTATCAGGAGTTGCTTTTACCGTTACTTTCGCTCCTTTATCCACCTCAAACGGTTTTCCTGCTTCTGCTCCGACAATCTCGGCTTTTCCGCCTTTTTCTGCATTTACGAAAATTGTATTCTTTCCGGATTCGACAACTTGAATCTCATCGCCTACATTGAATTCAGACACTGCTACCCATCCGTCATTGGACGCTTTCGCAACAAACTTGAATCCATATACAGTCTGCTTAGCAAAACGGAATACTTTCTGCGTCTTATCTGCCGCAAATTGTGCGTCTGTGACAACTTTCTTCATTTCTCCGTCTTTCTCTGTCTGAATATATAAGTCTGCCTTTGTTACATATCCGCTTGGCTGATCTTGTCTCGGTGTAAATGCGATCCTGTCGATCTCATAACCTTTGTCAAACTTTGCCTGTGCGAATATCGTATCTACCGTACCCTGACCTGTCGGCGCTCCGTCATGAAGTCTTCCGTTTGTCTCTCCTGCTCCCGCCTGCCACTCTGAGTGCCACTTTGTATCCGCTTTTCCGTCAAACGCCTTTGTAACTTCACCTTCTGTCGCAGAATTGTTGGAATATTCTGAGTCTGTAGTAATAGTCCAATCTTTTTTATTATACTTATCTTCTGTATTCACTGCCGATACAACAACATTGTCGATCTTTCCTGCAAGCGCATTTGTCTTAGATCCGATTCGCTCAATCGGAAGCGCAAACGTAGCGTTTTTAATTCCTTCTTTCTTCACCTGACCGTTATGCACGAATTTTCCGACAGCCGTTCCTACGGATCGACCGTCTGCAAATAATTCTGTCTTTTGCTGTGTAGAAACAATTTTCAGATTGACTTTCTTTCCTACCGGAAGTTCATAATCGAAATAATAATCGTAAAGCTCTCTTGTAAATCCTAATTTTCCGTTTTCCATCACCCGGATATCGTGCGTTCCGTACGCCGGATCTGCCTCAAACAGAATATCTCCCGGTTTGGAAGGCTTGTTCAGTTCAAGATCAAAGGAAATAGCATTGCCGTTTCCAAGCTGCTCGATCGGAGTTGTGACATAACTTTCTTCATCGCCAAGATTCAATACGCCATCTTTGACTTCCGCGCCTTTTCCTTCTTTCAGATCTCGTTTATTCTCTGAACTGTCTTTCATATCAGCGAACTCATATTTCTCATACTCTTCGCCTTTTTTCTCCTCCTGATAATACGGATTCGTATTCGGACCTGTTCCCATCTTCTCTGCAAGAGCTGTCAGCTTTGCCGAAGTTCCTTTTTCCTGTCCTGTTGCCGCCCAGGTTTTCTCTGCGTAGAACGGCATCGCATCGAAGAATCTCCAATACAGATCAGACTCGGAAAGTCCCGAAGCTTTTCTGTCAATGTTGTCGCTCCACAGGGCAAATGCCGCGCCGAGCATCTGATCGTCTCCTGAAGGAACCGCTTTATAAGCTCCGTTTTTCGTTCTTACATTATTTACTTTAAAGTCTTTAAAAATACGGCCTATGTCCAGCAAATCTCCGTAAGCATTTTTTCTTGTGAGACTTCCGTCCGGAACGAGATATCCGTGATCGTCGATCGTATTGATCAGATCATATCCCATATTGTACATATCGATTCCGTCTGCCCAGTCTTTTGACCAAAGATTGATCTGAACGCCATCAATAGCGTCTTTGTTGATCTCTGTCGGCGGATTGTCTTTGATCTGCGTCAAGCCGCCCCACATACGAACGGTATTCGTTTTGTCTACATATGGTATGATCTCGTTGACAAACTCTCTGTATGATTTTGCATCCGCCATAAACTCATCCGCTCCGATGTGAACAACCGTATCTGCATCGAAAGTCGGATTCGTTCCCTTTGTATAATCGTCAAAAATTTCCTTGATCTTCGTAACCGCAGCGTCGTTTGTCAGATCAAAATGATCGATCAGCGGGTTGTTGTTATGAAGCTTATTGCTCACTTTCAATTCCGGCCAGATCTTTGTAAATGACAATGCATGCGCCGGAACGTCGATCTCCGGAACAATATTCATTCCTACCGCACGTTCGTCTGCGATAAATTTCTTGAACTGTTCTTTTGTAATCGAGTAATCTTTCGCAGTAGGACTTTCTCCTGCTTCGTTTGTCAATCCGGATTCAAGACGAAATGCCTCGTACGCATTAAACGCATTGTTTTCCGTTCCATTTTTTCCGTATTCGCCAAGCCAGATATAGTTATCCGACAAATGCGCCTGAAAATCATTCATCTTATAATAACGCATCGTCCTTGTGATCTCTTTCATCATCTCAAGAGAAACCGGCTTGCGGGCAACGTCTAAAAGAAATCCTCTCGTCTCGTATCTCGGATAGTCGCGCATCGTACCGATACTATATCCGCCGTCTTCACTTCCCTTATACATCTGAAGGATCGTCTGCATACCGTACATATTACCTGTCACAGAGACAGACTGTACGTCGATCCTGTCGGATTTGATATCCATCGTATAACCTTCGTCGCCAAGAAGCTCATCAGGCGCGGCTTTCTTAAAGTTAAAGGCATTTGCCTTTCCTTCGCTGCTCTTGCCTGCTTTTAACTCTTTGCCTGTAAAATCCTTATAATCCGATACAAATTCATCTACAATCGCTTTTAATGAATCATCACTGTATGTTACTTCCGTAAGTGTATCAACCGACACTTTCTGATCGGATTCCGAAAACCACTCCTGTATCTCCGGAATAACCGAAGGTTTCGCATTTTTCGCCTTTGTAGTATCTTTCGTACCTTCTACCGTAAATGCAAGATCTCCGGTATTTTTCACATTTCCTGTTTTTGTCTCAGTTACATTGAAAGAAATCTGCACTTCTTTGTCCGTCATCGGATGAACAACGGGAAGTTTTCCTGTCTCTTTATCCGCTTCTCCGATGATCTGCTCAAAATCAGCTCCGTTCGACTCGATCGTAAATCCGTCCGGCACATTCGGCAGTGTAAATTCATTTACATCTTTTGCAATCTTAGTGCCTTTGATCGAAGCAACAACCTCGTCAAGTGTCTGCCCCTGCGGCGTCTCAGACTGATCATTGGAATATGCTCTCACTTCCAGAATACTGATGTTGTTATATCCGTTCTGTCCTTCAATGTCAATCTGAAGATCAAAGTTCGTCATCTTGAAGCTCTTCATATAAACAGGAGTTTCAAATATGTGCCGCATATCTGTCACATAGCCTGTCTTTCCGCCTTCTGTAGATTTCGCATTACTGATCTTAACCGTATGCTCAGTTCCTGCCGCATCTGCATAAACAAGGTCAAACGATTTGACATTAGACGGCATCGGCGCCACGTCTCGAGTATGAAGATCAAAATCCAGCTCTTTTACAAGCGTCACCTTCGGAAATGTTACCGTTACCGTCTGCTTACTTGCTTCCGAATAGTCCGAAGCCCAGCGCGTCTGGTTGTTGCCGTCTTTAATATTAGAAACCGG